>Ga0172364_10003160_pt1 | contig 13138 bp, 15 predicted proteins | sample LakKivSesite10cm_FD_114545 | JGI IMG/M metagenome (GOLD analysis project Ga0172364, IMG submission 114545) | Sediment microbial communities from Lake Kivu, Rwanda - Sediment site 10cm | ecosystem: Environmental > Aquatic > Freshwater > Lake > Sediment | place: Rwanda: Western Province, Lake... | reverse complement strand
GGTGTGTTGGTCTGAGTTACGGTTGGTGTTTGAGTATTTGTTGGCGTTTCTGTTGGTGTTGCAGAATTGGTAGGTGTATTTGTTGGAGTCTCAGTAGGTGTAGGTGTTTGAGTTGGACACAATGAGTATGCACCGATTGTAAGACCATCAGAATCAAGTTCAATTACAACATCATTGTAAGAATAAAAACCTGTTAAGTTTGTTGAATTCGGACCGGTAGGTACATCATAAAATTCGGTATTCTCGTCAAAAATTTGTTTCTCACCCCAAATTGTCCCTGAATTCAAACATAAACATGCATCAGATAGAGTGGCTCCACTACATACGTTGAATTGATATCTTGACCTCGTTGGCGTCGGTGTCTGTGTAGATGTTTGAGTTGGAGTATTTGTTGAGGTTTGTGATGGTGTCTGAGTCTGTGTTGGCGAAACAGTTGGTGTTGGTGTTTGGGTCACACATAAAGAATACGGTCCCACAGTTACACCAGATGAATTCAATTCCACTTCTACGTTGTCAAAAGAGTAGAATCCTGTTTAATCTACAGTATTTGGTCCTGTCAACGAATCATAAAAGAATACGTTTTCATCAAAATTTGTTTTATCTCCATATAGTATACCGTTCAGGGTACATGAACAAGCCTCGAATTCTGTGGTCCCTGAACAAACATTGAATTGTATTCTAGTCTTCGTTGGTGTTGGCGTTGCGGTGTTTGTAGGAGTCACTGTATTCGTTGGTGTAAATGATGGTGTGACCGTGGGTGTTGCAGTATTCGTGGGTGTAGGACATGGATAGAATGAATATGTTAAATCGTTTGGAGGACAATCAATCGTACATACGATACAATTAGGGTCGAGTAATTGGTATCTCTGTTTGAGTAATCTGAAGTTGTGAGCAATTTCAGAGGCGTCCAATGGCGTTGTATACATTCTGAAAGCACTCACATCACCGATAAAACTTCCACCAAAAATCTCCTCTAACCTAATATGAGTAGTCAGCCCTGAATAAATTGTGTGAGTTAAGTCCTCAGTTGTTAGACACTCAGGGTCCTGTTGATAAGTCATCCCCGAAAGAGTTTCGGGACAACCACCTGATAATGTTAGATTGTCGTGTAATCCTTGTGTCCCCCCACCTAAGGAGATGTTATATCCAACCCCTATCTGTTTTTCTCTTGGCGTGTTGAGTAGTCTTGGTATAATCTCCTCAAAATCGACTATCACCATAAAAGGTCTTCCGTTCACATATATAATCAAATCACCAAGTCTGTAGTCTTTTTCCTCGAGCCAAGAATCTTTGAATTGTACAACTTCAGTTGTTGCCGGGTCAATATCCAAGTGAGTTATTGGAGGACGAATAAGACTTATACTATTGTTAGCTGTCGTGGCGGTGTATTGTTCTGACACCAAAAGACCCAATCCACCCATATCATACAGGTCACAAAGTTCAAACCATTCCCTCCTTCTGAATACAGCATCTATTTGTACCCAATGTTCAGAATCAAAATATGTGGTACCTGAACAAAATTCGAATATCCCTCGAGTTGAGCACCACTCGGTGACCGATGTTCCTGTTGTGAATGTCAATCCTGTTGTACAAGTTCCTGTTGTTTCACATGCACCTGTTATAGTGTAAACCTTCACACAAACTCTTGGATTTCCAGTATCACCTGAAAGTCTTATTGACATAGCGTTTGATACCCCATCATATAAAGGGTCCAATTCAGGAACTGAGGCGTATGTTGCACACGAACAAGGGCATCCGCAAGAACAATTGTATGATGTCACACCCGAAGGTTGATACACAGGAATACAGCTATGAGAAGCGGTGATTCCTGTTTCCAAACATTCACACGTATGCATACAAGTCAAACCTGATGTAACTCTTGTATAACCTGTGTCTTGTTTCGGACTACCATCGGCATAGTGATAAAATTTGTTTTCAGCTCTTGCCCCCATAAAGAAGAATGTCCCCTTATTGTCGGGATATCTGTTGTTCAATCCAACATCAGTAGCACCTGTCCACCTATATCTCAACATCATCTCAGCGGTCCAACCCAAATTAACCCTTTCAGGGAAAATTTGATATTCATATCCTGGTAGTTTGTAAAATCCTTGAAAAAATCCTCCTTGTAATCTGGCAAAATAACCTACTTCATCTCCATAAGTTGTATAGTTCAAATTGTAGGTGTATGAATTGTCGTTCCAAAGTCGATTAGCAGTTGTTGTGAACCCTGTAATTGGGTGCATTTTGAATCGTCTATCATACTTGTATCTACTAAATTTGTCATTGGTGTTTGTATATAAACCTGTTGTAATATCAATTGTTTCTCCTGAAATCTGTTTTACTAAACCATTGTCAATTCCAGTCAATCCCACATTACAAAGTGTTGATGCCGATGGACATAGATTTGGGTCAATACCATCGGGATTCCAATAATTTTCAGAAACTATTGTATCGTTATCAAAATTACACGTTGAAGTTTGACATAATGTTGTTCCTGTTGAGTTGAAATCAAATTTGAACGGCATTACATTTCCGTCATCTTCTCCAATCAAGAGAGGTGAAAATACTACATCTTGATTGAATTCTCTTTCGTCGTTAGCCAAACATATGTCAGTGACCTCTCGAACGGGAATCAAACCGAGTTTTCTCGAGTTGTATTGTAGAATATTCTGATAAGCCATAAACTAATGATAAATACCTTGTGAGATAGTATTTATGTATAAAGAATTCGTATGATTCAAATTGATAAGGAATTTTATTCTAGCCCCTATTATTTTCTTTTGAGAGAGAAAGGAAATGAATATCATCTGTATCTTTCATCAGAAAACACTTTGGTGGAAGCAAGAAAAAAAGATGTAATGATTAAAGTTCCGAAGGACAAGGTTGAAAAAGTTAAAAAATATATTAACTCATTGACTAAGAAAAAAACAAAAAAAACCACAAAAGAAGTTGGTGGTGAAATTGAAGAATTGGTGAATTCAGATGGTTCGATGTCAAATTCTAAGATTCCAATTTTGGACCCGAGACTTCACCCAATCAAAACGATGGACCAAACTGTTGCCGCAGCTAGAATTACAAACGACCCAATTGCTCGTGGATACAGAACTTATTATGGTGAATCAGTTGAGGAAATAGGAGAAGAGGATATGTCAGGCGCCTTCGGATTCGAAGAAACGAAAGAGCTTGATGGAAAAGAAACTTACGAGTACTTCAGAGATGAATTGGAGATGAACGATGAAGAAGCTTGGGATAGAACAGAGGAACAAGGAAAAGACCCTTCAGGAAAAAAGGACGAAAAATCCCTTTATAAAAAAGATAAAAATTTTGTGACAAGAGCTACTTTATCAGAAATTCAAAAACAAAAAGCAATTAAAGTTTTGGAAGATATCTTGATGAAACAAAAAAATCTGAGCAAATCTGACGTTGTTGAAAAACAAAAAGAGACAGAGGAGGAAAAAGAAATTCCAAAAATTATCCAAAAAAATCTTAATACTTTGATAAAACAAATGGAAAAACAAGGTTTATCAAAAAAGGATTTGATTAAAATTTTAAAAGGTGAATAAGTCTTTATACGATAGTTTTATTGAGTTCCCCAAAGACAAACAAGACCACATGAAAAAATCAATGAGTATGGTCAAAGACGCGGATAAGAACTCGGAGGGTTATAAAAGAAATAGTGAACTTCAATCTAAAAATTACATAACCTATAAACAACTAAAAAGAATTAAGAATTTTTTTGACAACTTCAAAGGTAATGAAAAGGAAACTTCTTTCATTTTGAATGGTGGAGTTGTCATGAGAAATTGGGTCAATGACCAATTGAGAAAAATGAGAGAGGGTTTGAAAATCACCAAAAGAAATAAAATGGATACAGGAATGCAAAATCAATTTATAAAGTCACACGAAAAGAAAGACTTTACAAATGTCCGTCCTTCACAAAAACATAAATCAACCAAAGAAAAATATGACACCGCAGTGACGGAGAGCCTTAAAAGAATAAACGAAATAATTTCTAAAATCTAATATTATGTCTGAACAAATTACACTTGATTTGAGTCAAACCGAAAAAAACACATTGACAGCAGTTGCCGACGCAGAAAGAGCAAAATTGATTCCAAAAAACGACTACAATGGAATTGGGAATCAATACTCCTCTGTAAATCGTGACGCTGTTGCTGATGGTGACTCAATGGGAAGAGGAACAGGTTCCTATCTCGATGTATACAATGTAAATGCTGGTACAATCACAGATGTTGTCGAGAGAAAAAACGAAATCAAAATCAACAAATACAACTCATCTAACCCTTATCCTAATTTCGCATCATGAAATTAAACAACATACTAAAAAGTTTAATTACTGAGATTGCTTCCATAGAAAGTATTGGGAGTGCTATTGACGGAAAAAAAGTTGTTTCTATCTATTATGATGGAGATGAGCCTGGTGGTAGAGGTCTCAGAACTATTGAACCAGTATGTTTGTTTGTAGATAAAAGAAGTGGAAACACAAATTTATGTGCTTGGGACAGAGAGGGAGCTTCACACAAGGTTGCGGTGGATGATGGTTTTTTACCAGATTGGAGACTTTTTAGACTCGATAAAATTTTGTCTTGGAATCCAACAGGTGAAAACTTTACTCAGATGAGACCTGGCTTTAACCAACAAGGAGATAAAAGAGCTTCTCGTATAATTTATTTAGCTAAATTCTAATTATGGAACAATTGATGCAAAAACTAATGATGTCGAAAAAAATTATGGAAAGACATGACTCTATGCAAAGAGGTAATCATTCATCTCCATTATCAAATAATCCATCAATCGATTCATTCGACACACGAAACGCGAAATATAATATTCCATCTGAGTTTTTACAAGAGGCACCACAATTGTCCGCACCTAAAGCTCAAGCCCAATCAGGTCCTCCATCAATCGAAGCTATCAAGAAATCAAGACTTCCTGATGAAATCAAGAGACTTATGATAGAACATCCTATCGAAAAACCTCAACAACAATCAGTAGGTTTGTCTAACGACCTTATTGAAAAAGCTGCGAGATTGATGAAAGAGCAATCTAATAACTACCAACCTGAGAGTGCAAAACCAAAATCACCTTCTCAACCTAAAACTCCTTCCACATCTTCTTCTGATTTGAAAGCGATGATTAAAGAAGCGGTAGAAGAAACTCTTAAAGAACACGGTGTTATTGCCGAGTCTGTTGAAAAATCAAACGAAATTTTTTCTTTCAAGGTGGGAAAACACATTTTTGAGGGTAAAGTCACCAAAATCAAAAAGATTTCTTAACGACTTTCTTTATTAATTTTCAATTGTTATATTTTGAGGACATAAATAATAATCATGTCCAAAATCAATCTTTTAGTTATTCCCTCCGACAGAACAGGTGTTGGTAAATTCAGGTCCGTCGACCCCCACATTTTTTTACAGAATTTATATGGTGATGATTTTCACGTAGATATCACATATGACGCACCCGTCAATGATTTAGAATTTTTCAAGAAGTACCAAATTGTCGCTCTACACAGAAGTATAGGTCCTGATTTTGACAAGGCAAATGAACTAATTCAACAGTTGAACAAACTTGGAATTATTACCGTTTGTGATATAGATGATTATTGGATGCCAGGTAAAGAACACCCAATTCACGATGTTATAAAATTCAACAAGATAAACGAGAAGATTGTTGCAAATCTTAAGGTTTCAAAATATGTTAGCACAACAACTTCCATTTTTGCGGATGAGATAAAAAAAATTAATAACAATATTGTTATTTTTCCAAATGCCATCAACCCTAATGAACCACAATTCAAAGAACCAACACCTCCCTCGGATAGATTAAGAATAGGGTGGCTCGGAGGTTCTTCACACCTTCACGATTTACAATTACTTGACCAATCATTCAGTAAACTTTCGAAGTATAAGGACGAATTACAATTTGTAATTTGTGGGTTTGATATAAGAGGTTCTGTCACTGAAATCAATGCACAAACAGGTGAACACAAGAAACGAGATATACTTCCACACGAAACAGTTTGGGCAAGATATGAAGAGATTTTTACACAGAACTATTCAACAGTTTCTGACGAATATAAAAAGTATCTTCTTCAATATTCAAAAGATAATTACGAAAATGCAATCAACGAGGCATATGTCCGCGTATGGACACAACCAGTAACATCATATGCTAAAAACTATTCGAAATTTGATGTTTCATTAGCACCAATCAAGAATACAATGTTTAATAGAGTAAAATCACAACTTAAGGTTATTGAGGCGGGATTTTACAAAAAGGCGCTGATTGCATCAAATCTCGGTCCTTACACAATAGATTTGAAACATTCACTTCAAAATGGTAATTTTGTTGATGGGAATGCTTTATTAGTTGATGAAAACAGAACTCATTCTGACTGGGCAAAATACATTGAAAAATTAGTTAAGAATCCAAATATGGCTAAGGATTTAGGTGAAAGACTATATGAGACTGTAAAAGACACATATAACTTGTCAACTGTGACAAAAGCAAGAGCAGAATTTTACAAATCAATTGTATGATAAACATACCTTTCAACAAACTTCTTTTTATCGACATTGAAACCGTGGGTATTGAATCCACGTGGGAGGACTTAGAATCAAAACGTCCTGCACTATCGTTTCAGTTTCGAAACTACTTCGATTGGTTTCAAAAAAGATTTCCGGAGGACGCCAACAAACCCATCGGCGAAATGTTTGTGAATAGAGCTGCGTTGGTACCTGAGTTTAATAGAATAGCTTGTGTTAGTGTTGCTTTTGTGTCTGATGCAAATGTAACCAAAGTTCAATCCTTTAATGATTTGGATGAGAAAAAATTATTGTTTGATGTTCAAAAACTTTTAGCTAAGGTAGGTGAATTAGGATTTTACCTTTGTGGACATAACGTTAAAGGTTTTGATATACCAGTTTTAGCCAAACGTATGATAATGAACGGATTACTTCCACCAAGAATTATACCTGGACACGACACAAAACCTTGGGAAATAAAAGCCTTTGATACAAAGGATTTTTGGCAATTCGGAAATTACACAACCATCGCGTCTTTGGAACTTATGTGTGTTTGTCTCAACGTCCCATCACCCAAAACAATGGAGGTCACGGGAAATAAAGTTCACGATGCTTTTTGGAATAAAAAGGATTACAAAGGTATTTCAGATTACTGCGAAGCGGATGTACGTTCGTTAATCGATGTTGTCAGAAAAATTAATAATTTAAAATAATATGGATAAAAATTATGAGGACGAATTGAAATCTTTATTCGAGAGGTTTCAAAAAGAAATTAAGGATTCGGGAGAAGATTTGGATGATGATGGAATTTCTAATCTAATCAATATGTCTTTCGATGATTTGGAAGAAGATATCATTCGTCAACAAAATACAAAAGTCATACATTTCAAAAAACTAAATGAAAATACTAAATCACCGTCTTACGCATATGACCTTGATTCAGGATTTGATTTATATTCAACTGATAAATTTATTATCCCCGCTTTTGGTAGAGCACTTATTCCAACAGGACTTTCCTTTGACTTACCCGAAGGGTATGAAATTCAAGTAAGAACTAAGAGTGGATTAGCAACAAATTTAGGATTAATTGTTCTAAATTCTCCAGGTACAGTCGATAGAGGTTATTTAGGTGAAATCAAAGTTCCTGTCTTCAACGCAAACAACAGTGCAATAATTGTAGAAAAAGGTATGAAAGTTGCTCAAGCGGTTCTTTGCCCTGTTGTTTGTGGAAAATTCGTTCGATTTGAAGAGTCAGACAATTTGGGAACCTCTGATAGAGGAGATAAAGGGTTCGGAAGTACTGGAATCAAATAATAAATAAAATGGGAAAATATTACGAAAACCTTGATACTCTTGTCGAGTTGATAAAAAAACTTGATGAGAAACATTTATTAGCTGAGTTCATTTTAGATTGTGTATCGAAAGCAAGACAAGAACCTACCAAAACAGCACACGATATAATAATAGAATCAAAAAAGAAATTTTTAAAATGATTACTATAGGTTATTCAACAAAATCACCAAAGCCAGAATTTACAGATTACTTAGTCAAGAGTTCAGGTTTCAAGAAAATTGAAGTTATCGAAAAGATTAATACTGGTGATAAATCCTTGTCTCAAGTTTACAATGAAATCTTAGAAGAGTCAGATACAGATATAGTTGTTTTATGTCATGATGACATCTATTTCGATACCAACGCCTGGTATCCCAAAATAAAGGAACATTTCGAAAAAAGTGAATATGGTATTTTGGGTATGGCAGGTACAAGATACATGCCAAAATCAGGTATGTGGTGGGAAGACAGAAAAAAAATGATTGGTATTGTAAATCACGAAAGCGGAGGTAAAAAATGGGAGTCAAAATATTCAGATTCATTTGGTAATAACATCGAACCTTCAATAATTGTTGATGGTGTTTTCATTGCTATTCATAAGAAAAGAATCAAAAAAAACTTCAATGAATCTTTTGAAGGTTTTCACTTTTATGACATTCCCTTCTGTTTTGACAATTACTTAGAGGGAGTTCAAATCGGTGTAATCACAAATGTGAGAATTACTCACAAATCAATTGGACAAACAAATGAACAATGGGAAAGTAATAGACAAAAGTTTGAAAAAATTTATGAAACCAACCTCCCAGTAAAATTACCATTTGATAGAAGTAAAAAACTTAAAGTCCTCATATCTTGTCTTATGTTTAGAACTTTCACTGGTTCTGAACTTTATGTTTATGAGCTCGCCAAAAGTTTGATGAAATTGAACTGTAGTGTGACAATTGTATCACAAATCGGCGGACCTCTAACCGATATGGCAAGAAGAATTGGAATCAAAGTTTTACCCTTTGAAGAAGCACCTGGTTTCAAATTAGGAGACGGGAAATGGGGTATACAAACTGAAAAAGGATTTGAACCATCAAAAGAGAATATGATGTATAGAGTGTCCGAAGTAGACTTTGATATTGTTCACATTCAGCATAAACCAGTCGCTGAAAGAATTTGTAGTTTTTATCCTGAACTTCCAAAAATATATTCCATACACTCTGAAGTTATCAGTTTGGAAGAACCTTTCATTAATGATAAGGTAAAAAAATACATAGCTATCAGACCCGAAATCAAAACTCATCTGATAGATAACTTCGAAATCAAAGAAGAAGACATTGAGGTGATTTATAATCCAATAGATGACGAAAAATTTAATTCCAAAAATAACAAAGAGGAAAACTACGTTTTATTTGTTGGAACAATTGACTACCTCAGAAAAGATACTTTGATGGAACTTTCTGAGTATTGTGAAAAAAACAATTTAGAACTTTGGATTGTTGGAGAAAACAAATCTAACTATTTGGAATTATTACTTCTTGAGAAACACATCAAACATTTTCCGGCAACTTGGAACGTGGAAAAATTTATCAAAAATTGTAAAGAGACCGCAGGTATACAATTGGGAAGAAGCACCATAGAAGGTTGGTTGTGCGGAAAACCTGGTTGGATTTTCAAAGTAAATTCAAATGGGTTTATATCAGAAAGAGAAAAATTTGACCCTCCCGCTGATTTGGAAAAATATCACTCTCTCAAGGTAGCCGAACAGATAAAAGAAGAATATATAAAAATAATATCATGATTATCCTGACGACTACTTTCAATTGTGAAAAATATATTGAAAGATGTTTGTTTTCAATCATGTCGCAAAGTTTCAAAGACTTCAAATGCTACATTACAGATGATATGTCAACCGACAACACTGTAAGTAAAATCAAATCAGCCATCGCAAATGATGATAGATTTATTCTAATAGAAAATTATTGTAAATTTTATCAACCTGGAAACTACGACCAAGTAATAAGATTCAGGGGTGTTGAAGGTGATGAAATTTGTGTCGAGATAGACGGTGATGATTGGTTGCCCAATCCAAAAGTGCTCGAGAGAATTTCTGAGGTTTACGAAGACTCAAATGTATGGATGACAAGTGGTTCGTTCAAATATCATGATGGAAGACCAGGTTTTGCCAACCCACCGCAAAAATTTACGGACATAAGGAAACAGACCTTTACCCTATCTCATTTAAGAACATGGAAGGCTTGGTTATGGAAAAAAATTTTATTGGAAGATTTGAAAGATGAAAAAGGTGAATATTGGAGTGTTGCGGGAGACTTAGCATTTATGTTCCCAATGTTGGAAATGGCGGGTGAGGAACATTATAGATTTTTATCAGATATCTTATACATTTACAACGAATCAAATCCAATAAATGACCACAAAGTTAACATGAGTAATGTGATTCAAACTGTTAATAAAATTAGAAATAAAAAAGAATATTCAAAAATTTAGAAAATGAAAAAAGCAATCGAACTTATCACACATTTCAGATTCGACTTAGTGTTGAAATATCTGTATGCCAAATCGATAGTAAAAAACTACAAAACTAATTTCTTCAAAGAAATGTATAAAAAACATTTGGAACTTTGGAATGGATTCAGAGAATACGACAATCCAAATAAATGTACCTTTGAGGCTTTCGATGAAGAGTTTCATAAAATTATAAGTTCGGTAAAGGACGGAGGATTCAATTCTGAAATTTCGAAGGTACCAACGTTAGATGATAAATTTATGGTAAATGGAGCTCATAGAGTTGCCGCATGTTTAGCTTTGGATAAAGAAGTTGATACAAAACCCGCCAACATGCCTCATGACGGTCAAAAAGATTGTAGTTGGGATAATCATTTCAGGGCAATAAACCTTCCTGAAAAATACGGAAATCAGGTTGCAATTGAATATTCCAAATTATTGAAAGACACTTATGTAGTCACACTTTTCCCTTCTGCAAAAGGAGATTTTAAATCCGCAATCGACGTAATCAACAGATATGGTAATTTGATTTATTATAGAAAAATTAATCTCACGGGTTATGGTCCGTTAAATCTAATGAGAGAACTTTATGTTGGTGAAGCTTGGGCTGGTGGTCCACATGACAACTATCATGGTTTCAGAATGAAGGAAGGTCTCTGTTATACAACAGATTCACCAACCTACGTATTCTTAGCACAATTCCCAACATTCGACACCACAAGAGGTGTAAAAAATGACATCAGAAACAGACATGGTGTAGGAAATCACTCTGTTCACGTGAACGATACTCACGAACAAACGATGAGACTTGCTAGAATTCTTTTTAATGATAATAGTATTGAACATCTGAATAAGACAAAACCTTTTCATTTTCCCAAATTTGAAAAAGGGATACAGAGATTTAAGAAGTTTTTGGAATACAACAATTTGGACATTGATGAATATTGTATCGCAGGCAGCTCACCTCTAACCGCATTTGGCCTTAGAGAAGGAGAAGATTTAGATTACATTCATCTAAATCCAACGTTGATTCAAGATGAACAAAATATGATTCACAGTCATAATGAATACGGTAAAGAACTTTACGAACCAAATTATGATGAAATAGTACTGAACCCTGATTTACATTTTTATTCAATGGGAGTCAAATTTGCGTCTCTAGTTGTTATCAAAAAAATGAAATCTAAAAGAAACGAACCCAAAGATGTTAATGACATCAATTTGATAGAAACTGTATTATGAAAAAGATTGTAATAACTTCAGATAAATATTCTTTTTGTTTAGACGGATTTCAAAAGTTGATTTCAAAATATTGGACCGATGACAATTCAGAGTTCACAATTTTGGGATTCAATAAACTTGACAGTGAAATAAAACCAAATTTTGAATTTATAAGTCTTGGAGAGGGTTTTTCCGATTCTTCTCCTTGGTACGTTATTTTGAATCCTTACTTTGAAAAACTGAAAAAGGACTATTTTTTTCTTTTTTTTGAAGACCATTTTTTAATAGATTATCTCAAAAAAAATTATTTCGACAGGGCAAAAAAAATAATGGAAGAAGATAATTCCATTTCCAAAATAAGGGTTCATCCACCATATGTTGGTGATAGTTTACCTCGATACGATGATTTATTTTCTTTTGCTAAAACAGGTCAAGAGTCCTACTATCCAACATCCCTTCGTCCTGCAATATGGAGAAAAGATTTCTTTTTGAAAATGTTGAATCATCCAACGTTGGTGAGAACTCCACATGATTTCGAAAATTACAATAATAGAATTTCTTGGAGTGAAAAGGTTTTGATACCCAATGAAATCTTTTATGCGGACTTGGATGCGATGAGAAGAGGACAACCGAACCCACAAACTTTCAATTCAGGAAAGATTGATATGGATTATTATGAAATAAACATGAGGCCCGAAGACTTATCAATTTTCGAGGACCTGAGAAAAAAGTGGTCTAACAAATGAGCTACGATAACAATAAAATTTTCCAAGAACTTAAAGGGTGGGATAATGGAAAATATTTTGGACAATGGGAAACTGACAGAATAATTGAAACCTATTTCCCTATAGGACACTTGGGTTGTTGTATAGAAGTAGGCGCAGCAAATGGTGTGAAAGGGTCAAATACTTTATACTTCGAAGAACGAGGATGGAACGTTTTATGTATAGAACCAAATCCTGCACACAAAGAATCATTAGAAAAATATAGAAAGTTTGTAAAATTCTACGCATGTTCAAATAAAAGTGGATTTTTACCCTTACAAGTTTTCAAGGTGGGAGAAAAAAACATTATGTCTTCCCTTACCTCTTTGAATCCTGATACAAGACTTTTAGAATCTCATAAGGAAATTATAAACGAATCTTATTCTGTTGAGGTGGAAGTTGATACATTAACATCAATTTTGATGAATAGAATTGGAGACACCCCTTTACACAAAGTAAAAAAAATTGACTTCATTTCCGTAGACACAGAAGGGACTGAAATTGACGTACTAAAAGGTTTTGATTTTGAACAGTTCGATGTAAAACTTTTTGTCGTTGAAAATAATTATGAAGATTCAGAAATAGAATCTTTCATGTTAACAAAAGGATACGTCAAAGACCAAAGATACAAAATAAACGAATTTTACATAAAAAAATGAATTACTACGCAGAGGGTTCGATAGACAAAAAAATAAGGGAACTTTTTTTTCCTGATTTCGAATATAAAGGAACAATGGTCGAGGTTGGAGCCGGACCAGCAGT
>Ga0172364_10003159_pt1 | contig 13140 bp, 26 predicted proteins | sample LakKivSesite10cm_FD_114545 | JGI IMG/M metagenome (GOLD analysis project Ga0172364, IMG submission 114545) | Sediment microbial communities from Lake Kivu, Rwanda - Sediment site 10cm | ecosystem: Environmental > Aquatic > Freshwater > Lake > Sediment | place: Rwanda: Western Province, Lake... | reverse complement strand
GAATAACAATGAACTTAACATATAAATTTACTTCAAAACATGCTAATTTAGATAAACTAAAAGATATCTATAAGCTATCTTATGCTTATAAAAGATACTATAATATCTTATCTAAAGTATCTACGAGTAAGTTTTATATGGATGGTAAGATTCCAATATAACGATAAAAGAAGAATGTTAGCATTTGTTAGCATTTTTTGGAACTATGTTAAGCATGAATTAGTTATTATAAGAGGTTGCGGGCCAGACGAAAAAGAAGTTGTTAAATATATAGGAAGATTAATAATGGAGTACGAGATATGATTGATACTGATCCTACTATATTAAGAACAGATATTATAGAACATATACCAACATTAGTACACTATGCAGAAGAGTGCTCACACATAACAGAGTTAGGGACGGCGTACGGAACATCTACTCAAGCCTTTTTAAAAGGGCACCCTAAAATATTTCACACATATGATATAGAAATACCTTATAATTTAAATTTTTTAAGAGAACGAGCAGCTATAGAAAAAGTAGAGTTTTATTTTCATTTAGAAAATACATTAAATACAGTTATAGAAGAAACTGATCTATTATTTATAGATACTAATCACATATACTCTCATTTAAAAAAAGAACTAGAATTGCATGGAAATAAATCTAGAAAATATATTATAATGCATGATACTGAAACATTTAAATATAAAGATCACAGTGGTGATAAAGGTTTATGGCCTGCTATAGTAGAGTTCATAGCTATTAACCATTTATGGAAAGTAAAAGAGCATTTTACTAACAATAATGGATTAACAGTATTAGTTAAAATATAGAAAGGTACTTATAAAAGTTATGAAAATTTCTAATGTAGGAGTATACGGTCTTCAATACTCAATTAAAGCTTTTAAAAAATTTTATAACTCAAATTTATCTTCAGATACTATATCTTTTGGTGATGGTTATACGCCGAATAAAAATGATTTAGCTATAATGCGTGCTCATATTAAAGAAAGCAATGCTAAGGCTAAATTTGCACGATTTATACAAGTTTATTTTGATGTGGAAGCGCCACTGCATTGGTGGTCAGATTTTAAAGATTATAAAGTAGGTTCTGAAAAAATAACGGATCCCATAAATAGAAAACTATTAAACGAACCAATTAGCATAGATTCTTTTGAGATAAATAAAAATAATACGGGATGTGTACAAGTCATTGAAAAAACCATAGAAGTTATAAATTCCTTGATAGTTTCTTATAACAGTACATTTTCTACGGAAAATAAAAGGAATATCATAAAATCTATTAAATCTATTTTACCCCATAGCTATATTATTTCGGGGGCTATTAATTTAAACTACCAAACACTAAGAGCTATATATTTTAATAGGAAAGAGTCCAGATCTGATAACTGGAAAACTTTTTGTCAATTTATAGCATCTCTTCCTTACGCAGATTCTTTACTAATTGTAGAATAACTTTTAAAATTATGCTATTAAAATAATTATTATTATGAATATTTCTGTGTGCACAATAAAAAACCCTACTGGTTTGATTTATAACTTAAAATTTAATTACGGACAATTTGCTTGTTTTATATGTAAAAAAAAGTTACCGAAAAATTATTATAGAGTAGACATAGACTTAGTTACGATATATATATAGATACATACGATAAAGATACATACGATATATGTTGCAAATGTTATAGTGATTCTATAAAATTATGTAAAAAACTATATAATAATAAAGAAAAATTACCATTATATATAAATGATAAAAATATGTTTGTTAAAAACTTTGTAGAAAAAATACTGAAAGGATAACGCGAGGGTGGGGGAATTGGTAGACCCGCTAGACTTAGGATCTAGTTCCAATTAGTATGGAGTGCGAGTTCAAGTCTCGCCTCTCGCACCAAATAATATGAGACTTTGGAGTATACACCTTATGAAGTTAAGTTTGTATAACTTTGAAGGAACGGTGACTGAGGGACACATTGAAACATAGTAAGAGCTGATATAGGTTACTATGATATTTGGAATCCAATAGGTGATTACCAGATTACCTTATATGACCAAAGAAGAACTGTAACTAATCTGAAGAATCCTCCTAGAGGACCAAGAAGTTTTAAAGGAAATCGGAAAGAAGGATATGCTGATTATAGAATAAGTAGACTCTATATAAATCCGTATGATATTTTAATTAGAGGGTTAGGCTAACGGTAAGTCAACGGTCTTGCGAGCACGTACGAGTGATGTTCTCGCGAAAACCGTCATCCGAAAGGATTTGGGGGTTCAAATCCCTCACCCTCTGTAATAATCAATCTTATATAGCGTCTATAAAATTTAAAAGTAAGTTTGGACAGATATTTTTACCAGGCATTTTAGCTATAACTATCTCTATAATTCTCATTATATTTTGGATTATATACATTATTTTGATATGTTCTAAAGGACCGGTATATTATAAAGGTGACACGAATTGTACGAATGTTAATATATTTTAAATAATAATTGCTTATATAAAATAAAAGGAGACTATAATGTCTGATAATGTAGAAAAAGCACTGTTTAAAGGTTTTTCGGCTGTTGGAATTTTTGTTATATTTGTAATTGTTTCGTCAACTTTTGGCCTTTTATTAGCATTTCCTGTAAAGTGGACATGGAATTATGTGATGCCTTATATATTTGAGCTACCAAAAATTACATGGAAACATGCATGGTGCTTAAATTTTTTAGCAGGAATGCTTATTCAACCTCATTTTACGCACAACAGCAATAAGTAAGATGTCTATATTTTATAGAGAATATAGAGATGAGCTATGGAAAACTGCTAATAGTAGCGGTTATACAGGCTTAGTAGGGTCTAAAGATGAAATGTACGCTATAATACAGATATATTGGCAGATTAGAAAAAAGAGTGATCTAAATGTATATGATAAAATAGATCTACCTATAACTGATAATATAGATATAGATTTCCAGAAAAGACAAATAGATAGAATAAAGTATATAATGACATGTCCTATGGAGGATGTACCGTTATATATTAACGATAAGTTACTTATGTATATAGCTAAAAAAAGACTTGAGAAAGGATCCTAAATGTCTAAAAAAGAACAAGGTTTTTTTGTTAAATATAACGATGGCACCTATTCTATGCCATTTGATAGGCTAAATGATGCTAGAGCGGATGCAAGATTAATAGGTCCGAATCTTTCGATATATCACGGAGTTTTAATAATAAATAATGATGGTTCTATAAATGATAAAGACTTATATATAATACCTAAAGTACCAAAAAGAAAATAATTATGTTTGAAGAAGAATCTAAAAAACTTAAAGAAAGCAAATTTGAAGATTTACCTTTATTAATAAATGACATGAAAACTAAGGCATCTCAATATAACTATGCGTCAAAATTAGCAGGCTATGACGATAAAATTAAATATATTCCATCTTCTTCTGACGAGTTAAACTCTTGCATTAAAGTTACTGAAATAGATGATAATGATATAGATAATATAGCTAATAAGTTAAGATGCTATTTAAATTATAGCAAATCTACTAATAAGATTAAAAAATCTAAGAGTAGAGGGGGGCATAAGTGATACTAGACTTTTTTCACGAAGCAATAAAAAAAATAACAGAAATTTTAGATAATGCTGTGAGTTTAAAAGAAATTAAAGACTATAGTTTAGATTTAAATTTTGATGACTATAAATTAGATATAACTATATATCCAAAAGGAAAAAGTGAACCATATACCTTTAAGTATAGGTTCGAGAGAGTAGAAAAATAATGACAAATCAGGACATAATAGAAGCTGTTAGTAAATGGCAAAAGAGTGTATTTATTCACCCACTTACTTGCTGCAATAACTCCAGCCATAAGCCGTTGATACCTATAGAGTTAAATGGAAAAGTAATACTTAAATGTTTAGATTGTAATTACGTACAAGAAACTATTCCAGAGCCTGTGATATTATATTATAAAAAAGACTTCCTTGAAAAAACAAAAAAATTTAGAAAAAATGTTTAAAGCCATATATTATATTATAAAAAAGGAGTTTTTATGTCTAATAAAAAATTTGTTAAAGTTCAAATTAATTTTAAAAAAGAAGTCCTTTTTAAATTATTTTTAATGGCGCATGAACGAGATGTTACACTTAATAAATTAGTTAATGATATACTTAAAGAATATATAGATAATTTAGATAACAAAAAAGGTAATAAAGTTGTTAATAAAAAGTAATAAATTAACAAGTACGTACGACTTTTGTAAATTATATGATTCAGCTATTTCTTCTATGTCTAAACAAATAGAAAAAATTGAAGATGCTAGAATAATTGATGCCCTTAATTTAGTGACAAAGGATTTGGAGCTAATCAATTCTTTAAAATATGAAGAACTGCCACTATATTTAAGCTACAAATTTAATACAGACATAGGAACTGAGTTTTTGTCTTATAGAATAAAAAATAAATGCTTGATAACTTTGAACATGTTTCAAGAATTGTTGTACGAATTTGTTGACCATTTAATCTAAAGGAGACTTATGCCTTATATTAAACAAGAAGATCGTATAGTATATGATGAGGTATTTAGTAAAATGCCTAATATAATTAATAAAGGTGAACTTGAGTATTGTATATTCACATTAATGACTTTATATATGAAAGATAAAGAACAAAGATATAGTAACCTTCATGATACTGTATACGCAGCGCAGCACTGTGCTGATGAGTATAGAAGAAGATTTTTAGATAAAAGAGAAGATAAAGCTATAAAAGAAAATGGTGACATTTAAGATCAAAATGCATATAATAAAAGAAATTGACCAGTTACAGTCATTAAATTTAAAGTTTAATATTTGTGGAGTAGATATACCGCAGATAGATTTTAAAAGGATTACATATTCTTCTGAAGATTTTAAAGTTTTACTATCTTTTTTAAAAAAATCAGAAAAATATAATAAAGAAGACTTATGCGATTATATAAAAGATATTATATATAATTATAAAGAAAACTACAATCAAATTGAAATGACTTTTATAGGAGCTATACATCGTACAGATATATTTAAGTTTATTTTTAGGATACCATATGAATATGTTCCTTTATTCATAAATTCAACAGAAAAAGATATAATAGAAATATACCTACCTTGGAGATTAAAAATTGGAAAATAAAGCTAAAAAAAGAAGCCTAAGTAAATCTAACAATAAGATAGTTTTATCATGGGATACTTACATAAGTATGATATATAACTTATGTGATAAAATTAAAAAGTCTAAAATTAAATTTAAGTACGTGTATGGACCCCCAAGGGGCGGGTACATACCTTCTGTTATTATATCTCATGAATTGAAAAAAGATTTAGTAATAAATATAGAAGACTGTAGAAAAGGGTCTATACTTATAGTAGATGATATCATTGATACATCAAAAACTATAAATAAATTACTATGTAATATATACGATGATAGTATAAAAGTTTATACGGCTTCTATATTTAAACATAAAAAAAGTCCTTTTAAGCCTGACTTCTTTATACAAAAAAATGATAGTTGGGTAGAATTTCCCTATGAAAGGAATTAAATCGTGAATGATATCCGCAGATGTTTAAGTTACTCAGATGTACTTTTAGTACCTAGAAATTCAGAGCTAGAACATTTAAGTGATGCTAATATATTATATAAATACGATAAGTGCCCTATCCCATTTGAAGCAGTACCCATAGTAAACGCCCCCATGGATACTGTATGTTCCCCAGAGTTAATAAAATTATTAAATGATGATTATAATTTAATAACCACTGTACATAGGTGGTTTAATAATGCTGATGACCAAATTAAGTTTTTTGAATCATGTAATATTAAAAGTAATGTACAACATTGTTTCTTATCAGTAGGTATAGTTAATAAATGGAAAGAATGGATAGATAGACTGTTAGATTATAGAAATAGTACTAGAGTTAATTTTGGTATATTAGTAGATGTAGCTAACGGTGATACTAAAACTTGTGTGGACACCATAGAGTATTTAAAAAGCTTTTTATTAAGCATGAATATAATGACTGGTAATATAGCCACTAAAAGTGGTTACAATAGGCTACAAAACGCTGGAGCAGACTTTATAAGAGCTGGTATAGGCGGCGGGGCAATTTGTAGTACTAGGACTTCTATAGGATTCGGATTACCTACACTAACAACTACAATTGATTGTTCACAAATAAAAGATAAAGCTTACCTTATCTCTGATGGAGGTATTAATTATAATGGCGATATATCTAAAGCAATGGCAGCAGGGGCAGACGCTGTAATGGTTGGTAAACTATTTGCAGCTACAGATTTATCAAATAACGATAAATATGACGAAAATTATAAACTAACCACAAATGAAAAGCACTACAAATACTGTTCGTATAGAGGCATGGCTTCAAAAGAGTCTATATCTAAACTTAAAAGTAAAAAAAGTTCTATATCAGTAGAAGGCGTATCTGGATTGGTGCCTTATCAAGGAAAAACCCAAGAAGTTGTGGAAAATATGTTAGGGAATCTCAGATCAGCAATGGCTTATTACGCAGGATGCACTAATTGGAACGAATTTAAAAGAAAGGTTAAGTTTATAGAAATAACATCACAAGGGTGGGAAGAAAGTAAAACAAGAGTTATACTAGATTGAAGGAAAATATGAGCAACTATAATCCGAATCATATGGTAGTTTATTTAGCTGGGTATATATCAGGAGATGTAATTAAAGAGTGTATTGAATGGAGAAAAAGAATTATAGAACATTATGAAAAATGGAAGGGAAAAGAAAGGTATCCTTTGATATTCTTAAATCCTTTGAATGGAGAGCCCCCTGATAAAATATCCTCGGATGGTATAAAAGGTTGTTTTCCACCGCAGGCTATATTTCATAAAGATATAGCAGCTATAAATAAATCTGATATTATTGTAGCTAATATGGACACATTTGGTATGACTAGACCACCTGTTGGTACAATTTGTGAACTTACGTTAGCATGGTCTAAACAAAAACCTATTATACTCATAAGTAATGATATGGTGTATAAAGAGCATCCATTTATTAAATACTTTACTAGTTGGCAAGTAAATTCAGTAGACGAACTACTTGAAAAAAAGATTTTAAACCAATTTTATAAGGCATTACACACGTCTTTAATTTAAGGACATAAGAATGATTATAGGTTGTGCAGGATTACCAGGTTCTGGTAAAACCACTTTAGCTAGATCTATGTGTGGCGAATGTCGTAAGATACCAGGTATTAATACTGTAGAGTTAGTATCTGAGTACGCTAGAAGATATATATCAAAATACGGTATACCTGAATTATTTGATCAATATAGAATTATGGAAAAGCAAATAGAGTGGGAAGACTCTGTTATTAATAAGTATGACTTAATAATAACAGATTCACCTGTCCACCAAGGCTTTTTGTATGCTTCTGATATACCTAAAAAAACTCAAAAAGATGTTATGATTTTTAATGATATATTTAAAAAATTATCAAAAACGGCACTACCTGAGCCAAGATATGATATTATATTCTATATACCCCCTATAGTTAAACCTGTGGATGATGGAATAAGGTTAGAAAAGCATTTAGATAGTAATTGGAGAAAAAAATCAGACAATTTAATTAAATCTATATTTAAAATATTTCCTCCTAAAAGATACATAGAGATAGAGTCTACTGATATTAATGATCGCATAAAAGAATGTGCACAACATATCAAAAACTATTTGACTAAATAGCATATTTTTTAAATATAAAACTATCACATTTTGTTCATCTTCAAAAAGTTTGCTATAGAAAAATATCATATAATTCTAAAGAAAAAACCGAGAGTAACGCTTTAAAAATACAAAAAAAAGAAAATAAAAAACTAAGAGCATATTTATGCCCATATTGTTCTTACTGACATTTAACTAAAAATGCAGCCACCAATAATAAAAAAGAAATATGTTATAAAACTTATAAAGAATGTTTTAAATCAGAAAAAGAAGTGAAACATAGACATCTTAAAAACTTCGCATATCTGTGCGTTTTTTGTAACTTTTGGCACAAAACTAGCCATAAACCAGCCCTACCAATATAGCTTTTGATTTTAAATCTTTAAAATAGTATATTAAAGAAAAAGGATTTGTTTTCATGTCTAAAGCTATTCTATTAAGAGGTATTCCTGGTTGTGGCAAATCTACGTGGTCCACAAAATTTATATACGAAAATGCAGGATGGGTGCGAGTTAATCGTGATGACATACGTGGTCAATTATATGGTGAAAGCTATAAGCACACATCATCTGCTGAGAAAAAAGTACTAACAGAGCGTAATCGCCAAATAGAGGAAGCCTTAAAAGCTAATTTAAACGTAATAGTAGACGAAACTTTTTGTAATATAAATACTAGCAGAAAAATGGAAGACTTTTTTAAAGAGCGTAACACACCTTTTGAATATAAAACATTCACAGACGTGACTTTAGAGCAGTGCATAGCCAGGGACGCTTTAAGAACAGGAAGAGCACATGTTGGTGAGCGAGTAATAAGAATAATGAACAAAAATTTAAAAGAATTGCTTATTATGGAAGCTCAAAATAAAGTCATTCCTTTTAATGATAAGTTATCTAATTGTATCATTTTTGATATGGATGGTACTTTATCCTTAATAACAAATAGAGGTCCTTTTGATACACATAAAGCTTTATACGATAAACCTAACAAACCTGTTGTAGATATATTAAAACGTTACATAAACGAATTGTCAGTTTCTATCTTTATTGTTACAGGAAGAGAAGAAAAATATAAATCTATAACAGAATCTTGGCTAAATAATAATTTAATAATTTATGATAAGTTATATATGAGAGAAACCGGAGATAAAAGACCCGATATAATTATTAAAAAAGAAATATATGAAAAACATATTAAAAACAACTATAATGTTCTATTTGTGATGGAAGATAGGAGTAGAGTGGTTAATATGTACCGAGAAATAGGATTAACTGTATTTCAGGTTTCTGAAGGAAACTATTAATCTATAAATGCTAAACCATTTAAAATATAATATAGAAAGAAATATGCTTTATCGCATGCATGTTTTCTGCTAAGGAGAATTATGTCGTCTAATGTGATTGTTTTAACAGCTCAACATCAATATTGGGGAGAAAGACCTTTAAAAGATATAATAAAATTATATTTTAGGGGCAAAATAGAAATTATTAAGTCTGAAGAAGGGATATACATACAATCGGGTATATCTAGAAATGGTATTACTTTTAAAATGCCTGTCCCTTTAGTAGTACGATTATTAAATTTCTTTGGTTATAAATATAAAAATAATAAAATAGTATACTCTGATTATGCTGTATATACACGGGATGGTCATATATGTCAGTACTATCATTTTGATGAAAAAGGTCGAAAATTTAAGTATAAATGCTCAAAAGATGAGGAAACTATAGACCACGTGACTCCTATTTCTAAAGGTGGAAAAACAACTTTTGAGAATTGTGTGACATGCTGTAGATGGCATAATGAAGTGGTAAAGAAAAATCATACGCCCGAAGAGGCTGGTTTATATCTCATAAAAAAACCGTATACTCCTTTATATAAAAAAGGAGATTGGGTAGTATTAAGCTTTTCATACAATCCAAATAGTAAAGCACATAGAGCTTTTTTTAAATATATGGGCATAGAATTCAACCATATAGCATAGAAAGAAAAAATAATGAAAAAGGCTATAGTTTCTTTTAGTGGTGACCCTATAACAGTAGGCCACATTAATATTATTGAAAGAGCTTTAAAAATATTTGATCATGTTACAGTGGCTATAGGAGAAAACATAGCTAAAAAGTATACTTTTTCTTTAGATAAAAGAAAAGAATTAGCTAAAAAAGCTCTTTATGTATATGGAGAAAAGGTCGAAGTTTGTTCTTTTGATGGCCTTTTAGTAGATCTTGCGTACTCTAAATGTATTGATACTATAGTACGAGGAGTACGCGGGTCTAATGACGTAGACTACGAAAAGATTCTTCATGATATAAACCACAGCCAAAAATTAGGTATTGAAACGTTTATACTATTTGCCGATCAAAACTTATCGCACATCAGTTCTTCTGCTGTTAAAGAGCTACAGAGATTACATGCTAAAAATATGTTAGATTATGTTCCAATGGTGGTTAAGAAAGAATTAGAATCTACGATATCTAAACAATATCTATTAGGAATAACGGGAGAAATAGGCGCTGGTAAGTCTTATATATCAGCATTATTCATGAAATATGCTAAACTATTAAGAATAAATGTATTTAATATAGATTTTGATATATTAGGTCATAAAATATTAGAAGAAGCAACAGAGCCCGTTTTTATTGATATAAGAAATAAACTTATAGATAAATTTGGAAAAACTATAAAAACAAATAATAATTTTATAAATAAAAGAATATTAGGAAATTTATTATGGAATGATCCTACATCTTTAGAGTGGTTTAACAAAGTGATGAGAAATGGCTTAGATTATTTATATAGAGAGCTTCTTAAAAAATATACATGCATAGATAAATCACTAATATTAGTTAACGGGGCACTTTTATCTGAATTTAGGATGACAAATTTAACAAACAATAATATAGTAGTTATACAAGCATCTAAAGAGTGCCGAATACAAAGACTTTTAAATAGAGATTATTCTAAAGAAGAAACTGATAAAAGAATGAGTAGTCAATTAAGTCATGGAAATAAAATTAAAATAATAGAAGAAGAGATAAAAAAGTACAACTATGGAAGATACTTTGTTATAGATAACAGCGATGGCATAAATACAGATATGCAAAATATATTTAATCAAATTATGCTGTATTTAGGTATAGTTACTGGTGACAGGATATAAAAATGAATATTAAAAAATATTTATATTATATATCTAAAAAAGACTCTAATATTTTAGATATGCTTGAAGATTATATAATAAATCAGTATAGTAACAGAAGTTATCATAATTTAAGTCATATAGATAATTGTTTAAAAGAATTTAGAGAATATTCTGACTACGCTAAGAATAATGGTTTAGAAGTAGCACATACTAAATCAATAGAGTATTCTATATTATATCACGATATAATAACAGGTACTAATCAAAATGAACTTCTAAGCGCAAAAAGAGCTTACCTTGATGGAATACTATTAGGATTATCTGAAGATTTATTAAAAGTATCCTACAAGTGTATAATAGCTACTAAGCACGATGTTATCCCAATTAATCCATTTGAAAAAATTATGGTAGATGTTGATTTAGCTATTTTAGGGCAACCGATAAGTATATATGAAAAATATGCTTCAAATATAAGATTAGAATATAGTCATATTTCTACTAAAGAATTTTATTCGAAAAGGAAAGAAATACTTAATAATTTTTTAAATAGAAGTAGCATATATACTCTTGATTATTTTAAAAATAAATATGAAAAAGCAGCTATTTATAATATAATTTCTGAAATTAATAATTATGAAAATTAATTATACAGATAACGACTTATACCAATTAAAAAAATTCCTTATTAAAGCACATAGTTTAAAACCTCCTTACAATCAAGAAGCTTATGTGGCCATTGAATATAAATCCGCTAAAGCCATATACACATGGTCGGAAATTATTGAAACTATAACAAAAGAGTTACAATTTTATAAACATGAATATATAATACATACTTTTTGCCAGCATGTTTGTTATGAGGACGTGCCTCTTTATTTAAATAATAGTATATTGAAACCATACGTTAAGTGAAGGTTGAACATTGGAAGATAAATATACTAAAAAAGATTTTGTGTATTTTTTAGATATGTGGCACGAAATAGATAAAAATTTGATAAAACATATAAAAGATGATGAATATATAGATAATTTTATATATAAATATATAGAAGCTACAGCTAGTGACTATGCTGAAAAGATATTAGATATAATGTATAAAAAATCATATGAAGATCTCCCACTATTAATTAATTATAAAGAGTACTATTTTGATAGTTGGATTATTGATATAGGATTAGCCGCTAGATGGAGGCTTAAAATTGGAAAATAGTTACAACCCAGAAGAAATTCTCATTTTAAAAAAAATGATGGATGAAGATGGACATGGATGTAATTTTAAAGCTTATTGTTCTTTATATGATAAAGATAACTTTGAAAAACTAATAAATGGTGAATTAGAAGAGTCAGATAATCCTTTATTGGTAGTTAATTGTTTTTCATCTGATAAAGAATTTAGTGTAGATGTTTATAAAGAGCCGGAATATTATTTAAAATATATAGTAATATCGTACATATATGTAGCAATATCTAATAGTGGCGACGGTACTGTTTTTGCTCCAGCATTTAAAGATTGTGTAAATTGGCGCGAATATTTAGATGCGTATCATTTTGTTTTTTATTTAAAAAAAGAAGAAATACCTTTATACATAAATAAGAAAGGTTTAGAAGTATTTTTTAAATGGAGATTAAAAATTGGAAAATGATAATATTTTTAAAAATTATTTTGATTTTTAAAATCTAAAAATGTATATTATTAATATGATAATAAAGAAATCAGACAGATTAAGATGTGATTACAAAGTTTATCTTGAGCCAATTTTAGCAACAGGATGTGAATTCCAAGGTGATAAATTAAAAATAACAAGATCAAAATATATTAGATACGCTATTATTCGAGCTTTAATAAATGATGGTTATCCTTTAAATAAAATGACAGACAAGTTTCAGAAATTTTATCATAAGGAAAATCAATGAATTGCATAAGGGAATGACGTACTTTGTCTAGTTGTGCGAAATTTACAAAAGGAGCGATATTATATGTTTACTTGTCGATATGTCTTTATGCAGGTTCGATATTTTGAATCATCAACAGACTGGGTTTGGCAACCGTGCGGTCTAATAAACCAGTTGTGCCTTTTGTAAACTTCGCACAACAAATAAATGGTGTTCGCTACGCACATTGCGAAGCGCAACGTCACCATTTATCAACCGTTGTGCAACATGAACCGGCCTTGAGAATTATAGGCCGCAACCGAAGGAGCTTTTATGAAGTATCGTAAGAAACCAGTTATAATCGAGGCGCATATGTTCACCGG
>Ga0172364_10003158_pt1 | contig 13140 bp, 10 predicted proteins | sample LakKivSesite10cm_FD_114545 | JGI IMG/M metagenome (GOLD analysis project Ga0172364, IMG submission 114545) | Sediment microbial communities from Lake Kivu, Rwanda - Sediment site 10cm | ecosystem: Environmental > Aquatic > Freshwater > Lake > Sediment | place: Rwanda: Western Province, Lake... | reverse complement strand
CTCAACATATTCATCGTCAAGACCCAGGATTTTGTTTACGTCTTCGCCTTGCAGAAAGGCGATCCGTTTGAATCGGGGCGCACGCCTTTCCGCATTGCGTTTGAGACGCGCATAGACGCAGAGGGACAATCGACGGCCAGCATCGGTTTCCAGGAAGTGAGAGCCGAGACCCAGCCATGGTGACAAAGAAGAACGCCCGAGCCGGCCAGAGCAAGCTCGAATACGCCGCGATCATCGTGGTGATCGTTGTCGCCGTCATCGCCATGCAGGTCTACCTCAAGCGCGGCGTCCAGGGCCGCCTGAGGACCTCCAGCGACGACATCGGGACCCAGTTCTCTCCGGGCGAGACGACCTCCGAATTCACGACGGACACGAACGCCACCGTCAATGAAACGACCGACGGGGGCGGGGAGAAGCTCGTCGAGCGCCAGGAAAGGATGGTCCGGCTCGGCCGGGAGGTCACGCCCTCTTTCGTTCAGGAGTCCTGGCCTGTGCCGGCTGAGGAGCTGGCCGCGGCAGAAGGCACGGGGGTGGAGATCATCCGCGGGCCCGGCGGGTCATCGCGTGGCGGGACAGGGCCCGGGTCAGGCTCCACCGGCACCCCTATTGATATCGGCGGTAGCGCCGGCGGCGGAGGGTCAGGCGGCGGCATCGGCGGCATCGGCGGCATCGGCGGCGGAGGCGGCGGAGGCGGCGGAGGCGGCAGTACGGGCGGCGGCGGCGGCGGAGGCGGCGGAGGCGGCGGCATCGGCGGCGGCTCCGGTGGTGAAGGAGGGGGCGTTGCGCCACCACCACCCCCGCCTATTTATGATTCGACGCTCGAAGGCGCCCTGGGTCTCCTGCGCGCTTCCATCAGCGGCGCGTACTTCTATGATCTCATCATCGAGAAAAGCATCTCCGTTTATTACGCCGACGTGTCGCTCTTCGGGCTGGACCCCTTCAGCGTTGGGGCCTTCTGGGTCGATACGGCCTTCAACACGATCGTCGTCAACGAGCTCCTGAGGAGCCTGTTTCCTGAGCCGGCGGTGGCGGCCGTCATCGCGCACGAGGCCACACACGCCGATTATTCCTATCACCCGCAGATACGCATCAACGAGACGTTGACGCGCCATCCGGAGCTGACGGCGAGCGACCTCCACATCGCGCAGCCGCCTTACAATTCGATCGACCAGGAATACAACGCCTTCCGGAGCCAGGTCCTGGTCTGGAACGAGACCAAGAACGGCTACAGCGAATACAATATGGACCGCATGGCGGGCCTTTACGCGCAGGGCGAAAGTTTCATGAAGACCGAGATCCGCGCCCTCTATGGCGACCAGGAGCTGCCGGAATATTAGGGGTGAGAGAAGATGCTGACGACGAAGAGGAAGAGGACGCTTCAGGTTTGTCGTGCCATAGGGATCTTTGTTGTTTCGACAGGGGTGATGACGATGATGAGCTGCCGCGGATATCCGCAGTCAGAGAAGATCGCGTATGAAAGCTACGAGACCAAGGATCCCCAGATCGGGGTCGTCACGCAGAAGATCGTCGGTTGGAGCGCCAGCGAGAGCCGGGGTTCTTATGAACCCTACGCCATGGTCGTCTTCTACGAGCCGCGGCGGGAAGAGAAGGGCTTTCGGGCTGAAATGATCATCGCTGTGACAGACAGCGCCAAGACGGCGGTGGCGCCGACCCTCGAGGCCATGGTCACGGACCTCCTGGCCCGGCGCCAGCAGTTGACGGACTACAGGCTCATCTCCCGGTCGGAAGGCAAGGTCTTCGACGCCCAGGCGTCTGTCGTGGAGCTTTCGTACAACGTGCCCGCCAGTTTGAACGCGCTCGAGCGCCGGCTGACGCCGATACGCGAGAAGGTGGTCCTCTTCGTGCGCGGGGCGCGGCTGTATCAGGTCCGCTACGTCAACACCGAAGACGAATACCCGCGCCTGGAAGAGGCCTTTGAGCGCCTGCTCGCCTCGCTGGCCTTCCAGGCGTCGCCGCCGGCGTCCCCCGAGGCGTAGAAATTTTAGGAAATTTGTCCCGCGGGCCCTTGTCGGTCGCCAGGCGGTTGTGTTATACTTTGAGCGGCCTTAGAATCCGGTGTGCGCCCTGGGCAATATCAGGGGTTGAGCGACACTCTAACCCAAGGGGGCGAGGAGCCCCAGGGAGCCGGGAGGCCACTTGAGATCCCGCCCCCTACGTTTTTAAGGGCGCCGCCGAAGGCGGCGCCTCCATAGCGAAGCCCCGTCCAAGACCTTTGGGCGGGGCTTCGTTTTATACCTTCGCGGCCAAAAACCGCGGCCCTTGGATGACCGGAATGTCTTATTCCAGATTCATCCTGAGCGCAGTTCAGGACAGGCCGCGGATGGATTTGGCCGCTCAAGTGTTGCGCCGGGAAGGGAACCCCGGACTTCAGCCCGGGCGGGGCTTCATTTGCGGGCGACGGCGATCAGAGATATGCCCCAGGACTGCGGCAGGAGCTTTTCGAGCTTGAGGAAGAGAGGCAGGCAGCGGTCAAAGAGCCTCCCCTGCAAGGCAGGCAGGACCTTGCGTCTCAGGATCCGGCTGTTGAGGAACCAGCCTAAGGACGCGAAGGTGTTGTGAAATTTCATGCGTTCGACGGTGAAGCCGGCCCGCTTCAGCAGGTCGGCCAACTCGTCTTTTTCGTACCGGCGGAAGTGGCCGAGGTGACGGTCGAGCGAGCCGTAAAGGGCCTTGTGCGCCGGGACCAGCAGGACGAGACGTCCATCCCTGGGGAGGATCCCGTGGAAGGTCCTGAGCGTCTTTTCATGGTCCTCGATGTGCTCCAGGATGTTGACGCAGACGATCGTGTCCACCGGATGGCCGCGCAGCTCGGCCGGCGGCTCCCCGCTGACGTCGAAGCGCACCACCGAAACGTGGGGCGCATGGCCGAATCGGTCTTCCAGCTGTCTCAGATAGGTGTCCCGGGTGTCTGAGAGGATGAGGCGCTGGCTGTGGATGGCCAGGGCGGTGGAGAGCGTGCCCATCCCTGCCTCGGTCTCCAGGACCTTATCTCCGAGATACGGCTTGAGGGCGGCGAACTGGTAACGCGTGTTGTTGCGCAGGCCGCCCATGCGTTGCAGCGTTTCATCGCCGACGTCGACCGCGCCACGGTCCCACTTGCACCTCAGGAGGCAACCCACGCATCTGAAAAAATCCGTCCACCGGATCTTTTTTCCCTGTTCATAATCCCGGCCGTTGTAGGAGATGGGGACCTCGTACACACGCAGCCGCTTCTGGAAGACGCGGGCCGTGATCTCCGCCTCGATGCCGAAGCCGTTGGCCGATAACGGGAGGCTCTGGATGACCTGCCGGCGGAAGGCCTTGTAGCATGTCATCAGGTCGCTCAAGGTGGTGTCATAGAGGACGTTGGCGATCAGGTTCAGGAGGCAGTTGCCGAAGGCGTGCCAGAAGTAAAAGATGCGGTGCGCGCCCAGAAAGCGCGTCCCGTAGACGACGTCGGCCTTGTTCTCGAGGATCTTTTGGATCAGGACGCTGTATTCTTCGGGGTAGTACTCGAGGTCCGCGTCCTGGATGATGACGATGTCGCCGGCCGCCTCGCCGATGCCGCGCCGCAGGGCCGCGCCCTTGCCGCGGTTGCGCTCCTGGTAGAAGACCTTGATCTCGGGGCCCTTAAGGCCGGCGAGGATGTCGCGGGTCCCGTCGGTGGAGCCGTCGTCGACGATGATGATCTCCTTTTCCAGCGGAACGGCGCGCACCTGCCGGATGATCTCGGCGATCGTCAGCTTCTCGTTATAGACGGGGATGATGATGGAGAGCTTCATGGGGTCTGCCCGTTGTCACGCCTCTATCGTAATAGACGGGGCTGCGGTCGTCAAGGGCCGCCTCATATTTCGTTGAGCGACGGGATGGCCCGCCGAGGGTCGTAGACAAAGCCGACGGCCGCGTCGTCTTCGTCAAAGGAGTCAAGGCGGAAGCCATAGCGCACCCATGGCGGCCGGCGCAGCCGCAGGTCGCGCCGGACATACGGGGTGCACAGCTGGTTGGTGTCCCAGCACCGGTCGTCCTTGATCGGCACGAAGATGAGAAGGCCCGAATGGGTGACGTAGGGCAAGTAGATCTGCTCGACCAGCCAGCTGAGCTTGTCGGGCCGCCAGACATTTGCGAGCCGTTGCCTGATGACGCGGTTTTTTTGGATCATGTCGAGGGTCCGTTTCTCGGCGATGTCGTCGTAGGCGATGGCGCAGGCAAAAAGGAGGAGGTAGGCGGCGACGATCTTCGAGGGGTTTTTCAGGGCGCGCAGCCACAGCGCGAAGACCATCGCCGGCAGCATCGCGAAGAATGCGTAGCCGAAGCGCAGGTTCGGGACCTGGACATACCAGTGGATGAGCGTCGCAATGCAGGGGATGGGAAGGAGCCACAGGGCCGGATGCGTCTGTGCCGTCTTCTTGCGGAAGAAGGTCACGACATTGGGGATGAGCCCCAGGGCGGCCAGCACGAGGGGCATGATGACGTAGACGTTTTTGTGGTAGGCCCCGACCTTCTTCCAGACGTCTTGCGCGTACGTTATGATGGACATCTGCTTGGCCTCAAGGCTGGCCTTGGGCATGCGCCAGTCGACGTCGAACTTGCCGTAAGGCAGAGGATAGATGAGCCACCCCGATTGGATGACGCCGTGGACAAACCAAGGGATGATGGCGAAGAGGCCGGTGATGATGATTCCCCAAACGAGACGCCGGGTGTTGCCCAGGAGGATGGCCCGCCGCGAGCGCCACATGATGATGAACAGGATGAGGAAAGAGGTGGCCGCGTAGATCAGAAAGGTGATCTTGGTGGTGATACCGAGGAGGATCAGGGTGAAGAAGCTGTAAAAGAACCACGGCGTCTCCGGCGCGTCGTCTTCGCTGTTTTCCAAAAGCTGCAGAAGGAGCGAGGAGCAGATGATGGCCAGGACCATGACGGCCAGGTCCGGCGAGGGACTGGGCATGAAGATCAGAAAGACCTGGTGGAGGATGAAGGGCAGCATGAGCGCCTGAAAGATGTCGACGGGCCGCCGCCGGTCAACGGGCCGCAGGATCCTCAGGAAGCTGATCCAGAACTGCAGGAGAGCGACGAGGAGCAGGGTGCTGTTGGCCAGGTGCGTGCCACGGCCCGTCCACACTTCCAGGAGGCCGGCGTAGAGGAAATAGGTCTGGTTGAAGGCCAGCCGCGCGTGCAGGTTGCCCAGGCCCGGGACCACCGGAAACGACGTGACCCAGCGAATGGCGGGCAGGTGGTAGAGTCCCGCATCATAAAAGACTGGCAGGGAGGCGGCGTAGAACGCGACGATCCAGGCGAAGCCGAGGGCCGGCAGGTAGAACGACCATCCAAGCCGCGGCTGCGACGGCAGTCCCTTGGCCAAGGCCTTTTTTTGTTTTTTGGTGAGCCGTGGCTGACGCCGCAGGTGGCGGGCGTACTGCCAGAGCCCGGCGCACCCCCAGGCCAGGACAACGAAAAACGCCGCCATGTTGACCGGGGCCACGAGGTGCCAGACCTGGAGGGCGAAGGTCCCCATAGCGAGGCCCACCCAGAAGCAGGAGAAGAAGTGTTCGATGCGGGCCGGCGGCGCCATGCCCATCCACCGCCGCACCGTCAGGCCGATGCCCGAGAAGAGGCAGAAGATGACGAGCCACGCCGCGCCCAGAAAGAAGGGAGAAGGTATCATTGCTTATATATTAGTCGTTCGCCTCCTGGACGTCAAAAGATTTTGTTGAAGGCGGCGACGCAGCCCAAAAAAAGACCGCCGGTCTTGCGGCGGTCTTTTTCGGAAGTCGGCGCTTGCGCAGCGGTTTCTAGTCGCTGTTATACAGGAAGTGGATGACGCCCTTTTTGAGATCTCTCGAGAAAAGCTGGTCTTCCCTCATCGAGCCCTGGGCCCGGAAGGCACCGCTGACGATGAGCCACGTCGCGATGACGAGGAGGGGGGAGAGTTTCAAGACGAGGCCGATCTCGCGCCTCCGGTGCCGCTGCGCGGCGAACCTGAGCCGGCCGCCGCCGAGCTTGTCGTTGATCATGCGCCGGACCCTGTCGCGGTCCATGTGCAGGAACTCGACACCCAGCGCGTAGCAGGGCTGGCCCGCCTTTCTCGTCAGGGCCACGTGGCGCACCCAGCCGGTCCCGCGGGCGACGCGTCCGGACCAAGGGACGCGCACCCGCATGCTGACAGGCGTGTCCACGTCGATCCCGTCCTCGGCGTACAGGCGCGCCCCGCCCAGGCTGATATCGTCCAGGTAGGCCCGCATGACACGCAGGCGGTCGCCCGGGACAGGTGTCTTGATGGTTACGTGGCCGTCCAGGCTGATGCGTTGATGACGTCGGATGTCAGACATGTCTTCTCTAACTAAATGAGTTGCATATTTCATGCCACGGTGTCTTGGAGAGATAGAATTTTTATTCTTTTGCGCGCCAGAAAGATAGGGCGCTCAAAGAAACTTCACCCTTTCTCCTTTTGTTGTTTTCCAACGACAGGCCTCGACCCGTGTCGCCGGTTTCCAACTTTTTTGTTGCACGGGGCCGCGTTTCAGCACAGAATAAAACAATAAAAGACAACGGCAGCGCAACCGCAGAAGGAGGTCGTTATGGCCGAAGGCGAAAAGAAACAGTTCATGACCGCTCTGTTGCTCTCCATCTTTCTCGGCGGTCTCGGCGTCGACAGGTTTTATCTTGGGTTTACGGTGCTGGGCATCGTGAAGTTGTTGACCGGCGGCGGCTGCGGCATCTGGTGGTTGATCGACGTTATCCTCATCGCCACGAAGAAGCTGAAGGACGCCAACGGCAACGACCTCCAGGGAAGCGGCGTCTGATCCGTCTTGAAGTGAACAGGAGGGCGCTCCGGATCCTATGGGACCACAATTTGCCGTTCATTCTCTGGAGCGCGGCGGCAGCCAGTAAGGCCTTTCTGGGGGTGCCAACGGACGGGTACACATGTCCCGTCCGTTCCTTTTTGGGGCGGTGTCCGGGCTGCGATCTGATGCAGGCGTATGCAGGCTTCCTCAAGACCGGCCGCGCTCCTGCGTGGTTTTTCGTGATTTTCGGTCTCTTCCTCGCGAATGTTCTTGTCTCTTTCCTGCGCGCGCGGCGATGGGCTGGCGATCACAGGCCCTGTTAATAGATATTCTCCAAAAAGCAACACCAGTCTTTTTTTTGTGACAAACTGCTGCTGGATTTGATTTTTGAGCCCTGTTTTTTAAGATCTCATTTTTCTTAATATTTATATTATAACCTATTGTAAATCATAGAGTTACGCTTATATTGATGGCTGTCTTTTTTGATTGGTATGTTTATTGCTTTATATCCAAAATATAGAGGGGGACTATGAGACGGAACGATTTTGTGCTAACATTAACTACAACAATAGGTTAGGAAGAAAGGCAGGTTGTACTCATGAGTTTTGACCCCCTGGTTGGAGATTCCCTCGAGCAGGTTCCAGAAACGATGGAGTCCGGTTTCAATACGAGTATGCCAGAGTCCACGAGAGAAATGCCCAAACATAAGGTGGAGTCTTTTCTCCTGGGATCCTCGGGTGCCAGGGGGGTCTCGATGCTGCAGGCCTTGATGATTCTCGACCACGAACGCTGCTCGGAACCGCCGCAGCAAAGGGGTGTACGGCTCGGCCGGCGCGCCGTCCGGACAACGGAGGGTGCCGAGAAGCGCTTGGCTATCTCGGACGTGCGGGCGGCCCTGGATCATCAAATTGAGTTCGGCGGACACATCGAGCACATCCTGGTGCATCTCGGGCTGGCGGACGAGGAGGAGATTCTCAACGAGCTGACGACGCATTACGGTTTTCCGTACCTGCCCTTGAGCCATTACGAATTCGACGACAATGTGGTTCGGACGGTCCCCTCCGAGGTCGCGCGCCATTATTGCCTCATCCCCATCGACAGGATCGATAACATCCTGACCGTCGCCATGGCCAACCCCCTGAACAGCGACGCTGTCAAGGACATCCAGCGCCTGACGGGTTGCTCGATCCTTGTGATGGTCGCCAAGGCGAGCGAGATTCGCGAAAAGATTGAAGCGTGTTACCACCGCTTCGGTGGATTGTTCGACGAGAAATAGCTCTATATAAGGTAATAGGCAGCAAGTCCCATGAATAGACGCGGCACGTCAAACAAGAGACTGATCCTGTTGCTGGTCATCCTTTTCGGGTTGGCCTGCGGCAACATGTACATGCTCTACGCTCAGGAGACCTCCTCCAAGGCCCTCTTGAGCCCCGGCCAGAAGATCGCGCAGTTGCCGGTCTTCGAGGCGCTGCGCGAATATCAGATGCGCAACGTCTTCAGCCGGGTCGTCCTGAGCCGGCAGATGATGGAGGAGGTGGCGCTGGCCGCCTTCCACAACGTCCACCCGGGCAGCCTCGAGTGGAAGGAGGGCGTCCCGGAGCAGGCCGGCATCGATCTCTATGTCGTGACGAAGGACGAACTTTACCTCTATGATAAGACCGACCAGGACTTGCGGCAAGTCGGCGACGATCGCGCTGGGGCCGTTTTGCAAAGGTACCTGGCCCGTCGGGAGGCCCTGGTCGGATTGATCTACGTCGCCGATACCAAGGTGCTCGGCGAGAATGTGCCTGCCGGCGACGTCCCTTTCTACGCCCGCTCCCAGGCGGACGTGCTGTGCCAGAACGTGAATCTTTTCTGCCTCTCCGAGGGGTTGCACAGCATGGTGAAAGAGAGGATCGACCATGAGGCGCTCGCGGCCGCGATGGGGCTCACCGGCCAGCAGCAGATCGCCCTGGTCCAATTCGTCGGCTATCCGAAGCAAGAGCGCGCGGACATGTAGGAGCCGCAGGAACTCGTTGCGGCGTCCATCCCTGTCTTTCGGGAATTTGAAAGGCAGGGATAATTATTTGGCGTCCCGCCCGATGTGTGTTATTCTATGTTCATTGTCAGGAGGGATCCGTGGGGCGCAAGGACAAGAAGGCGAAGAAAGAAAAGGCCCGCTACCAGCCCTTCCGGGGCGTCTTCGTGGAAGGGCCGCCCCGCATGCCCTCGTCGTTCCTCCTGCTCGCCTTCCTGGTCACCGTCGGCTTCGTCCTCTACTCGAACACCTTTGACGGCGCCTTCCAGCTTGACGACGAGACGTCCATCACGACGAACGAGCACGTCCAGCGGCTCGAAGACATCGGCACGATCTGGCGGCACTGGCCGGCGCGCTTCCTGACGTACCTGTCCCTCGCCGTCAACTACGACATCGGCAAGGAAGAGGTCTTCGGGTACCACATCGTCAACCTCACGCTGCACCTCGTTGCCACCGTCCTCGTCTTCTGGTTCATTGGCCTCCTCTTCGGGACCCCGCGGCTGCGGCCCAGCGTTTCGCCGGCCTTCGCCAGGCTCTTCACCTTTCTCACGGCGCTCCTCTTCGTGACGCACCCCCTCCAGACTCAGGGGGTGACGTATATCTGCCAGCGCGCCGTCACCCTGGCCTCGGTCTTTTATCTCTTGACCCTGTGCGCGTACCTGAAGTCCCGCCTGATCGAGCGCGGCGAGGCGTCGGGGTTCTTCAAGAGCTGGTGCCTGCTTTCTTGGACATCGGCCTTTGTCGCCATGTTCACGAAAGAGTGGGTCATTACCCTGCCCTTTTCCATCTGGATCATCGAGCGTTTCTTCGTTTCTTCGGGCGAGAAGACGCCCTGGCGGCGTCTCCTGCCTTATTTCGGCATCACGCTCGTCCTGCCCCTGACGATGGCCCTGACCCGCACGGTGGACTTCGTCCACATGCGCAAGGCCGATGAGCCCATCCCGAACATCCGCTACTGGGAGTATCTCGTGACGCAGTTCCGTGTCATGTTCACGTACCTGCGCCTGCTGTGTTTTCCCGTGAAGCAGATGCTGGACTATGATTACCCGCTTTACAATTCGATCTTCGTCGCACCGACCTTCCTGAGTCTCCTCGGCCTCACCGGCATCGGCTGGGCGGCGGCCCGCGTGCGGCAGACCCAGCCGCTCATCACCTTCGGCGTCATCTGGTTCTTCCTGATCCTCTTTCCTGAGTCGGGGTTGATCCCGATCCGCGACCTCATCTTCGAGCACCGCCTGTACCTGCCGATGGTGGGCTTCGCGCTCGTCGTGGCGGGCGCGTCGTTCGCGTTCCTCGGGAAGGCCGACTGGCGACGGCCGACGGCCCTGATTCTCGCCGTGGCCCTCGTCCTCGGCGTTTTGACGTACCGCCGTAACTTCGTGTGGAAGTCGCAGATGACGATGTGGGAAGACGTCGCCGACAAGGCGCCGGGCAAGGCCCGCGCCTACAAGGGCATCGGCTTCGAGTACGAGAAGAAGCACGACTACGAGAAGGCGCTACAGGCCTATCAGAGGGCCATCGAGCTGCACCCGGCCTACGACGAGGTCTATTACAACATGGCGAACATCTACATCGAGCAGAAGAAGTACGACCTCGCCCTGGCGATGTTCGACCGGGCGATCGAGATTAAGGGGAACTACGCCATGGCCTACCACAACCGCGCCCTCCTCTACGCGATGATCGGCGAGAACGACAAGGCCATCCGCGACCTGGACAAGGCCATCGAACTGCAGCCGGATTACACGCTGGCATATCGCAACCGGGGGTATTATTACACGCTCAAGCAAAATTTTGAGCGCGCCATCGTGGACTACAACCGGGCCCTGGAGCTGAACCCCGAGTACGACGTGGTCTGGAGCGAGCGGGGGGCGTGTTACGCCAGGCTGGGCGATTACGAGAAGGCGATCCCCGATTACCGCGAGGCCCTGCGCCTGAATATGAGGACGGCCCAGGTCTATGGCAACCTCGGCTACGCGCTGTACAAGACGGGCCAGTTCGAGGAGGCGCTCCGGCACCTGACGACGGCAATCCAGATAGACCCGAAGTTTGTGAACGCCTACCACAACCGGGCCCAGCTTTATACGGACCTCAAGGAGTACCGCAAGGCGCTGGAGGACTTCAACAAGGCCCTCCAGCTGGCGCCCGATTTTGCCGCGGCCTACCGCAACCGCGGGGTCGTCTATGAGGAGCTGCAGCGGGACGACAAGGCCCTGGAAGATTTCCTGAAGGCGGTGGAGGTCAACCCCGGCTACGCCCTCGCGTACCACGACCTCGCCAGGCTCTACACGCGCCAGGGCGACCGCGCCAAGACCAAGGAGGCCCTGGACAAGGCCGCCTCCCTCGGCCTCCAGGTCGACCCCGAGCTCAAGGCCCGCCTCCAATGAGCCCAAATTGAGACAAAGGTCCGACCTTTTTGAAGGGGAAAATGAGACTCAAGGGTTCGGCTTTTTGTTTCATATGTTGACAGGAAAAAGGCAGGCAGGGTAAAATAGGGGGCATATCATTTAAGGGCGGTACACATGATCAGCGCCAAGAACCTCTCCATGGACTACGGCCCGACGCGGGCGCTCGACGACGTCTCCTTCGATGTCCGCGAAAAGGAGGTCGTCGGTCTGCTGGGTCCTAACGGGGCCGGCAAGACGACCCTCATGCGGATCCTGACCACCTTCATCTATCCTTGCGCCGGCACGGCGACGATCTGCGGCATCGACATCATCAGGGAGCCGTTGCGCGCGCGCCGCCTGATCGGGTATCTGCCCGAGACGCCGCCCTTGTACCCCGAGATGCGCGTGGACGAGTACATCCGTTTCGTCGGGCAGGCCCGGGGCCTGAAGGGTCCGGCGTTCAGGCAGCGCCTGGAATGGGTGATCGAGGCCGCCCAGATCGCCGGCGTGTGGAAGCACGCCATCACAGAGCTTTCCCTGGGCTATCGCCAGCGCGTGGGCCTCGCGCAGGCCCTGGTTCACGACCCGGCCGTCGTCATCCTCGACGAGCCGACCTCAGGGCTGGACCCCATGCAGATCGTCGGCGTCCGCCAGCTCATCCGCGACCTCGCCCAGACCAAGACCGTCGTCTTCTCCACGCACATCCTCCAGGAGGCCTCCGCCGTGTCGGACCGCCTGGTCATCATCGACCGCGGCAAGATCATCGCCACCGGCACGCCGCAGGAGTTGAAGCACCAGGAGACCAAGGAGACGGGTTTCACCATCACGCTGCAGGCTCCCCGCGACGAGGCGTGGGCAGCGGTCAAGTCCATCCCCGGCGTCCTCGACGCGCGCATCGCCAGCGCGCAGGGCACCGAGGTACGACTGACCGGCACGGCCAAGTCGCTCGACGAAGTGGCGGTCTTCGTCAACCAGTTCGTCCGGCAGAAGAACTGGGCCGTCAAGGAGCTCTCCGTGCGCGAACCGTCGCTGGAAGACGTCTTCCTGGGTCTGTTCAAGAGGAAGCCATGAACCTGAAAAACATCTGGACGGTCTTCAAGAGGGAGGTCGGCGCGTATTTCAACTCGCCGATCGCCTATATCTACCTGATTGTCTTCGTCGCCTTCGTCAACGGCCTCTTCATGTCGCGTTTCTTCCTCCTGGGCCGGGCCGAGATGCGCGTCTTCTTCGACGAGCTGCCGCTCATTCTGCTCATCTTCATTCCCGTGGTCAGCATGCGCCTGTGGGCCGAGGACCGCAAGGAGAACACCTTCGAGCTCCTGATGACCTTCCCGATGCGGGCCATCGAGCTGACGCTGGGCAAGTTCTGCGCCAGCTTCGTGTTTTACGTCCTGGCGCTCCTGAGCACGGCCGCCATCCCCGTCATGCTCTTCGCCGTGGGCCGGCCCGATGCGGGCGTGATGGCGAGCGCCTACCTGGGCGCGGCCCTCCTGGGCGCGCTGTTCCTGGCCATCGGCATCTTCGTCTCGGGGCTCACCAAGGAGCAGATCGTCGCTTTCGTTGTCACGGTCTTAAGTTGTTTCCTTTTGTATTTCCTGGGCGTCGAGTTCTTCGCCTCGTTGATCGACGGCTGGGTGCCGGGGCTGGGCGCCTTCCTCATGAGGACGCTCGGCACCGCGGGCCACCTCGAGGGGTTCCTCAAGGGGGTCATCGACGTCAAGGACATCGCGTATTTCGTTGTCGGGGCCGCGGTCTTCCTCCTCCTGAACAGCTTTTACCTCGACAGCCGTTACCGGCCGAAGGCGCGTCTCCTCTTCGGCGCGGCGGTGGTGGTGTGTCTGGCCATCATCATGGCGGCGAACGGGCTTCTCGCCGACGTCTCCTGGGGGCGGTTCGACGCCACCGAGGGCAAGATCTATACCGTCTCGCCCGCAACGAAGAGGATCCTGCGCAGCCT
>Ga0172364_10003157_pt1 | contig 13140 bp, 24 predicted proteins | sample LakKivSesite10cm_FD_114545 | JGI IMG/M metagenome (GOLD analysis project Ga0172364, IMG submission 114545) | Sediment microbial communities from Lake Kivu, Rwanda - Sediment site 10cm | ecosystem: Environmental > Aquatic > Freshwater > Lake > Sediment | place: Rwanda: Western Province, Lake... | reverse complement strand
TTCTAAAAGTTCAAACTAACCAACCATCACCAATTAGCCAAAAAGGCCAACACCACAACACGGCGCGCCCGGCTGAACGAAGCGAAATCCGAGCGCGCTTCGTCGTTCCGTTGTTCGTTCGTTGTTAATTCGCCGGCGAATCGTTAACGATTCATGGCTGGCGTGCTGGTCGCAGTCGTCACCCTTTCACCAAGGATCACAAAGGACTGCGCCGTCTCGAGCACGGCGTGTGACGACGTGGTGCGGTCGAGGACAGGAAGCACAGCTGGGTGGGCGGGGGGGCATGATTACACCTGGCCGAAGAGCGCACTACGCAGCCGCAAGATTAGCACGCCAGCCCCGCGGAGCGGCCCCACGTTCCCCTTACATACCGCTGCACAGCCTTAAATTTTTGAAAAGTCTTAAGGCGCGTTTTGTCGAGGCGTTGTTTCCCCCCTGAGGAAATTGCCTTCCGGCGTCGAGCCGCTTGAAGGCAACCATCAGGAGGCCGCAGCCCCCTGTTGGCAACCGAGCTCATGTAGCGCGTTTTGTTAGGCAAAAAAAGAGAAGCGGTCTGCGCCGCTGGGTCTGTAGTCGGGGATGAGGCCCTGTTCGATGGCTTTTTTGATGGTGAGTGTTGGTTCTCTGAGGTATTCGGGCATGTTTTACACCTCGGCCATGAAGATGAGGAGGCTTGTTTGCCGTTCGTCGTTGAGGCGTGCGCGTATTCGTGCGCACGTCTGCTCGAGGCCTTTCAGGTGTGCCTCGAGGTATCGGCGTTCGTCTGCGTCCATGTTTATGCCCCCTGGAAGTATTCTGGGTGCTCTCTGCGCATGTTTGCCCAGCTTGTGCCTGCTACGAGGACGTGATCTACTACGCCGATGCCGAGGATTTCTCCTGCTTGTATGAGGAGCTTGGTCACGTCTATGTCTGCGCTTGAGAACTCCGTGTTTCCACTGGGGTGGTTGTGGCATAGGATTATTGTGTGTGCGTTGATGTGGACTGCTGATCGGAAGACCTCTCTGGGGTGTATTAATGATGCGTCTATGATGCCGACGCTGACGATTTCTCTTGCTAACATTTTCTTTTTACAATCGAGGTAGAACACGACGAAGCACTCTTTGGAGCACTCGCTGATGAACGCTGCCTCTCGTGCTATGTCCTCCGGCCCGGAGACATGGGGCCGGTTCTCGTGTTCGTATTCGTGGATCAGCTGACGGAGTGTCACCTGCATTTTACTGCACCCCCGATAAAAGCTGAATGAGTCTGCGGCGTTCGTCTTCGAGTTTCGTGACCTCGCCCTGGAGCTGCTCTACCGCTGTCCACAGGTGCTCGATGTTCCGGTAGAAGTATTTTGTGTAATCGCCCTTCTGCCGGGGTGTACTACCAGCAACCGGCTGGCTCGTTTCAGGTTCAGCTGCCTTCTGATTAACGCTTTTTTCTTGTGTCATGGTTTCCTCACAAACATAGGGGGGAAACCATTATTATGACGTTGGTAGAATGGCCGAGGGCGCGACCCGGGATGGAAGAGAGAATCCCGCGCCTTCTTAGCGGGTTCTCGCGCTCCCCATCGACGGTTTATATTATTTTCGAGGTCACGGTGTCGTCCCGTCCTCGAAAATTGTATAAACCGTAAATGCGCAGAGTAGCGGAGCGTAACTTCCAGCATTTAGATGGACACCCGAGTCGCGACGCACGCGGGTTTTAAACTGATAGGTTTAATCCCGCGGGCTTATCGGCGATGACGACCTGATGCTTCCGGCTGTTGGACTCTGATGCTTCCGGCTGTTCGACTTTTCTCTTCCGGCTATCGTTCTTCTTCCTGCTCCGTTGTCTCTTGGGACCCTGACCACCATTTCAGCCGGTCGTAATCCAGAATAGTACCGCCGGAGAGTTTTAAGGGGGGGTATATGGATACGTCTGTTCAAAAAAAGAGCGTGAGAACAGTGACGTTTCAAGGCCCCGTAAAAAAACAGTGAAAGTATATAAAGAAAATAAACTACTATATAAGGCTTAGCAACCGTTGGCTCCCCGAAGGTAACCCTTCTCCTGATAACCCTCTTTTTCGTGTTCTCAGCGGGGGGGTTGCCGGTATTTTTATCTAAAATTTGCCGGCTCGCGGCCGGGTCTTGCTGCAGCTCGGACTCCGCTATCTGTTGCACACCCAAAAAAAACTGATCAGAGGCTTTTATTCCTCGATTATTATAGTTTCAGGTTTCTCCGGTATCGGTGCGACATACCATCTCCATGGGGTGTACATCTACGTTCCTCTCCACGTGATCGTCGGCGTGTTAGGGTTCCATATTCCGACTTTGCGCGTCTGTGCTGTCTGCTGTGCTGCGAGATACCTGGTCGGGTCGTATCGCGCGTCGTCGAAGATCAATGCTTTCGCGAGGCCTGCAGCGATCGAGGACACGGCCACGTTCTCGTCTCGGTAGGTGACGATCGCGAGCGTGCGTCCGTAGACGTCGATGGGGACCTGCGTCTGGATCTTGATATTGACTTTATGGTCCACGAGCTTTTCCTCCATGAATGTCTTGCTGTCTTCCGCGATCGGCTGTCCTGTCTCCGGCGCGTCCATGCCCAGGATCCTGACATGCTCTCCTGCTGTCGTCACGAACGTGTCTCCGTCGATCATGTGGTCCACGGTCACGGTTGTTTTAATGAAGTCGGGGAGCTGCTGCACGTCGCCCTGTGTTTGGTCCCCTGGTGCGTTCGTATCGTCGTTCACGCCAGGCGCGATATGAAGCGTCACTTCCAGCTTGCGCCCTGGCACGATCACCAGGGTGGTCGCGTAGGCGTCCGTCAGCTGCGTCGTGCTGTTATAATGCGACACCGCGATTTCATGGCTCCCTGCGGTGAGGTTCTTGAACGTCTCCGGCGTCTGCAGCCCTGTGGCCACGCCATCGACGTAGATATCCGCGTTCGTAGGGGTTGATTTCAACGCGAGGGTCCCGAGTGTCTGCGCCTGCCTGATCGCTTCCCCGGCGCGTTCCGCTGTGGTGAGATCTATAAGGTTGAGAAGGTCAAATATGTTGGCGTCCGCCGGGACTTTAATGCCCAGGTTATAGCATTGGTTCTTCACCGACGTGAGCATGGCCTGGCCCATCACCGCTCTGCTTTTCTTCGCTGCCTGCATGTAGATGATCACCGCGCCGGCCCCTATCGGGTTGAGCACCGCGAAGGATCGCGCCACTTTTTCGTATGTCTCGAGCGCGTCGCTCCACACAGGCATGTAACCAGCGAGCACAGGCCAGTCCTTCGATGAGTACAGGATATATCCGCCCATCCCGATGGCCTGCGCGCTTTCTTCCAGTAGGAACGCAGCGATACCGAACGGCTGCGTGATCAGGTTAAGCACCAGCTGAGATATCGTGCCGGCCCAGTAGAAGATTTTCCCGACAAGGTCGTCCGGTTCTTTCCGATACGCGAACGTCTCCCAGGTGTCCATCAGGGCGGTCGCGTGCTTCACCAGGAAGTCGCTCTCACCGATCGCCTTTCGCTGTGATCCGTCCGTATCCATGATGATGTCGATCCAGTTTTCGCTCATGCGTCACCGCCTCAGCTTGTAGTAGTCGCGTATCTCCTGCTTGAGCTGCTGCTGTTTATCCTGCAGCTCCTTCACGTTCTCATTCTTTGGATAGGATCCAGTCACAACCCCGACGAGGGATCCCAGGAAACCCACGGCGTCCTGAATAGGTTTTACAATTGGTTTCGCCCAGTCGAACATAGCGCCCACCATGTCATTAATTGTTTGCACCGTCCATGTTTGCATACTTTTCACGGCGGTGTTGATGAATCCCTGGATCTCGCCAGGGATCCCGGAGATAAAATCACTCACGTCCTTATAAAATGTGTTGAAGGCGTCCCCCAGGGCTTTAACGGTTGAGGACCACCATGCGCCAATGCTTTTCCGAACGTCGGCCCACCAACTCGTGAAATGAGATGCAACACCATTCCAAAATTCTGTCAGTGAGCTCCACGTCGAATCAAAAAAGTTCTTTACTGACGCGGAGGCGCTTGTCCACCAGTCCGTGAGGGTCTTCTGCGATACGTTAATGAATCCCTGGATCCCGGATACAACCGTCTGCAGCGCGGACCAGGCCTTCCCCATGGTACTGTTCCACCAGGCCGTGATGTTCTTAGAGAAATCAGAGATCCACGTGTTGATGCCGGCCACCGCGTTGTTAATCCATCCTTTCACCGTCGATGACGTCGAGCTCCACCAGCTCGAAATCGAGGATCCCACCGTCGACACAACATCGGAGATCTTCGCGAACGTGCCTCCGATCCAGCTGGTGATCTTCCCGACCGGGTCTTTAATGAACGCGACGAGCGCGGTTGAATACCTCGCCATAAAGTTATTCACGTTCCGCTGCAGGATCTTGAACGCGCTCTGCACGAAACCGGTTATCGACGCCCACGCGCCAGCGATCACCGCGATCACCCAGCCGACCGGATCCGTCCAAAAATCCGGCGTCTGTCCCTGCGCCTGGCACGTCGGGCTGTTGGCCTGTTTTAAAGCCCAGGCGGTCCCATTAGCGTTACATTCATAGAGATCCACCCCGGTGCATTTCTGTGCGCCAGGCACGCAGATAACAGGCATAGGCGTTAAAACATACGTCACCGTCCAGTTCCGGTTGAACACCCGGGACTCCGATATCGACTGATACCCTGTCTTAGAAACCGTCACCGTCCTCGTCCCCGCGGCCACGCCGATGGATAACCGATTACCTGCGGATAATGACGTGAACGTGCCCACGCCGGAGATCGAGATCGTGCAACCCCCCGGGTCTGTCGTCACATAAAACGTGTATGTGGTAGTCCTGCCGCCGCCACCGCCGCCGGTTCCACCGCCGCCACCGCCGCCTGTGCCGGCAACAGTGATCGTAAGGGATCTGCTTGGAGCTCCCCGCTCCCCGATGCCCCGTAGCGTGTACGTCGTCGTCGACACCGGAGTGACCACTTTGGACCCTGAAAGTCCCACGCTGGATCCGTTCAATGTCACCGACGTGCAGAACGACGTAGACCAGGACAACGTCACCGAGGATCCTTTGTCTATCGTCGTCCTGCTCGCGGTGAAAAAGTTAATGACCGCTGTTCCCGGCATTATTACTTCTTCGCAGGCGCTAACACGGCTAAAATCTTCTTGGCCTCAGTAGCCACGACATCATTCATCTTCCCGGCTTTGTAATCATCCGGCTCGATGTCTACCGTGTGTCGTGATCCAGCGACGTCGAACGTCACCTGCTTGTAACGCTCGAACTCACCAGCTTTATTTATCCGCGTCCGCTCCTGGACATCTACGACCGTATATTCCATGTTTTCTCTACCTCCAAATGGGCCCGCAGCATGTGTTTGCTACTTGCAGCCCTTAAAACTGAAACATACATTGATGTGCTCGTAAATAAAGTCGATCTTCTCTTCCAGCTTGCCCATTTTATACCAAATGGACCCGCCCATCGCGATAACTCCGACGATCGACACTACGGTTAATATCTCTTCCAACATATTTATCTCTCCGATGGTTCGCTCTGCGTGAGCGTGAACGAATCCAGATACAGGGTTTTATTTGTATCGTCTGTGCACATGAAATTCATGTTCATCCACAGCGCAGGCTTAACTAAGCTCGGATACGTCCACAGCGGGATACCGGTAAGATCGTAGATCGTGTTCCCCACAATCAAGCGCACATACTCTTTGTTCACCCAGTCGATAACGAGCTTTACGACCATCCACATGAGCTCCCTAGGTATAAATGGAATCCAGTCGTCCAGCTGAATCATTCCGGTGATATCGTTGTAAATCCCCAGGTAATCCGCGCTCAGGTTAACATCGACTCGACCCTCCCACACGGTCGTGCCATCGAAGCCCACCAGCTCGAACGTCGACCTGATGTTCTTATCTTTGAAACAATAATATATTTCCGCCCCGATGGTAGAGTCATACGCCAGCGTGAAATACTTGTACATCTGGACTGTCTGTAGTGAGCTGTCCGGCGTGACGATCTTCACGCCCTGGTTGCCGTAACGCACGCATTCGCCGCTGAGCGCGCAGCTGGATCCACCAACCCCGGAGTTCATCACCCATTTGTTCACCGTGCTCTCGAAATCATCATACCACAGGAGGCTTCCTCTTCGATCCTCCGTCGCCTGTGCGCCCAGCCTGCAGCCGAGCTCCGCGGTGTCCACGTTGCCAAACACCTTCACCAGCTTGTACTTCGTTGAATAATCCGGGAGCGTGTGGACCATGCTTCACACCCCCAGGATCCTATTTAGGAGATCTGCGAGGAACGGCGATATCGTCGGCGTCGCGGCCACCGGCTGCTTCGGTAATATATCAATGTATAGATTAAATTCATGCTCGTAAGTGTCGTCCTCGTTCACCGCCCAGAAATCCAGCTCATACGGTGGAATGTTGAGGGTGAGCTTCTCCGGTATAGGGATCGGAACAAAAAACCCGAAGGCCCACTCCTCACGGTTCCATGGGAAAAGCTGTATCCCATGATACTCCACCCAGAACTTCACAAGATCCGCGTCCTCCTCCGGCATAAAAGGAATCCAGAGCACGATAGTCCCAGCGGTGACGCTTAACTTTTCATGGAACGGCGCCAGCTCCGCCGTGTTCGCCGGGACTGTTCCCGTGTAATGATACAGCATTATATCGACCCCGATTTTATCCTCTCATTCACGCGGAACCACGTTTTACGGCTTTATCTTGTAACCATTCGCGTAGACGTCTGCGGTGTCCCCTTCGGTCGCGCCGTAGAAAATCGCGCGGATCACGTCACCTTCTCTGAGGAGCACCTGGCCGACGTACTCGAGGCTCTCGTTGTCGTTGTCGATCACCTTCCGAGTCAGCAGGTAGAACTTCCCTGTCCTCACGTACCCGATCGCGATCGTCGTCGGTTTCGTCCCCGCCTCGATCGCCACGATGTTGTTGATGATGTACACGTAGCCAGGTCGCAGGGCCTTGATGTCGAGCGTCTGGGCTGTCGTATCCAATGAGGCTACCTTCTCGCTGAAATCCTCGTAGAGCTCCCATCGGTTAATCCGGATCGTCTCGATGTTCGCAGCGTACGCCACGGCCCGCTGCCGTTCCTCGGAGATCTGCTGGATCTCCCGCTCCGCGTCGCCTATACTCTCACCCCCACTTTTCGCGCGATGGCCTCAACCATCTTTTTTTCCTGTCCGTTGATCTCGATGCTCAGTTTCTTTGAGCCTCGAAGGTACTCCTGTATGTTCCTGCTCTCTTTCTCGAGCAGCTCATCAATGCTTCCATTCAATACTTTCATACTTTCACATCCTTTCACTAAGAGGTTAAAGTCCTATCCTCCCGAACTTCACGATCCTGGCAGGTTGAAGCCCATAAAGGAAATGAGCCGCTGCCATGGCCTTGGGTGGAGCCCGCGAGTAATACAGCTGACAATCCTTATAGTAGTATTGCCAGTATCCGCAGTATCCCGCGAAGTCATCCGCGAGCGTGTACTCCTGACCGGGGTAATCCCATCCGTACAAAAAAGAGAGGATGAGTGGTGCTCCTGTCTCGTTGTCATTGGTGGACGCCTGCTCGAACGTGTAGTAGGTCCCGTTGTACAAATAGTATGTGGCTGTCTTCGAGATGGTCCCCGCGTACGGGAGGCTTACGAGCTTCCATCCGCAGTCACCTGAGAACTTCGGGTCGTCGGGTGTTACATCGGTGAACACGTCGAAGATCGTGAATGGCGAGGTGTGGCTACCAAACGCTATATAATCCCTTGGCTCCTCGGTTTGTTGGATCTCAACCCTGATGTAGCGTCCTATTTTTGGTTTGGTTGGTACTTCCACCCAGGCTGATGTGTCTCTCCATGCATCTGTCATACCAACCAGCACCTCGTGCTCGGCAGGTGTCTGAAATGTATAGAGGGCCACCCTGGTAGGATCCATGACCGAGAGACTTCTGCCTCTCATTTTCGAGATCGTGCAGGATTTCCCAAGGTCGATGGTGAACCAGTGTACCTCACTTGCTGCATGGTACCAGTAATCAATACCGTCTAATGCCTTCGCAAGGGTATACGCTCCGGTGTCACCGCAGTGTTTAATGAGGTTCCCGCTGGTGACTCCAAACCAATTCCCCATAGTCACCTATACCGTAGAGAAGGAGAGGAGGAACAGTATTCCTCCGTTGAGCGTGGGACCAGCTCCCCGAGGAACAGTCGTTCGCGCTCTCACAAGCCTGATGCTTCCACCGATACAACCGGACCCTGACGCTACGATGCTGTTTAATTGACCATGTGGTGCTTCCATATCTATCGCTATTCCTTTATATTAAAGAAAGGATAGAGGGGAGATCCCTCTAAAAAGGTACGAGTTGTTCAACGTGCAGCCGTCCGACCGGTGACGTTCCGACCGAAGCACCACCGGTGCATACGGCCTCGAGCTTCTTGATGCCAGCGTTCACGGGATCATACCAGTCCGCTGGATCGTCCGGGTCACCGAAATACAGGGGCGCGGTATGGAACGGGATATACCCTCTTGCGATGCCTACGCAGCGGTTCCCCGATGCGCTGTCGTCGATGACCAGCGTGTCCGCGGTGTAGCTCGTCAGGAACACCGTCTCGCTCTGCGTCGAGATCCCGACATACGTGCCCTCACGCGAGGCCATCGTGTAGATTGTCTCCGTCCCTGAGGCGCCGATGTGCACGACCGTCTCCTCGATCGGGACGTAATCGCTCTGGATCCTGGCGATGTACCGCGACATCGGAATGTCGATCGGCACTTTCTTGTCCGTGTCCTCTGAGATCTTGAGGTCATGGATCTGGGAGCCTATCTCCGCTGTCGTGGAATACCCTGCCGCGAATAACGCTCTGATCGGGAAGTCGACCGGGAGCAATAAGCGCTCTTTCGCGCTGCTCGCTGGCGTCCATGTCGTGATCTCATGTCGCTTTAAGAATCCGCGTGGTGACGGCTGCTTCTCGTCGAAAAGGTCCGCTATCATCGTGAGATACATGTACGCAGCACTCGACTCATACAGCGCCTTGTTGTACGTGAGCCGCAGCTGCGGGTTGTTGTATCTCTTCGGGTCAAACGCCAGGTCCGTGTCCCAGAGCCATCGACCGAAATCAAGCGCGCAGGTGAAGATACTCTGCGTCCCCGTGACGCCGTTGATGTAGCTCTGCGGCATGCGGTTGTGGTCGTAATAGTTCTGCACAAGCATTTCCTCGCCCGAGAGACTCGCCAAAACGTGGGACCCGTCGATGAGTTCGATCTTCGTGACGGCCCGCGCCGGATGCGCGATCAGCACCGGCGTCGTCGCGTGGTTCTGAATGTTGAACTTGAACAAGAAACGGCTCACCGCGTCCGTGAGGTTGATGTCCCACACTTTCGTCGTAGCCGTCGAAATGTCCAGGTTGTCCTCCAAAACTACCGTTCGGTATTTCATTCTTTATCACCTGTATCCAAGAAATACCGAAGGTTTAAGCGCCCTTCGTCGCGTTGTGTACTGCTCGGCCCACGGCTTTGACACGTTCGTAGTTCCTCTCATCGCCAGCTGGTCCTCGAGCGGGGAGGCTCACTGAGCCGATCGCTGAGAGCACTTTACCCATCCCTTTCTCGTAGTCGGGTTGTGCGTCTGCGACACCGCTGGACCATCGACCGGGTCCCTTCGCGGCTGTTTTCGCTTTCCATTTCTCGTTACCGGCTGCTGCGACACCTTTGCCGAATTTCCCCTCGCCGGCGGCCTTCACTACGGCCTCTTTGTATGTTCCTTCTGCCTGTTTTGTCGGGGTGGCCCAATCGACCGAAGGATCCGTTACACCCGCGGTGTAATCCTGGGTCGCGCCGTCTACCCGACGCTTCCATTTCGCGCCCACATCGGACGCTGCTGGCACTTTTATGGCCATTTTCGATTACCTCCAAATATCGCGGTGACATCAATTTTTTCAATAATATATTTTTTGGAGATGTCTATACCATAGTCCCCCCATGGGGTGCACGTATGTATATTTTATATAATTCCTGTGTGATACCCTATCATGGATGAAACGAAAAACGAGCTGCGGGATCTCGCGCAGCGGATGATGAAAGAGAAATGGGATTACAAGTCACAAACCAAGAAATACGTGCGTCAGGTCATGGGGATGTACTCTCAGGACGAGTTGAAGAAGCTCCTCGATGGGTTGAACTACAAAGAGCTTAAGATGGTCACCGGCTGCGGGATACCCGGGGACGCCTGGCTCTTCGCGTACTACAAGCTCCGTAAATTCAAAAGTGATCTCGAGCTGTACATCTCCCAGGGCGGCCAATCAGCCCAAGCTGTCGTTAAACAGAATCCAGGCCCCGGAGCGTGAGCTCATGGTCCGCGGTGAATACAAACACATGAAGCCGGACGAGAAAGCGATCGCGCAGCGGTTCGTCGATCTCAACCTTCTTCCCGGGAAATACACGTATGATGTTGCTCTCTCGTCCCCGGACGTGAACTTCCCAGCGCATTGGACGAAAGAGGATTTCGCTCATTGGAGCGGCCTGCGTGCGAAGCGCATTGATATCCTGGTCGAGACTGATAGCGCGTTCTGGGTGATCGAGGTTACACCGAAGCTGTCGAAGGCCGCGATCGGGGGATGCACTACGTATCGTCAGATGTTCATGGAGCAATTCAAGCCCGGGAAACCCACGAACGTGGGGATCGTCGTTGAGGTCGATGATCTCGCATATCACACGACCCTCGATCGTTTCGGCATAAAGCTCTGGGTCGTGTAGCATATAAACAAAAGGTGTCCTGGACCTATGTATTTGTCTCTAAAGGCCCGGCTTTTCGTGTAACAAACGCCGACTTAAGGCATTAAAATATTTTATGTGCTTACAATAGCCATGAACACGGCCAGCTGCACAATCACAAAAGACACGATCAGGACCCTGCTCGATCCGTACCGTGTATGTTTTCCCGAGCACGGTACTGCTTGGTATTTTAATCTCAGCTATCAACATAAAAAAGGTGAGGAAGGGAAGCCCGGAGAAGGCAAAAACTCCACTGATCACACACCATGACGACAATACAAGGGGGGAAATGCGTTTTAAGCCGGGCTTCCCATGCGTTCATTCTATCCGCGGGAACACTGATAGCAAATATAATCTTGGTCCCTGTCGTCGCAGTAGGCCTTCTCCTTCTCCGTGAGGTTACGGCCACAGCGGTAACACCTGACGTTCGACTTCGGCTTCTGCAGCTGATCTGATCTCTCCGCTCTGCGCTCCGATGAGATCTTATCGCTCGTCGTGAAATGACACGCGGCCTGGAAAACCGTGATCCTGATCTCCGCCGACGTCGCTTTACTCAGGTTCGTGTTAATCTCCTCGGTACAAGCGTTCCAGATCTCCACGGCTTTGATTGCTGCTTCTTTCGGGGTCACTGGCAATCCCTCGGCTGTTCCGGTTTTTTTTGCTCACGATCGTAGACCTGCTTAGAATACGCGCAGGACGATAAACAATCTCCGAGCATACGGATCTCGTTAAGGTCCTTACCAGCTGCGAGAAACGATTTGAAGAGATCTAAGGCCTCCTGCAGTATCGCGACTGAGTCTTTCACTGTATCGCCCTCCCTTTCTTTCCTGCGGGATGCTGCGGTGTCGTAAGATCCTCGTGCTGCACGTCCGTCCGCTCCGGCTTGTTATGCCGCAGCAACACACCCTCGATCATCATAATGTTGACCTCGAGCTCCGATCTCAGGTGTGACGTGTTCTCGCCGTAGACATCCAGGCCGCTGCAGTACCAAATACCCCGGGCCGTCTGCTCGAAACGCACGTGCGTCTCGTTCTTAACGCCGTTCATTGTATCGCCTGTCGGATAAAATCAATCCCTTTTTGTAGGTTTTCTATACTGTCATGAAGTTTGTCTAAATCGCCTTCCATGCTTCGTAAAACTGGTTCAAGATCGCTCATTTCTTCGGCCTCCCGCGCTGCTTCACCGGCGGGCTGTATACGTCGTTCTCCTGGCCCTTCTTGATGCTTGTCTGGTAATCCTCCTCAAGCCCCCACTCCTTCGGACGCCATGATCCTTTGCTGCGCCGCACCTCCTTCTTATAATCCTCCTCAAGCGTTGACTGAGGGTTCTTCTCAATGACACCCCGGAGCTCAGTGATCGCTTTCACCCCGGGCGTGACCGTCACACGGAATAAAGCCGTGTGGATCTGCTTTGAACAGTACGGACACTTACCGTTCTGCTCCCAAATAATTTTTCCGTTCGGTTTTGACATACTCGTCTACTCCCTATTAGACACATACGTATAGACACCCAGGTTATAAAGATTATTGACAAAAAAAAAGAGGGGGAAGATACCCCCGGTTTAGGCAATTGCGGAGCGGATCCCCACGATCGTAAGTATTGTCCCAATCCCCGCAGCAACCCCAGCTAACGCCTCGCCCGCGCTCAAGCTGCCGGCCAACCATCCACCGACGGATGATAAAATGACGGATCCGCCGATGAGGACACCGCCCCATTTGGTTTTCGACTTATACCACGGCTCATTCATACAGGTCCAAAATCTCCTTCAAGGTCATAAACCTATCGCCGTTAAGAGGGATCACGTCCACGGCCCGGGAAAGGCCCGCCAGGTCGATTTTCACAGCATAAGCACAAAAAGGGAAAAGCTGCTCTCCGCGCTGCAGGATCCCGCTCGTGACGTCCTCGTACATCGCTACTGACGCACCCACCAATTCATGAGATCCTCCGGCTTATTGAAATAATACTCCACCGGTCGACCGTCAGATCCCATCGTAATGATTTTCAGCTGCAGAATCGACGGCTTCATTTCCGCACCATCCTGCGAAGCACCCGCAGCGCGAGCTTAAGGCACACGAACGCCACGATCGGGGCGGTGATCAACCCCAACGAGTAGCATAACAGCCCGAACACGACCTCATTCATGATCTCTCCTATCATGCTTTTCCACCCGGTTTCCGTACTGATCCATCAAGCCAAGCACCTGACAACGCTTTCTAATATCATGTAACGTAAAACCAGGTAATAAACTCTTGTCGTAGATCCCGGATGGCCCCAACACGTCGAAGTTCGCCCGCACGATACAGTCACGCCTCCACGTCCAATTAAAAGACCCTTTCCGCTGATAGCTGCCGCCGTCCTTCTTCACCACGGCCTTCGGCGAATCCACCGCGTCCCCCTTCACTTGTAT
>Ga0172364_10003156_pt1 | contig 13146 bp, 15 predicted proteins | sample LakKivSesite10cm_FD_114545 | JGI IMG/M metagenome (GOLD analysis project Ga0172364, IMG submission 114545) | Sediment microbial communities from Lake Kivu, Rwanda - Sediment site 10cm | ecosystem: Environmental > Aquatic > Freshwater > Lake > Sediment | place: Rwanda: Western Province, Lake... | reverse complement strand
TGAGGGGTAATAGAGTTGACCTAATTAAGTACATGACCTCCCAAGTACCAGGCAAGCATGGTCGCGGTGGGCAGTCGCAGCGCAGATTTGAGCGCCTTACGGAAATTGCAGCTCATGAATGGTTTGTTAAATGTGGTGAGAGGGCAAGCGAAATTTTTCGTGCAGAAGATAAATTGCAAGGAATTTTAGTAGGAGGTTCAGGTCCAACAAAGCAATATTTCATTGACGAAGGATATTTGCACTATGAAATTCAAAATAAAATCGTTGGCATCTTTGATACAGGTTATACCGATGAATACGGATTGAAGGAACTAGTATCTGCAGCTTCAGAAACAATGACTAATCTTAAGATATCTCAAGAGAAAGCAATCATGAAAAGATTCCTCAGAGAGGTCACAAAGAGCAAAGCAGGTCTTGCAATCTATGGTGAAAGACAGGTTAGAAAAGCTCTAGAAATGGGAGCTGTAGATACCTTGTTGTTATCAGAAAACCTTCGAAAATATAGAGTTGCATTAAAATGTCCATCATGCGGCTATACGGAAGAGATGACGATTGATGAAGAAACAATCAAGGATTTCACTCCGCCCAAATGTACTAAATGCAGTACAGCTGATTCAATGAATATGGAGAAAAGAGACATCATAGATGAACTTTCAGATCTTGCAGATAAAACAGGTTGCAACGTCAAACTTGTCTCACAGGATAGTGAAGAAGGCGATTCTCTATACTCTGCGTTCGGTGGCATGGCAGGTATTTTGCGTTACCCACTGGATATATAATAATATGATAATATTAGTTCTATCCAGACGGCCCATAAGGCCTCTATTAAATATATACTACTAGGATACGTTTGTACCGATAGTTTTATAAATAATAGAATATATTAATAGTATAGGTAGTACCTATGTCATCAAGAGAAGATTTCAAATCATTTATACCTGAGAAAAAGAAAATACCTGAGTTAACAGTAAAAGCTGTTTTAGTTGGTGCGCTTCTTGCTGTTATATTGGGTGCGGCAAATGCATATCTAGGACTTTATGCTGGTATGACTGTTTCAGCTGTTATTCCTGGAGCAGTTATGGCTTTTGCTCTTTTGAAGCCTTTTAAAGGAACAATTTTAGAAGTAAATCTTGGAATGATGGGCGCTGCAGCGGGCGAAGCGCTTGCAGCAGGAGTTATATTTACAATCCCGGCATTAGTACTTTTAGAAACATGGCCCGAAATTCGTTATGTTGAGACTACAATCATAGCATTCCTTGGTGGTGTTTTAGGTGTTTTATGGATGGTGCCTCTTAGAAGAGCACTTATTATTAAAACAGATTTACCATTCCCTGAAGGAGTCGCCGTTGCAGCCGTTTTAACAACTACAGTTGGGGGGGAGTCGGCAGAAACTGGCGAGAAGTCAGAGAGTGGCGTGAGTGGTGTTTGGCTTATTGCTGGTGTTCTTATTGCAGGTTTATTCAAATTTGGGCAGGTCGCCCTTAAAACCTTTAGTGGGACAATTCACGGCATAGTAAATATTGGGAAATATAATATTGGTTCGGGAGAAAAATCCGGAGTTTTCTATGGAGGAACGGCAGCGTCACCAGCTTTGCTTGGTGTCGGTTGGATCATTGGACCAAAAATAGCTGCATTTGTATTTGTAGGGGGGTTACTTGGATGGGTTATACTTGCACCCCTTATTGCTCTTGCAACAGGTCTTCCAGTGCCTGGTGCTGTTTCAGATCCTGTTTTGGCTCAACAACAGATAGCCGATGCATTGGAATACGGTGGCGGTAATTTTGATGTAGGCGCTCAGATATGGGGTTTCATTCAAATATGGGGTAACTACATCAGATATATCGGCGTAGGTGCAATGGTCGTTGGAGGTCTGTATACAATCTTCAAACTAAGATCAAACCTTGCTAGCGGAATAAAAGAGGCAATCACTGGACTAAAAGGCGGCAAAGTGGAAATAAAGAAGAGAACGGATACAGATCTTAATATAAAATTTGTTTTCCTATTGATTGGCGCATTGGTCATTCCAATTTTCCTAATATATGTGTGGATATCGAGCCTATGGGCAGTTTCAGCTGTGATGGCCGTTTTTGCAGTTCTCTTTGCATTCGTTGCAAGTGCAATTGCAGGCTACATGGCCGGACTTTTAGGTTCATCTAACAACCCGATTTCCGGTGTGACTGTCTCAGTTTTATTAATTACTGCATTAATTCTCCTTGGGTTTGGGCTTTCTGGAAATATTGGTGCCGCAGGCATTGCGATTCTTATTGCAGCAGTTATTTGTTGTGCTGCAGCAATTTCTGGAGATGTTCTACAGTCTATGACATGTGGTCAGATTGTAGGAGCAACGCCACGAAGTCAGCAGATTGCAGAAATTATTGGAGTAGCAGCAGCTGCACCAATTCTTGCACTAGTAGTACAGGCACTTGATAAAGCCTATAAAATTGGCAGCCCAAATTTAGCAGCCCCACAGGCATTCTTAATGAAGGGAATAGTACAAGGTGTTCTTGGTGGAGAAATGATATGGCCATTTGTTGTAGCAGGTATGGTACTTGCATTTGTTTTAATTCTCATTAACTTACCAGTTCTTCCTGTTGCAATTGGAATTTATCTGCCGTTTACATTAAGTGTACCTATATTCTTTGGAGGTATTGTAAGATACTTTACTAACAAGATAATAGCTAAGAGATACGGAAGTGCCGATGAAGAAGAAATCAGTGAATGGGAACTCGCTATCAAACAAACTGACGTTAAACCAAAAGAAAAGATTATAAGAACTGGTCTTCTTCTCACTGCAGGACTCATAGCAGGAGAAGCGCTGATTGGTGTAATGGTGGCATTCCTTTACATAGGAGGCCTGCACTTTGCACTATTTGACTATCCTCCAGTACTACCAAGTCTGCTAGTATTTGCTTTCATAGCGATTCTCCTAGCGTATATCCCGCTGAGAGAAATCTATGCAAAGAAAGAAGAATGATCAACCTAAACCAAGATTACCAACGGTCGATGAATTCCTAGTATTCATACCTAGGCGATTGGACTTTGAGTGGATAACCAAAGAAGACGGCTTAGTAACAATGAAAGTACCGAAGTTCAAAAGCAACTTCGGTAAATCTTTTTGTAAAATTCTTAGAAAAGAAAATACGTTCGATGCAAATCTTGACAAACTCGGCTCCATCGTATGGAAGAATTGTGACGGTGTAAATACGGTAAAACAAATATTAGAAATATTGAAAACAGATTTTCCCGATCAGAAAAATATTGATCATAGACTCTTTTCTTATTTACAACAGATGAAAAATCTGGGATATCTTACTTACTAATCTATTCTAGATGCACTTTTTTAACCTGCAAAACTCCGTTATCTCTTTTCCAGTCTTTGGACACTTCATCCAAAACAAGCTTCTTTTTAAACAATGGCCCATCTAAAACCAGAGTTTCAAATTCTCCCCCCTCACCTGCAATGTTTATGCCATATTTTTTTTGTAGATTTAACAAATCACCTATGCATTTCTCATCGATAGTTCTGCCAAGCCAAGATTCATTAAACCCATGAGCAAAAACTCCAACTATGATTGATTTAAAGCCTGCGTTAACCTGTTCTCTAAGAATTAGTTCTTGGTTCTTATGCCATAGGGGTGTAAACGATTTTATTCCTAGTTCATAGCAGACCTTTTCAATTCTTGTTCGTTGATATTCAGATGCAATAGCACCACTTATAACACCTTCAACATCAAGCCCTGAAAGGATTTTTTTCAAATCTTCAAGTTCATCTTCTTTTTCGCCTTTTGTATCTCTCTTAACAAGAGGGAGGTCTATTGCTTCTGCCATCATATCAACTAAGTGAATATTTACCGAATGAAACATCCATGAATCTTTGTTTTTAGGTATCAATGACACAAGATGTGATACACTCCAACCATACCTTTCAGCGATGTAAATAGAAAATGTCGAATCCTTTCCACCAGAAAATAGTGCAGCTGTCTTCATCATAATAGGTATGTCTTTAAACAAATAAACATTTATTGTACAAATCGCTTTAAACCTGACGCATATTATGAAAAGGGATAATTGATGAAAATTGGAATTATAAGTGGACACAGAATACAAGATCTTATTCAAAACCCAGAGAAGATAAAGATTGAGACGCCCTATGGAGATGTAACCGTCGAAACAACAAGCTTGCACGGCAAAGAACTATTTTTTATTAACCGTCACGGAGGAAATTCAAATATCCCGCCGCATAAGATAAATTATCTTGCAAACATCCAAGCCTTGGCCTCATGTCATGTCGATTGCATTTTTTCAATCGGCTCGGTAGGTTCATTGAAAAAAAACATAAAACCCGGTGATTTTGTCATCCCACGTGATTTCATCGATTTTACTAAATCGCGGCCTTATACATTTTTTGATGACAAGCGAGTTCATGTAGATATGACAAATCCATACTGCACTTATTTGAGATGCATTTTGATAAATAATACAAAGAAAACAAACTCCGCCAAATTTTTTAATAAGGGCATATATCTTGCAACAGAAGGCCCTCGTTTGGAGACAGCAGCTGAGATACAATTTTTTTCACGGTTTGCTAGCATAGTCGGTATGACTGGCGTACCAGAAGTTGTTCTAGCCAGAGAAAAAGGCATTTGCTATGCATCTCTTTGTCTTGTTTGTAATATGGCAGCAGGTCTTCAAAGCGAATTGACGGCCGGCGAGATATCAAATTTATATAAACAAAAAGAATCAGTCATTTCAAAGATACTAAAGTCAGCTATTGAATCATTGGATGATAAAAAAGAAAATTGCAACTGCAAAGACTTATTATCCAAGGCATCTCTATGAAGAAATACGAGCTTGTAGAGCATACCGCAGACGTAGGCATAAAGGCGTTTGGCAAAACCCTTTCTGAAGCATTTGAAAATGCAGCAAAAGGAATGTTTGATATTATTACAAACAACTCTGAAATGGAGTCAGTAGGTCAGTACGACATTGAGCTTGAAGCACCAGACCTTGAGCAATTGCTGGTTGATTGGTTATCCGAATTACTTTTTTTAAACGCCTCACAAAACCTTGTTTTTAGTTTTTTTAAAGTAGAGATTGATGAGAAGAAAAAACACCTGGTTGCTCATATTTTCGGTGAAAAATATAACATATCCAAACATAAAATGGGTGTCGAGATAAAGGCCGTTACCTATCATATGCTAGAAGTGAAAAACAAAAAACCATATCGCGTTCAAGTTCTATTTGACATATGAATTTTATCAGATCAACTCTATTTTTTAATCCAATAAACTGCTGCGGTTTTTTGACTGGAATATGTTTTTTGACCCGAAAATAGATATTTTACAGTAAAGAAACCTAGAGTAGTTCCTATAAAAATTCCTATCATTGCATAGATTTTTTGATAATCTGAAGTATTCAAGCTTTGGATTGCAAAACCGCACATCAAAATGGTTGCAGCTCCAATTATGTATTGTATATATCTATCCGTTTTTTCCTTATCCCAATGCTTTATGTTAGATGGAACTTTTGCAGGAAGTTTAACATGTCTTTTACAAGCATCACAATACCATTCGTTTTTATCTGCCGTCAATCTAAGAGGATAATCACATTCAGGACAGCGAATATTATGATAGAAAGATAATTTTGTCTTGGTCTTTCCCATCTGTTTTAGAAACAGAGATGTCGTACTTCTTTTTAAAAGCGGAGGCGTAATCAAGCAGCTCGTAATAATTAACAGAAGAGTTGCGGTTCTTATATTGTTGGCCAATATTCCTGTAGGATCTCCAAATATGCCTCTATCTATTCCGGTAGTTACAACGATCAAGGCCACTCCCATTATGGGCATCATACCAACGCCTACACTGACAGACTCTCTCCGGCTAAGCCCAGAAAATTTCGCTCCAATAAAGCCGCCAAGGAAATTTCCCAACAGACCAGCAAATACAAAAACAACAACGAAAAACAATAATGTACTAATCTGTGACGAATGCATTAGATAAAAAAAGTTGAAGCTCGCTCCAACTGATACAAAAAAGAGGGGTATGAAAAAAGCGTAACCAATTGTTTTGATATAATCAGTCATTATGTTTGCTTGAGGCGTTCTTCTAATAAAAAGTCCAGCTATAAAAGCACCAATTATTGCTGTAATTCCCAAATTTTCGGCCATTGCCGCAAAAAGAAAACAAATAACCAATCCTGTTGTTAGAACAATTATTGGTGCTTTTCTTGTTACGTTTTTCTTTGATGCATGGCGAACAATGAAGAACCCCGCACCGACAGTGAAAACAAAAAATAATAGAATTTGGAACAGCAAAATAAAAGAATTTCCATTTCCAAACACTAGAGCAAAAACAATCATTGCAAGAATATCATTAACTATAACTGCTGTGTGCAGAGTCAATCCAATACGCGTTGATAGCATATCCATATCTGCAAAAATACGTATTGCTATCGTAGTAGATGTAGCTAGAAGTATTGCTCCTATTGCCATGCTCTGTGCTAAATTCATTCCAAAAGCCAACCCAATGATACATCCAAAAAAGAAAGGAACAATAATGCCAAAAAGACCTGCTAACAGGCCTGATTTTCTTGTCTTTTTCAAATCCCCCATGTTTGTTTCTAATCCAACGATGAATAGAAGGAAAATAACACCAATAAAAGCCACTTCTTTAAATTCATGAGAAGTTAAATCAAAATTAAATGTGAATAAAGACGAACCGAACAGATTTATTGACGAACCTGAAAGAGAACCTATGAGATAGGGACCAAGCAGAATGCCGGCAAGTATCTCGCCTATTACTCCTGGTTGTTTAATTTTTTCAAAAAAAAGATTGAAAAGCTTTGCAAAAATAACTGCAACTGTAATTTCAAGTAGCATCTCGTGCATCCCTCGCGTGAGCCGTACTAATTGAGTATATATTACTCGTATTTAAAATCATGGAAAATGCGCTCATATGTTTTAAATAACATTACGTTGATTATATCAAGGATAAATATGAGCAAGAGGGGCAAATTTATTACAAGTCTATATGAATTTAAGGTAAAAGATTTAATGAAAACGACAAGTAGTGGTGCACCATTTGTTGAAAAAAATGCAAATATCAACGATATTTTCTCCGTTTTGAGCAAAAATAAACATGTATGGGTTGTTGAAAATAACGAAGACATGCGTGTAATAGGAGTAATTACAGAACACGACACCCTTTCGCTATTTTCGCCTCCTTACACCCCCTTGCAGACTTTTGATAAACCAACTCTTCAGTCATTTCAATATGGGCTCTCTCAAACTGCAGAAGACATAATGTCAAAAAGACCAGTGACAACATCTTCCGAAGAAAAAATTAGAGATGTCATATTAAAAATGAAGCAGCATAAAATTAAACAACTGCCCGTTGTTGATGAAAATGATAAATTGTTAGGTGAAATATCACTGAATAACTTCATAGAAAACTATAAAAAAGAACAAGCTAAAAATAAAACTGTTTAATAATTTTTTAATACGGCTCTGTCTCAAAACTCAATTATCTAACCTGTTGTTGATAATTTTGTTGTATTCTATCAGCAGGAGAAAATCGAATACTTTTGAGACAAAGCCTTTTAATACTTTCAATGACCCCATATTCTTATTTAAATAGTTCAAACGTAGTTTCATTTTTCGGCTCAACCAACCGGACGGTCCCTTAATCTGACTGATCCTAATTTTTTCTCCTCCCGGAGTATCCGTCCGGTTCCTCCTCACTTTATATTAAATTATTGATGGGTAAGTATTATATGATAGATTCTAATAAGGAAGCAAGATTAAAAGGAGTTGGAGTATGCCATCTGATAAAATAACAGAAGATATGAATATACAAGAAGTAATCAGAAAACATCCTGAGGTTATATCTGTTTTTCAGAGATACAATATGGGATGTATAGGATGCATAGCAGCATCATTTGAAAAAATAAAAGATATAGCAGTTGTGCATGGTGTCGATGTCAAAGTGTTTGTTAAAGATCTGAACCAGGCAGTTGCAAAAAAATAAAACTCACAGAGAGCTTTTTGTAATTACCAGTTCGCCATGTTTTATTCCTTTTAATGCCTTTATAGAATCTGCAAGTTTTTGTATCTCCCCAGTTTTTCCTTTTAGTACTAGTACTTCTAGACAATTATTATGATCAATATGTATGTGCGTGGTCGTTAAAATCTCATGATGGTGATCATGTTGTATTTCAAGCAGCCTGTTTGTCAGTGGGCCAGTATGATGGTCATAAATCATCGTTAACGTTCCCAGTCCTTCGGCATCAGGATCTGAACTATCTTCAATGATTATATTTTTTCTTATCATGTCTCTTATTGCCTCTGAACGATTTGCGTACCTCTTCTTCTTAATCATCCTATCAAATTTATTCAAAAGATCTGGTTCGATTGATACCCCAAACCTTGTTATTTTTTCTGTCATAGTAGCACGTTTTCCAGATAATCGTGGCACGAATTTAAATTTTTTGTTACCAAAATTGTTTTATAGTAGACCCATATTTCTTTGTCACAAAAACAAAAAGTTAACGGAGGAAAATATTATGTGGCTTGTAACAACAATAATTGCGGCAATTGCCGTGACCGCAATATGGTATGTTAAACCAAAAATCTATAAGCTGGACATCCTCAGTTTGATGCTCTGGGGAACATCTATAATGATACTTGTAGACCACATACTTGGTTATGGGGGCGGAGAGTTTATAGAACTTGAGACAGACGGATTGATTACAAATGGAGCATTACTTGGAATTGTCATGTTACTCCCAATCTTTCTAATATGGGAGATAATATTGATAGTCTCGAAACCAAAAGCAAATATTTTAGGAGGTAAGTAAAATGGCATGTTTTATAGCACCGATGAGTCTGGGAATTGTCACAACAATTTTCAGAAAAAAAATACCTGAAAATTTAAAAATAGGCTGGTTAAACATAATGATCTGGGGCGGAGTAATAATGCTTGCAGTGGAGCATATTGCGCACGGGGAAGTCGTTTTCTTTCCACCGTTCTTAACTGCAATGAATGACCCCTCAGAAATACCTGTTATGCTACAAGAGCTGGCTACTGTTGGTGGGACTATGACAATAGCCATAGTATGTATATGGCTAACGATGGTTTTAGTTTCACAAAAAGTAATTCAAAAAACAAAAAAACCGACAAAAGCATAGCAAAAAATCTAATCATTTTTTCTTTTATTTTTTTTGTATAGTTCTCCAATGTAAATTCTCAATAGGTTCGGGTATTCGCTTTTAATTTTTCCACTGCCGTAGCCTATTTTCTTTATTTTCATTAATGGCATGTTACCAAATTGATTAGCAACCGTTGTTATGATTGCTGCACCGGTCGGTGTTACAAGTTCTTGTTTTCGCTCATCTGAATAGATCGGTATTTCTTTTACAAGTTCTACTGTTGCGGGTGCAGGAATGGGAAGTATTCCATGGGCACACGAAACAAAGCCTTTGCCCATAGGTAGAGGAGAGCAATATATTTTTGTGATTCCTAATTTTTTGATACCTACGACCGAGCCTACTATATCTACGATTGCATCCACAGCACCTACTTCGTGAAAGTGAATTTCTTCAATTTTTATGTTGTGCACCTTGCTTTCTGCCTTTGCAAGATTATAGAAAATTTGTTTACTTAATTTTTTGACATAGTTGTCCAATCTACTTTCTTCAATGAGTAGATTTATATCTGAAAGATGCCTATGCTCATATGTTTCTTTTATATCGATATTTACATCAGTTGCTGATATGTTGTTGTAGGATATCTTTTTTGTTTGGATTTTGTAGCCTGATACATCAAGTTTCTGTAACTCTTTTTTTAAAAATGAAACTTCAAGCCCTGCGTCGATTAAAGCACCAAGTGTCATATCTCCTGCGATTCCTGAGAAACAATCAAAGTATGCAACTACCATATTTCACCTATTGATTATACTTGCAAAATACCCTGCACCAAAACCGTTGTCTATATTTACTACAACCACTCCTTCTGCACATGTGTTAAGCATGGTAAGTAGTGGTGCGACACCTTTGAAACTCGCACCATATCCAACACTTGTCGGAACTGCAATTACTGGGTTTGACGCAAGTCCACCAACGATGCTTGGAAGGGCACCGTCCATTCCTGCGACAACAATTATTACATTTGCTGAAAAGATTTTATCTTTTATATCAAATAGGCGATGAACTCCTGCTACACCCACATCGTATATTTTTTCAATTTTGTTTCCCATCAGTTCAGCCGTTACAACTGCTTCTTCAGCAACAGGAATATCGGAAGTTCCTGCTGTAATTATCAGTATCTTTCCTTTCTTTTGTTTTGGTTTGTAATTTTTAATCACAATTGTTTTTGCGTCTTTATTGTAAATTGCTTTCTTGTATGCTTTTTTGACAGAATTATAGATATTTTTATCTGCTTTTGTAAGCAAGATGTTTTGTTTGTGCTTTGACAGTTTTTCTAGTATCGAAATTATTTGTTGCTTCGTTTTTCCTTTGCAGAAAATAGTTTCAGGAAAGCCTTTTCTCACCTCGCGGTGTGTGTCCAACTTTGCAAAACCTAGATCTTCATAAGGCATGGATCTTATTTTTTCAAGTACTGCATCAAGTTTGATTTTTCCAGATTTGTAATCCTGTAGTACTTTCTTCATTTTTTAATAACCTCGTTTAAACTGCCCGTTCTGTATCCTTCAATATCTAATGTTATGTATGAAAAACCTAGTTTTTTGAATTGCTGTGAAATCCTTTTTGCATTTTTTAGAACTTCTTTGAAATCATCTTTCTTCACTTCAATTCTTGCTATGTCGTCGTGATGTCTAACACGTATCTGGTCTAAACCTAAGCCTGAAAGGAAAGACTCAGCCAACTCAACCTGTTTAAGCCGTTTTCTAGTGATTTTTGTTCCATATGGAAATCTAGATGCAAGACAGGCTTGAGCAGGTTTATTCCAAGTATCCAGACCCATTTTGCGTGACAGTTGTCTTATTTCATCTTTTGTTAGTTTTACATCTTTTAACGGGCTTTTCACACCATGCTTTGCAAGTGCTTTTACTCCAGGTCTATAGTCTTTGCCATCATCAACATTTGTTCCATCTAGTATGTATCGTATATTTTTGGCAGCTGCTAGATCTTTTATTTTTGAATACAACTCTTTTTTGCAGAAGTAGCATCTTTTTGGAGTGTTTTTTGAAAAATTTTTATTCTTAACTTCGTCAGATTTTATTATTATATGCTTTGCACCAATTTTTTTTGCTTGTTTTTTTGTGTGGTCAAGCTCTTGTTTAGGGTATGTGTCTGATACGGCAGTTACTGCCACTGCGTTTTTACCTAATGCATCATGTGCGACTTTCAATAAAAACGTACTATCCGTACCTCCTGAGTACGCCACTATTACCTTATCCATCTTTTTCAGAAAATTTTGAAGTCTCTCCAATTTCTCATTTGTTTTATTTTTCACAGGAGAAAAGAAAAGGTCACAGCTATATAATGCTTATCAGAAAAACCTACTACTTTTTTTTCTTTCTTTGCCAAGTAGCCAATTCCTGTATCGGTCAGCTCAACTGTGTTGAAATCTATGTACTGGAGCATCTCCATTCTTGAGAGTTTATGGATCATATTGTTCAACTCCTCTCTTGATATATTGAGCTTATGCATTGCTGTATCTGCGTCCATATCGCGCTCAAGCAGTAATTTCAGTAGGTCGTATTCCCTCTCATAAACAACCGCATCTTTTTCTATAGTTCTTTCGTCAATGTTTGTGTATCCTGATAGTTTTTCAACATAGTTTTGTATAATTTTATCAAGATTCAATCGATCTATTGCGTTTCCCTTTTTATCATATAATGTGCAGAACTTACTATCTGCTTCGTGTTTCCAGTGTGAAACGCTGTCCCAAGTGTAACCCAGTAGATTCTCAGGTTTTTTTCTATCAAATCTTCCTGTTGTTATTGCCTCCTCGATTGATTTTTTACGCTCTCGTCTTCTAAAAGCATAATGTTGCTCAAGTTGTACTTGGTCCAAGTCGATTTCAAAGTTGGATATCATCCTTGTTATTTCTTCACCAGCTTGATCTTTAAGTTCCGTTACAAAAAATAGGCCCGCATCCGAACTTAAATCGTTATATACCACTCTTATTAGAGCCTCAATTGCCTTTCCAAGCAGTTCCGTTCGAACATTATCCATATCTGAGGAAACCCGTATTGCATAACCCCCATCAGCCACATCGGTTTTAGAAATAGTTACGAATTTCATGAAATCATATCTGTTTTCGAGGGTCTTTATGGTGGAGCCTATGGTTTCATCAGCATATTTTAAAGAAGTCCTTCTAGAGGCAACATCATAGAGGGCTTTTAGGAAAGCCTCGAACAAAATCGAATTACTTATTTTTTCCATTTATTTTCAATTAGAGAATATCTGATTCAGTTTTTTTGGTTTTCTATCTTTCCAATTTCCTTTATGGTATGCGTAACTGGCAAGTATCGGGAAGGTAATGGTTGCTTCACCATAGACCATTTGTTCGAAACCTTGGTCTACCTTTCCCCAGGAGTTAGCTTCCTTCAATGTTGAGCTGGACAGCGCGCCATCACGAACATCTGCAACGGTTAGTTGGATTGCGTATTTGTGCATAGGTGCCTCAATACCAAGGATGGCCGTTGCGACGACTGTATCTTGGACAAAGTTCTTAGGTACCCCTCCTCCAATCATAAGGATGCCTGTGTTTTTTGCCTTTGCTTTTATTTCTGTTAGTTCGCGGAAGTCCTTTACTGAATCAATCGACACATGTTTTGCCTTTTTTGTCTGGTGGAAAATAAGTCCAAAACCAGCACTTGAATCAGAAAATGCTGGACAAAAGATAGGTACTTGCCTTTTGTGAGCCTCAAGTACAAAAGACTCGGCATTTTTTTTGTTTTTACTTAAGTATTTTCCCATTTCGTATATAAACTCCCTTGATGAGTAAGGTCGTGGTTCCAATGAATCAGCTATTTTTTTAACGGTCATATCACAGACGCGCAGATCTTCTTCATCTATGAACGTGTCATATATACGATCTACCATAAGTTCACGCAGTTGGTCATCATCAGCATTTATAAAACCACGGTAATGATTGAATCCGAGTCCTTCGAAGAAATCCT
>Ga0172364_10003154_pt1 | contig 13146 bp, 10 predicted proteins | sample LakKivSesite10cm_FD_114545 | JGI IMG/M metagenome (GOLD analysis project Ga0172364, IMG submission 114545) | Sediment microbial communities from Lake Kivu, Rwanda - Sediment site 10cm | ecosystem: Environmental > Aquatic > Freshwater > Lake > Sediment | place: Rwanda: Western Province, Lake... | reverse complement strand
TTGCTGAACAAAGGTGTTACTCCAGTTGTCTGCGAAAAGGGCTCGGTTGGAGCCTGTGGCGATCTTTCTCCTATGTCGCAGATTGCTTTAGTGCTGATGGGTGAAGGAGAAGCTTATTATCAGGCCGAGCGCCTGCCCGCAAAAACAGCTCTGAAAAAAGCGGGAATAAATCCCATTATTTTCCAGGCTCGAGACGGTCTGGCTACGATCAACGGCTCCAATATCATCACGGGCATGGGTGCCCTGGAATTGCACGATGCCTATCGCTGGATTAAAAATTCTGAAATCGCTGCTGCCATGACTCTTGAAGTCTTAAACGCCAACATGAAAGCCTACGATGAGAGAGTTCATAAAGTACGTGGTTATCCCGGAGCCATTATCTCGGCCGAAAACATAAGAAGGATAACCGAGGGCAGCGAACTTCTGGCTCAGCCCGGAAAAAAGGTTCAGGATGCCTATAGCCTCAGAAGCACTCCTCAGGTAGTTGGTGCAGCCAGAGATGCCTGGCAGTGGGCTAAGTACATGATTGAGATAGAGCTTAACGGTGCGGCGGATAATCCAATCTTTTTTCCTGATGAAGAGCTTGTCCTGACCGGAGCCAACTTTCAGGGCGTTCCCCAGGCTTTTGCTCTTGAACTTCTGGGCACTGCCATCACCACAGTCTGTGTCCTTTCAGAGCGTCGGACAAACCGTCTTATGAATCCGCATCTCAACGCAGGGCTTCCGGCTTTTCTGACAAAAGGTGCCGGGATGTTCTCCGGTCTGATGCTGAGTCAATACACGGCGGGAGCTCTGGTTTGCGAAAATAGAGTGCTTTCACATCCGGCTGCTACTGGCTCAATCCCGGCTGCGGCTGACCAGGAAGACTTTGTCAGCATGGGCATGACCACTGCTTTAAAGACAAGGCAGATCCTGGACAATGCGCAGGCTGTTCTGGCCATTGAGTTCATGGCTGCCGCTCAGGCCATTGATTTCCGAACGCCTTTAAAGCCCGGTTCAGCAGCTCTGGCCGCCTATAAAGTGATCAGAAAACATGTGGATTTTCTGGATGAAGACAGACCGCTATATTCTGACATCAACCGGCTCAAAGAGGTTGTCCAGTCAGGCGAAATTCTGGAAGCTGTGGAAAAAGTTACCGGGCCTCTTAAATAAGAGGTTCAAGTAAAAAAATCGATGGAAAAGAAAGTTATCCTGGTCACCGGAGCCACTGGCCATTTAGGCCAAGCGGTGGCTAAGAGATTAAGTCAGGATTTCTCTCAGTTTGCGCTTCATTTTTTTAAGAACGAAAGTCTGGCCAGACAGCTTGAAGAGGAAATCAAAGCCTCAGGAGTGATAACCAGAATCATCAGAGCAGACCTGAGCTCTGAACCCGGAGCTGAGAAACTCATTCAGGATGTTCAGAGAGAATTCGGCCGGCTCGATGTTCTGGTCAACATGCCCGGGACTATCAGAACCAAGCCCTGGGATGAACTGAACCGTGGAGATTGGGAAGAAATCTTCAGGTCAAACCTTGAAAGCTCCTATTTCTGCATGAAGCATGCTCTTAAGTTGATGCGCCAGCAGAAGTGGGGCCGGATAATCAACATCGGCTTCCACCTGGTGGAACATCTCGGGTCATTTCCTGGCGTAACTCCCTATGCTGTAGCTAAGACAGGATTGCTGATTCTGACCAGGACGGCTGCTGTGGCTGAAGTCGCAAACAACATCACGGTCAACATGGTTTCACCGGGTCTTGTTGAAGATGGAGAATTGCCTTCCGGCCTGAAGCTCAAAGAAGGACAGGTCGGTCGGCCCGAAGATGTAGCTGAAGCAGTAGCTTTTCTGGCTTCAGAAAGAGCAGCCAGGATTACAGGGGCTAATCTGATCGTTGCCGGCACGTGGAAGATGTAAAGATGAGAAGGCCGTAAGAACTTCTTGATTTCGCTGACTGCAGACTTCGAGCAACAGATAATCAAAGCTCGCAGGTAGAGTGTGGGGTACCTTGTTGCTGTTCAGTTTTCTGACTGGCAGCTTGAGAATACAGAGATTCATGGACGATCGGGTTTATCGATTGGCTCCGGGAATTAATCAGATTACTTTAAGATTTAAGGCAAGTAAAGAGTTTTACGAACCATAATGACTTTACCAGGCTGTGGTCGCTTAAAGCCTTTTCCTGTTCATTAGCCGCGGCATAAAAGATTTTATTTTTAGAAAAAATGATGTGGCTTCAGGTTATAATAATCAGAGAAAACCTGAATCTGGATAACTGGATAAGAGGAATATAATAGATGGAGACTAACTTGATGAAGAACAGGAACTCCGCGAGTTTCAATTTGCGGGCCGGCCTATTGTCTTTATTAGCAGTCATTTGCTTGATTCTTTCCTGTCAGACCCGGGAATCCATAACCCGGAGCCGGATAAAGTCGCTGGAAAAAGGTCTTTATCGGGCAGTTTATTTTAAGGGTCAAAGACCCGAAAAGCTCAGGCTGGTGGACCGGATGGCTTTTTATAAAGTCCCTGGCCTGAGTGTGGCGGTTATGGACCGGTTCCAGATTGAATGGGTTAAAACCTGCGGCTATAAAGAGTTGGTTCAGTATCAGAAACTAACGCCGCAGACTGCTTTTCAAGCCGGAGATCTGAGCCAGCCGGTCTCAGCACGGTGGCTCTCAAGCTGGTTGAAGAGAAAAGTCTTAACCTCAATGAGCAGCTTGGTGATTACTTTGTTAAGACCGCCTTCGCTGGAAGAAAATTCAGACCGTCAGTGATTTTTCCCATAGATTTAGCCAGTTTGCTCAGCCATGCGTCCGGTTTTTATCCCTGGACTTCTTCAGGTTATTCCAGAACCTCAGCTATGCCTGATCTGGTTCAGGTGCTCGCAGGAGAGGAACCGGCAGAGAACTATCATAGTTTCAGAGGATTTGATCCTGAAGCTGGCACCAGATTCTCTGATTTTAACTATGTTTTGCTTGAAAAATATCTGGAAGACAAAACTGGCCGAAAACTGGCTGAGCTGGCCAGAGAAAAAATCTTTGAAAAACTTGCTCTCAACAGCACTTTTTTCGGCTTTCCGGTTTCAGAAGATATTGCGTCAGGCCATGTGAGAGAAGGGCCGGGGGTCGAAGGCATCTGGTATAAGTATCCCGAGCAAGCAGCTCGCGGTCTGTGGTCAACTCCCACTGACTACCTGAAGTTTGTGGTTGAGCTGGTAGAATGCGCCCGGGGCAAAAAAGACGGTTTGTTATCGCCAGAGCTTGCTCGTCAGATGCTTTCTCCCCAGGCTCCAGGAAGCGGCTATGGATTCAGGCTGGAAGGGGAGCATGAAAGATTTAAGATTTATATGAAAGGCAAGACTCACGGTTATCGGTCGGCATTGCTGATTTATCCAAGCCTCGGCCAGGGTGTGGTGCTGATGACCAACAGCGAAAACGGCGGAGTTCTGATCGATGAAGTCCTGCGGGGTCTATCGGCGATTTATGATTGGCCGGACTTCAAGCCCGAAGAAAAAACTCTTTTCCGGTTAGACGCTTCGGTCTACAAACAATACTCTGGACGCTATCAGGTCAACGACAGCTATTTTCTTGATGTCAGTTGTGAGGATTATTATTTAATCGTTCACCCCACCGGCCAGTCGCCGACCAAATTCTACGTTGAAACTCAGTCTATTTTCTTTTCAGTTGATCCCTTGATCAGGATCAAGTTCAATTTTGATGAAACAAATCAGGTGACCGGACTTGTTCTCTGGCAGGAAGACTATGAGGTCAGAGCGAAGAAAATTAGTTGAATTTTCAATCAACTCTGACCAGTGTTAATTCTATCTTTCTGGTTTTCCCGTCTCTTTCCACGGTCAGAGTGACTTTATCTCCGATTCTATAATCATCGAGAAGGTTATAAAGGTCGTCGTAAGAACGAACTTTTTTACTGTCTATCTCTTTGATTATATCTTGAACCACCAGGCGGCCAAGCCTGTTCCGCGTCAGGCCTCTCAAACCTTTCTTGTATGCTTCTGAATCCAGAGGGACCTCATAGACCACAACACCTTCTATTCCCAGACGACTGCCATAGCGGTCAGAGAGAAGCGTAATTCCCAGCCCGGGCCTGATAACCCGACCATAGCTAATAATCTGCGGCACAATCTTTTTTATGGTATCAACCTGGATCGCAAATCCGATTCCCGAAGAAGCTCCGGAGGGTGAAATGATCATGGTGTTCATTCCAATTAGCTCTCCGGCTGAATTTAGAAGAGGTCCGCCGGAATTTCCAGGGTTGATTGAAGCATCGGTTTGAATCATGTCTCTGATAGTAACTCCACCTGCTCCGGGCATGTTTCGGCCCAGAGCGCTGACAATTCCTGTGGTCACTGTGTGGTCAAAGCCAAAGGGATTGCCGATGGCAATAACTTTCTGACCGACCTGCAGATTGCCAGAACTTCCGATTTTAATCGGATAAAGCCCTTTGAGATTGCCCTCGACCTTAAGCACAGCAATGTCTTTGTTGGGTTCTTTTCCGATGAGCCTGGCCTGTCTTTCTTCTTGATTCGGCAGGGTGACGTTAAAAATGTCGCCGTCCTCGATCACGTGATAGTTGGTGATGATATGGCCCCGGTCATCCCAGATAAAGCCCGAGCCGCTTCCCCTGGGAACGGCTTCTTCAGTCCAGGAAAAGATATCCCGGACAAGCTGGATGTTGGTGATAAAAACCACTGAGTTCTGAGCTTTTTTAATCACTTCAATAGTATTTTTTTCATCATCAAGAAGCTGGGCCTGAAGGCCGGATTTCATTACGAAGAACAAAAACAGAGAAAGGGCCAGAAGGGTTTTAAGATTGACTGTAAAGTACTTTTTGGTCTCATTTTTAATTTCCATTTTTTATCCTTTAAGCAGTCTTTATCTTGACTTTAAACTTTAGTTCATCTAATTGCAAGCGCCGAGTCATTTATTCGGGAACAGAAATAATCTCTGATCCAGTATCTTTTGCCGTCTGAATTAATCAATGCTGGTAGAATTCAGGCAGACAGAGTTTATATTCCTTTTTCGAGAATCTCAATTTTATCTGCCTCTGTTAGAAAAGATTTCAGACGGAAATCAGCTCGGACGGTTGAAGTCAGCGGTATCAGGACTTTCATTAAAACAGAAATCACTATGCTCGAGCCGGAGGGTAATATTTTCAAATTTTCTTTTTTCAGACGGGGTGTTCAATCCCGGACTGAACTTTCTTTCCCACACTTCTGGCACCGAAGAACTTGTCGTCCTTCGGCCAATAGAAAATAAAAATAGCCAGGGTTAAGATGCCGGCCAGGATGAACGGAAATCTGATGTTTAAATAGTCTGACAGAAAACCAGCGACCAAGCTGATAGTTGCGCCTGAGATTAACTGGATGTTTGAGATCCAGCTAAAAGCCAGCGTTTGCTCCTCCTCTCCGACAGAGGAACCGACAAAGGTATGAAGCGAGGGATAGGTCATAAGCAGAAAACCGCCAAAAAGAAGAAGAGCCGCAACTGAAATCGTCCGGCTAAGCGAAAAGCCGATGACCAGAAGACAGACCGTGGCTCCAGCCAAGCTGGTTAGAAAAACTCTTTTTCTGCCAAATTTCCGGCTCCAGACGCCATAGAGATAGCCAGTAATAGTCCCCAGCCCTATCCATAAAGCCAGGTAAACGCCAGTCTTTCCCATGGGTATGTTAAAATTGTTGTGTAGAAGTGAAGGAGCATAGAAAATCGTCACTGACCAGCCCATTCCGCCGAAAAAGAATCCAGGTAAAAGATGGCTTGTTCGCGAAAGAACCTGAAGCCAGTTTCTGGCTGAAAGGTCAGGTTGCCTGGCCTGACGGGATGAAACCTTATTGATCACAGAAACACCAACAGCAGTGATTATCAATCCAAAGATAGCCCAGACGTAAAGGGGAGCTTTCCAGCCAAAATGCTGGGCTAAAAATCCAGTGGAAATGAAGGCAATAAGCACTCCAAGGTTGCCGGAACCGCTCTGGATGCCCATGGCGTCGTCCAGCTCCTGGCCCAGGCCAGCTCTTGAGCGGGATATCCAGGCAATCACCACCGGATGATAAAAGCTGGTAAAAGTCCTCAGTAGAACAAACTTAAGTAACAGGATTCCAAAGGAAGGGGAGAGCGGAATCAGAAAGTTTGACAGCGAGATTCCCAGTCCGCTCAGCAGCATCAACCAGCGGTATTCATATCTGAAAGAAAGAGCCACTACCCAGAATTGAATTAGAAGGGTGATAATCAGGCCGATGTTGGAGAGTAAACCAATCTGGGAATACTTTTTTATCAGAAAAGTCTGGCTGTAAAGAATTGGAAATATGGTCGGGGTGACGATAGTAGCCGCATCAGTCAGGCCGTGAAATAGGGAAGCTGAAAGAAGAATTCTTTTCTTCATATCTTTAAATTAAAGGCATAATTTACCATCAGAGAGGCTGGTTGGCAAGATCACCAGGTATATTCAGGCCTCTTCGTTTTTGAAGTTAGATACGTTAAGATTTCGTTCAAAGATAATGATGGGAAGATGAATGAACCTTATTTATTTGTCTTCATAAAATCTTTGATCCTGACTTTTGTTAAAAGCTCCACTACTTCGAAGTAGAAATTCTTCTGGATGGAGTTCTCTGAAAAAGCCGGAGAGAAATATAAAATTCCCCCTGTGCTATCTCTGATTATTCGAAGAGGTCCATAACCAACATTAAATCTCCTTTTAATTATCCCGTTACGGTCGTAGATGATCGGGAAAAGAACCTGGTATTTTTCCTTAATCTTTGTGGTTAGTTCTTTTTTGTCGGTAAAGCCCAGAACTGACAGCTCTTGTCTGTTCAAGTCCAAATAAAGTTTATTCCAGTAGAAAGCTTCTCCCATACAGGCTTCACAACCTTTTTCCGAAAAATAAATAATGAGCGTCAATAGACTTTCCTTGGGGAAGGGGGATTTCTCCCGAGCGGATAACTCCAAGGATAATCCTCTGGTCGATAGGTTTTTATAATGTCTTACTCCTATACTCAAAAAAATATTAAATACAAGAAGAATAATTGACAGAGCTATCCACCAGTCTTTTCTCATTTTCTTTCTACTCTGTATTTATAGAATCTATATACAGGTTCTTTTTCCTCAATCATTTCAAGGACATAAATCATATTCTTATGATTCGAATCCATAAAAAAGCCTTCTTTTGCCGGAGTCCCCATCTCTTCAAGCTTCAGGCCATCTTCTAAAAGCTGGCCCTCCAACTCGTAAAACTGTAAATAACATTCCCATTTTTTTAATCTTTCCTCGAATTTTCTTATGGCAATGCCGAGGAAACCGTCTAGGATAAATAATCCTGATACCCAGCTGAAAGATGAATACCATCTTTCCCAGGCGCTTCCTCGATCCGGATCAGAAGTAAAAATTGCTTTCTCGAAATCCTTGGTTATTTTACAAGGGCGGAAATAGGACGGAGTCCGACCAAATTCTTTAAGAAGGTCCCCCTCCCTGGAAAATTTATAAAGCTTTACTTCTCTCTCCTTTACAAAGTAAATATCCCCTTTCTCAGATACATCTACAAAGGATTTGGAAGATGTTACTCTATTCCAGCCGTCATTCTTGTCATAGGGAATGGGCATCAGAGCCTTTAATACTTTTCCATTGAAATCAAGAATAATCCCCCTGAAATCCTGACCATTTTTGTCGATAAAATAATCATTGGAAATTATTTTATCGTCTTGAATAATAAATTTATAGCCATCAACTAAATAAAAAAATCTTTTGATTTCTTTAAACTGCTTATTTAAATCCTTGCTTAGAATTATATATTTCTTAAGACCCAAGTCCTGAACGCAGAGCTTACTGTTCTCGTAGTCGATGCTCCAGGGACTTTCAAACTCCCCTGGGCCAGCGCCTTTTTGCCCGATGCTTATAACCAGATGTCCTTTCTTATCATACAATTTTATGTTGTGTAATTTAGGATCTGTAATAAATATGTTTTCCTCCTCATCAACTGCTATATCTTGAGGCGACCCAATGTAATCCCTCTTTTGTTCTAAATAAAATTTATCGATCAATTTTATGCTAATTTTATCGGAAGAAAGTAGGTATGAGCTGGCCAGGAATATTAAAATAATTCCCGTCCCCATTTTCCTCTTCATCCTTTACCTCCTATATCAATAGAAATAAAGGAGCGGGGAGTAAAAATCAATTCAATAGGTGCACTCTACACAATTAGATGCATAATCCCACAAACATGGTGCTCCAGGAGAAGAGTTCCACCCCCATTTGCAGTCAGGCGGTGCTGCAAACGAAGGGGTAGGCAAGTAGATGTAGACGAAGCTCAAAATCGTCAGAACAAAGATAAGAAAAAACAAAAGATTAGAAAGCTTTTTCATGGAAACCTCCTTTCGTTCATTGTTTTACCCCCCGCTCCTTTACTGCTTCCCGTTTGAGGCATCGATTTATAAATTTCAAAACAGTTGAGATGTGAATCCGTAATTATATATAAAAAGGCTTTTTTCATATCTTAACCCCTTCCGTAAAAATTTATCTTTTTATTGACTGTGACTCAACCAAAATGAAACAAATTCTTTTTTATTTGGTTGTATTTTTTTTGGGATAAACGTCCTTTTCTTGTCTTCGGCAATTATTTTCTTATGATCTCGGGCGGGATGCCCCAAACTAGATGAAATCTTTTGCCGAAAGATGAGGGTTTATAGCCAAACTCAAAGGCGATTCGTTTAATTGGCTTTTCTGAGGATAAAATCTCCCACAATGCTTGACAGAATCTTATCTTTAAGGCGAATCGTTGTAAGGATACCCCTCCGACCTCCTTAAATTTTTTTGATAGCCAGGCGGGTGATAAATGAACCAATGAGCAAAGGTGCTGAAGCGATAGTCTGCTTCTTGGATTCTCTGCTATCTCTTTCTGGACCCTCATTATCTTAAACAGGATATGAGTGGGATGAACCCCAAGGAGCGGCGAGCACGCATAGTATCTTGATTGTCTTATGGCCTGTATAATCTTGAGTTGCTCTGAAGAAAGGTTGTATTCTTTGAGCAAGGACAAGAAAAAACCTTTTGCAGGTTTACTTTTAGAAGAGATGACCGCTGGTCTTATGATACCAAAAGGGACCTGGATGTCCTGCATGGCACGCTGGAACATTCCAGCACATGAACGCAGAGCGCAATTGTATGTGCAGCAATAGAAAATGAAATGAAGTCTGTTCAACAAGAAAGGGCTTGATTCAGCCTGGCTTTTCTTGATAGTGGGGATATCAAGCAAGACATCGTCAATGAAATTGAGATTAAATCCTTCTGCCGATATTATCAGAACCTCTTTTTTCATAGTGGCAAAGCAGTCTGAGGAGGAAAAGAGCTGTCGCTTCTGACTGTTTTATCCCCGAGTTTTTATTTAAAGCCCCTTTATAATATCTAATTAGCACACCTAAGGACGCGATGTCAAGACTTTGCAGCCTGATCCGCAGAAGAAATGATGTATCATTAAAGTCCTTGCTACCACACACCCGGTCAATCGTGCCCCTGTCAACAAAATAGCTAACCCGTGGCCTTTAAACCTGTGCCAGTAGCGGGTGAAGATTCTGATTATATATTTCCTGCAAATATTTCTTTAAACTCTCCCAAACACCATAGCATAAAAAATATTTTGATCTCTTTCGTTTGATTGTTCAAAGAATTGTAGGGAAGGAACGGATTGATCTCCTAAGGTCTTGAAGACAACCATATTAAAAATATCTCAGTGAATTTCTTTTCCGGCTTTTATATAATTTTCTGGCGGGAGGATATTATGAATAGAAGAAATAATACACTTTTGGTCATCCTCTTGGTCTTTTTCTTATCAGATTTTCTTTTTTCTTACACCACTGCTCAGCAGCGGCTGACTTCCTGGGAACTTCACCAGAAAATGGCTCAGGAATCCTGGTTCAAGATATTTAAGTGGATAAGTCTTGGTCCGTATTTTATGGGTGGCCGGGTATGCGACATCCATGGATACGCTTCTGACCCCAGCCGCGTTTTAGTGGCTGCCGCCAGCGGTGGTTTGTGGCTGACTGAAAACCATGGCACTACCTGGCAGCCGCTTTTTGACGGTCAATCCTGGATTGGCTTCGGGGACATAGCCATATGCGAAAAGAATAAAAATCTCATCTGGGCTGGAACAGGAGAGGAGAATTCTTCCCGCTCATCCTATGCGGGAACAGGAGTTTTTAAAAGCAGTGATGGCGGCAAAACCTGGGAGCATATGGGGTTAGCCGATTCGCATCACATCGCTGAAATCATCATTCATCCTGAAAATCCTGATCTTGTCTATGTGGCAGTTATCGGGCATCTCTACACGGAAAATGAAGAACGCGGAGTTTTTAAAACAGTTGATGGCGGGAAAACCTGGGAAAAGGTTCTTTATATCTCGCCAAAGACCGGGGTTATAAGTCTGGCCATGGATCCCCAGAATCCGGATGTCCTGTATGCGGCCGCCTGGGATAGAGCCCGCCGGGCCTGGAATATGCAGGAAGCGGGAAAAGAAAGCACCATTTACAAGACTGAAGATGGAGGCAGAACCTGGAGAAAAATCGTCACTGGTTTTCCCCAGAATGAGTATGTAGGGCGAATTGGACTGGCTATCAGCCGTTCTAATCCAAAAGTAATCTATGCTTTCCTGGATAATCAGGAGCCGAGGACTGCCCCCAAGCCTCGTGAGGTTTCAAGGCCAGCCCTGACCGTCGAGGCTGTCAAAAGAATGACAATCAGGGGTTTTCTCAAGGTCGAAGACGGAAAACTGGAAGCCTTGCTCAGACAGAACAGGGCGCCAGTAATTTTCTCAGCCAAATCTGTTAAAGAAGCGATTCAGCAAAAGAAGCTCACTCTCGATGAACTGGCTGAAATCCTGGCTGGCGGAGCCAATGCTGCTCTTTTCACCACTCAGGTCAAGGGTGCCGAACTTTACCGCAGCGATGACGGAGGAGAAACATGGCACAAAACACATGAAGGATTTCTGCCTAACTCCATTGTTTATACTTACGGATATTATTTTGGCAAGATGTTTGTTTCGCCAGATAATGAAAACATTGTTTACATCCTCGGCGTGCCGCTCATGAAATCAGTGGATGGTGGTAAGACATTTAAAGAGATTCCTGAAAGCGGCGGGTCCTATGGTTACGGCTATTCTGATGTTCATCCTGACCATCATGCCCTGTGGATTAATCCGAATGATCCGCGGATTCTGTGGCTTGGTAATGACGGCGGTCTTAATGTCTCCTATGACGCGGGCAAAAGTTTTCAGAGAATTGCCAATGTTCCCCTCGCTCAATGCTATACGGTGAATTATGATATGGAAACTCCTTATAACATTTATACCGGTCTTCAGGATAATGGCGTTAATGTTGGTCCGCGCGATTTTGTTTTCGGCCGCCGGGATAAAGACTGGAAAATGATCCTCGGCGGCGACGGAGCTTTTGTTGATCCCAGCCTTCAGGAAAAAGGGATCGTTTATGCCGAGTTTCAATTTGGAAATATTTTCCGGCTTAACCTGAATAATCCAAAAGAAAACAAAATGATAAAACCCCTGCTCAAAACAGTTCAGGCACCATACCGTTTCAACTGGCTGACTCCTTTTCTTATCTCAAGGCATAATCCTTTTACCCTGCTACTTGGAGCTAACAGAGTCCTTAAATCTGTGGACAGGGGAGATAACTGGGTTGAAATTTCACCAGACCTGACGGATAGAAAAAACATTGACGGTGATGTGCCCTTTGCCACTATCACTGCTCTGGCTGAATCGCCGATCACGCCAGAAGTGATCTATGCCGGGACTGACGATGGGAATGTCTGGGTGACCAGAAGCGGCGGTTATTACTGGGAAAAAATTAACTCTGGTTTGCCCAAGAAATGGGTAACCAGGATTGAAGCCAGCCGTTTCCAGCCCGGTCGAGTTTATTTAACCATGATTGGCTACCGGGAAGATGATTTCAGCACTTATGTCTATTCTTCAGAAGACTATGGAAAAACCTGGACCTCGATCAGGAATAACCTCCCTGATGAAGGCTGTAATGTCATCCGGGAAGACCCGGTCAACGAGAATTTGCTATATCTAGGCACAGATCTTACCGTTTACATTAGCCTGGACCGTGGACGGACCTGGCATTCATTAAGAGCTAATTTGCCCACTCAGGCGGTTTATGACCTGAAAATTCATCGCAGAGATAAAGAGCTGATCATCGGCACTCATGGCCGCGGGGTATTTGTCCTGCCTGTGCGAAAAATCCAGGACATGACCACTCAGGTTCTGGGTGAAGAGCTATATCTCTTTGAACCCGACGAGGTGAGCTTGCCCCCTGTCAGAGCGGAAATTGAACCAGGAGAAGAACCGATGGCTGAATTTCTGGTTTATGCTAAAAGCGGTGGCACTGGCAACTTGGTGGTTAAAGATTCTGCTGGAAAGAATATAAAAGAAACGGCTGTTGAAATAAAGCCCGGACTGAATCAATTTTCCTGGGATTTAAGACCTGAGGGCCAGAAAGACAGAGTCAGACCAGGTGAATATGCTGTAGAAATTGTCATGGGGAAAGAGTCGGAGTCGAAAAAATTTAAGGTAGTCACGGCCAGGATGAGCTACATGGAGTTTGAAGATTGACCAGACGGGTGGTTAACTATAGCGGTTGTTTTATCTGCGGTGAAGACAATCCAGCGGGATTGCGACTTGATTTCTATTTTGATCCTGAGACCAAAAAGGCCTGCACCGAATTCATAGCTGACCGGAATTATGAAGGCTACCGGGATATTCTTCATGGCGGGATAATAACTTCGGTTCTGGATGAAGTGATGATTAAGGCCATTCTGGCTTCGGGATTTCTGGCTGTAACCTCCAGGCTTAATGTTGAGTTCAAACAGCCGGCTGAAATCGGACAAAAACTGCGAGCTGAAGGCTGGGTAACTGGACAGAAAGGTAGAGTATTTTTCACTGAGGGATGCCTTCTCGGTGACAATAAAGAGACGCTCGCTACAGGAAAGGGAGTTTATATTCTGGCCGAAGGAGAACTGGCCGGAAAACTTAAAAGGAGCGAGCTGAAGTGAAAGGCCCGGTCGAACTTTAAGAGCGGAAATCTCTCAGCATTTTTCCAGAGCCTGCTCCAAGTCAGACTTCAAATCTTCCCAGGCTTCACAACCGATTGAAATGCGAATCAGG
>Ga0172364_10003147_pt1 | contig 13163 bp, 17 predicted proteins | sample LakKivSesite10cm_FD_114545 | JGI IMG/M metagenome (GOLD analysis project Ga0172364, IMG submission 114545) | Sediment microbial communities from Lake Kivu, Rwanda - Sediment site 10cm | ecosystem: Environmental > Aquatic > Freshwater > Lake > Sediment | place: Rwanda: Western Province, Lake... | reverse complement strand
CATCGAACGTATCATCCTTGTTCTTGGTTCTGGACTGATGCCGCTCCTTGCCGACATCCTGCGGCTCGTTGTGAACCACCGGGGCAAAGTCGCCTCTGAGATCCGCCGCCCGCAGATTCCTGCCCGCCGTTTCCTTGGTCTTCGACTCTTGGTCGATGTCGGTCGTGTGCCAGTCGTCAACGATCTTGATGGACGTTCGCTTGGAACTCACCTTGTCGTATAGGCAGAACTCGTTGAGTGTTACGTTCTCGGAAATCGTCTCACCCTCGGCTCGCGTCGTTTCAATCGGGGTATCGGTCGTGCTGTTGAATATCCGAGTCTCGTACACCTGTTCCTCGCCATCGAGGTATGACAGGAATACCGTCTGTTCTTTCAGCACGCCAATGTGCTGCTCGATGTTGAGGTTGTACAGACCCTTGCTCTTGTCGAAGCTGATGTTGACGTTGTTCCATACGCCCAGCGCATACGTTCCAGGGTAACGCTGATAGGTCAACAGCGCGGTCGTCAATTCCTCAGCGGACAATCCCTCCTTGCTAACCAGTTTGATGTCTTCCTTGCAGTTCTTGGTGTAGAAGTAGGTAAAATCCGTGTAGAGATTGAGGTTCAACGTCTCCACGATGTCGCATGACCCATCGTCCTGCTTCTCGCTGTAGGCGTCCTGCACCGTGAACGTACCGGCGTACACCTGACTGTCGGCCACGGGATTCGCCACGGTCTTCCGCGCCTTCAACTGGACAATGATCTCATCAGCTTTCGTCGGATCAACATACGGCCAGCGTCGAATGAGCTCCAGCACGTTGCTCTGTGGATATGCCTTCACCTTGACGAGCCTGACTTCATCGTCGGGCGACATGGTGGCATCGTATCCAGCGGCCAACTCCTTCAATGTCGTGATGAAGCCAAGCCGCAGCAGTTGAAATATCTGGCCCGCCGAAGTCGATTCACTGAGCTTGTACGACACGTTGACGATGCGCCACGTACCGGGGAACACCTTGAGATCGGCCTCGGGATTGGTTTCGTATCGACGGTCCCTGAGCTTCTTGCATACCTGCTCAAGCGATGCCGGGGGCAGCTTGTCGCAGTACCGGGTCAAATCCCGGTCGTCAACGAGGCTCTTTGCCGCGTCCTTGGCGATGTACCACTTCCGATCCTTCAGAAGCGCGTCAACGTCAAACGGCTGTAGGCTTGTAGGTACGCTCATAGTCAACTCGCTACGGTGTCGATGTTCCCGAATCGTCCCTTGAAGTTGTCGTTAGCGCGGTCGGTATCACGATAGCGACTGCACAGAAGTTCAAGCTGCCGGATATACCGAGACTGAACATCCCGGTAGCTCTCCGTCGTCCACTGCGGATTGAGTGCGCCAACGTAGTAATCGAGGCCAAGGTTGATCACTGACAGCGTTAATACCTCACTGACCGTTTCTGGAACTACATCATCCTGACTTCTAATGGCCGTGTTGGAAGTGTGTAGACGAAGGTCGATGTCAGCAAGTACAGAGTTCACACCGTCAATGATCAACTGAATGAAGTCAGGTGCGCTTTCGGACGCACCATATTTCTTAGCCTTGGTAGAGATGAGAGTGGCAACTTCAATGCTCATATCGCCCCCCTCTACTTCTTGTCGATGATGAGAAACACCTTTACGTCGCTGTTGCTCATGCCAGCATCATAGGCCGTTGCGCTTATGATGTCACGATAGAGCGGAATCTTCATGTACTCCGTGTTCGTTGTTCCACCGGTATTCTGCATGGCAACGCGAGGATAGTACACGCCGTTCGTGGTGAGATCGTCAATCGAGAACAGGGTTCGGCTCGGCATGTTCACGCCCGATGCCGTGATGTCCAAGTCAACGTCAACCGAGGTACTGGCTACGGTGACTACGCCCGTCGCGGCGGCGGGGGTATAGTTCGTCGCCGTGAACACTTGCCCGCCAGTATTCGTCCATGCCCAGTTGACAGTTCCGAGAGTTCCAACGGCACTCGATACATAGGTCGTTCCGCGCCCGCTGTTCCAGATGTACATGGATGCGTCTGTCTTGGCATAGTACGTTGAACCGCTGTAGGTGCCACCCGCCCTGTAGTAACCGTTGGGTGTAACCGGATCGGTCGCGCCCGTTACCACAATGGCAGTGCTGTTGCTGCATCCCACGATGCTGACGGCAACCAGTTCGCCATTGATGGGGTTGGGAGAACTGATGACCTCGCCGAGACTGGCCGAGTTCGAGATTTGCGTGAACCGGAAAAATGGAACTGCGTCATACTCCGCAATGGCCAGCGATGCCATCAGCGTGACGACGGAAATCAGAAATGCTCTCATGCTTCTCCCTCCCATGGGGGGCGCAGGGATCAACCCACACCCCCCCAAGGTTGTTCAGTCTCAGTTAGGGTTTCGCCCCAATGGCAATCCACTGCACATTCGTTATGCCCGTGTTGAGCGAGTCGAACGTGAACCTGTTGGTGTACACAGTAACCGCGAGCTTCGGCTGATTCGTTGATGTCATCATCGGTGTCAGCACAACATTGGGAAGCGACGTATAGACCACAGGGAACACCTGCGTCGCCGTGCCCGCCACTTCCGCCCCGGAATACTTGATGCCGTGCTGAATCAGGTCCATGGTCGTTGCACTGGACCCAACAACAGCCGCACGGGCACCGGCAGTTAGAGTTCCGGTAACAACAGCAGTACCAGCCGTCAACGCACCACTGAATGTCGCCGGGCCCGTCCGATTCATGGTTCCACTGACCGTCAGGTTCGTGAAGTAGGCATCCACGTTCAGTCCGTAGAAAACCCCCCTTCCGATCATGTACATGTTCGTGTCAGTGTTGTACACCTGGGCCGACGCGAGCACCGGAAGTGTCGCAATCGCCAAGTAGAGAAACAGCTTTTTCATTTTGTCTCCTTTGTTGGTAAGGGGAACCGGATTAACTCCGGCTCCCCCACCTGCTGATCCGATTCGATTACGCCCCGGCGTTGCCCATCACGTTGAAGGGCTTACCAGCGCCCTGCACGAAACGGACGTAGAGACGATAGCTTCTGACATCGGGATTGCCGTTGTCGTAAGCGATGGTGTCGGGCCGAGAACCCCAGAGCCAGTACAACTCATGCCCCTCACCCATCGGGCCGAACCCGAAGTACGCGGTCGTGCTCGTCAGGAAGTTCCACACTTCGTACGTGATGCCGTAGCGCGTCAGGTAGTTGAGGTCGTTGATGTTGTAACCGGGCTTGGCTTCCGAACCCAACTGCACGATGGTCGTGTCTTCCAGACCAGCCGGAACCACGAGCTTCGCCATGTTGATCGGACGCAGGAACCCGGTGCCGTCGCGGTTCTGCCGGAAGGTCAGCCGCATGTCGGCAATCGACGCCTGACTCAGGGTCGCCGCCGTACGCGCATTGGCCCACACGCCAGCCGTCTTGAGTTCACGCGGCCGTGCCGTGTCGCAGAGCTTCTTCTTGTCCGCGCAGTAGAACGACGTGGTACTGAACGTCTGGTTGAACGGAAGGGCGGCATAGAGTTCCGCCGTGTCCATCCATGCCTGGTTCAGATCCGCCATGTGGCGGTCGATAACCCCGAACTGATCGGTCTCCAGAAGAAGCCGACCAATCGAGATGCCCAGTTTGTACTCCACCGGAGTCATTTGCAGGGCAAACCCAGGAGTCAGCATCATCTGCGGAATGCCGTCCACGTCGCGGGCCTCGGGCACCGTCGCGCCAGCTTCCATCCAGCTCCGGTACTCGGTCAGCTTGTTGGTGGCGGTCTGGTTCCAATACTTGAGCCCTTCGGAGGGCATCGTGAGAACACGACGCTTCACCGATTCCATGCGAGAGTCCAGTGCGTCCGCGTAACTCTCGACGATATGCACACCCGGTCGGGCGATGATCGGGGCAACTGCTGATGTAACGATAGGCATGTCTTATCTCCTTTTTCCGTGTTGATGTTACGCGATGGGAACGGCCTGCAACGCGATGTCCAGAACCTTGAACCGAATCACCGGACAGGTGTCCGCCGAATCGTATTTTGCCGGGTCGAAGTTGTACCCGACATCCGTGATCTCCACATGGGGATACGTCGCATCGGCATTCACGGTCACGATACTGCCGGTCGTGCTGGCCGCCGTGACGTTGATACCGCTCTGCGTTCCGATGAGCGCCGTGGTCGCCGTGGTCGCCGTCTTGTGACCCTCGAAGATCATGTCAGACGTGATGATGCCGACATCCGCCGTGACGGTATCGGTGCCGGCCGCGCCGATAGCCGCGTTCGTCAGCGAGTAATACTTGATGCCGCCCGAGGACGCCACCGAGGCCGCGCTCGTGATCTGAGCCAGCGCACGGCCCGACGTATCGACGTACAGGAACTGACCTGCCGCCCACGGAATGTTGGTGTTGATGCCCTTGATGAGCACGTTGCTCCTGGTCTGCATCGGTTTATCCGACAAGACCAGTCTGGGATTCATGACGTAGCTTGTATAGTCCGTAGCCATTTTCCGTCTCCTTGTTGTGTCCTACACCTTCTCTAGTTTGTACCGGTTTCCGTGTGCATCGGTGACGACATACCGGTCGAGGCTTTGAGCTTCCTCGAACTGCTGTGTCGCGACTGCCGCCTGACGATCAATCCGGCGCTGGAACAGTTCCGTCTTGATCATCATCAGGATGTCACTCCCATCGGTAACTTCCGATTGACCTGACCCTTCATCGGGCGGAACCTTCTCGTAACCCTTCCTGCGAAACAGAGAGAAGTCGGCATTGCCGCGAACCCAAGCGAGCGTCATTCCATCGAGCTTGCTTCCCATGCGTTCACGGGTCACGCGCTCAATGTAGGTACGGTCGTTGTAGTTATCGTCATCGACCAGACTCACGTCCGGCCCCGGCTTCGTTTCACTGGGATTGATAGGAGCACGTCCCACCTTGTTGTCTGCCTTCATCGGGTTTGTCGCATCCGGTTTCATTATTTCGCCTCCACGAGATCGGGTCGCATGATGTTGGTTTGTTTGTGATCGGGAAACAGTCTCGCTGCCAGCGCATCGGCGTTCTTCTTCCGCTGATCCTCTCTCGGAGCAGCCGGAATACGCCGCGAGCCATCGGGTGACATCGGAGGATGTAGAGACGACCTTGGCATCGTGCTCTTAAACTCCTTCGCCGCCGCGATCTTGTCCTTACTGGACAGTTTCCTGAACCATGCGTGCTTCTGTTCCATGTCATCAATGACATCCTGGTACTGAGCACGTTGCGGGTCGATCACTTCAGCAAGCCGCCCGGAATACTCTGCCTTGAGCGCGACATCGCGCTTCGCCAGCGTATCCGCGAAGAACTTGTTCTGCTTGTCGATCAACGCACGAATCGTCTGAGCCTGTGCTGGAGTGAGTTCGCTCTTTTCGATGAACTCCTCCGTCCACACGGCGTCACTGACTGGATCGACAACCTCTTCCTCTTGGGTGCCTCCCAGTCTCGCACGGACCTCGCCCCGCATCTCGGCGAAACTGTCGCGCAACTCAGCAATCGTCTGCTTCGTCGTCGTCAGTTCGGCCTGTGCTTGGTGAAGTGCCTCAGTCGTATCCGTTAACCGCTTATCCAGATCGGCCTTGGTGGTCTTTCTGGATTCCCCATCGCTTCCCTGATCTTGAGCGTCAACAACTTGTTCGCCCTCAGTCCGGGTGTCAGGCAGAGAGTCCAGCCCGTCTTGCGGCTGGGTCTGCATGGCAGAGTCCGTATCCTGTGTAGCGTCACCGTTCATTGTGACATTCCCCTTCTTTCGCTACCGGGTTCTTTTGGGTGCCCCGGTTTGACCCTTCATCGTATCCGATAAATCCCTGCGGAGATTGAACAGCTTGCGGAGCCGCTTGATGCCGCCAACCAACTCACGGGCCTTGCCGTGCTGGTCGTTTTCAACCGCGTTCTCCAGTGCCACTCTATCCCGCTCAATGATCTGTTGCAGTACCTTGTAGAACAACTGCTGTTCCGGGTTGTCCAGATGGATCAACAGCACCCGCATTTCCTCAATCGTCAGATCAAACTCGTTCATTCCATACCCTCGCTTTCCATATTACCCGGCGCGCCCTCTTCTGGCGGGACCGGGTTCTGCATGGAGCCAATTTGTGCGGCGATGGCGTTCCCCTCAACCATACCGGGAGTGGTGTTGTTGGGCGAAATGGCGGGAGGTGCCATGCCAGCGGGGCTGTTTTGCCTGTTCTTGGCTAGCAGAAGATGCTCTTCGATATGGCGGTCGAGGTTCGCTATGTTCTCGTATCCAGGCGTTTTCTCGGCTCCACGGTAGCCAAGCCGGAACGACTGATGAATCGGGATATGCACTTCGGGGATGTCCTCGATCATGGGCGGCACATAGTTGCCCTTCATCAGCGTCATGTTTTCCATCTTGGCGTCCATCGTCTGAACAGCCGTGGCGTCCGGCTTGATGGCGGTCGTGATGTCTTTGTGCAGCACGTCTTCCAGAAGGAGCGTGGCCAGCTTCCGCATGTCGAGCACATCCTTGAATAGCGGGATCAACTGCTGAATCGCCATGTTGGTCGTCTGGCGTTGCACGATGTTGTTCTCGTACTCATCGACGATGTTGATCTGCACATCGAAGTCGCCGTAGAGTTCCGAGGGCCGGATCTCAACGGACTTGTCCGCAACGTCCGTGATCTTGATGACCTGATTGTCCAGCGCGTAGCAATGCCAGTAGCGCGGCCCCTTGCGTGCCACGAACTTCAGCCATTGATGGAACACGTACTTGATCAGCATCTTGTTCGGCAGCATGGCGGACGCATAGGCATTGATCGCTTCGCTCGCGGCAGTCCGGCCACCCATCGGTTCGCCACGGGTCGCCCGGTTGTTGCCGGCCGCTTCGTCGGAATCGGCGTCGATGTAGCCTAGGAAATTCTGATTGTCCGGCACGTTCATGGGTTCGGCCCACGTCAAGGAGTCCTGACTATCTACCTCAAACACAGCATCCGCCTTGTACAGCAATCCCTCGGGAGGGATTCGGACCTGACCGGCCACCACCTTCATCGGCCTGTTGTTGTTCAGTGTCTTGGTGTCAACCATCTGTTCCTTGGCCGTCGTGGACTCAAAGTAGTTCGACCGCAATGCCTCGATCAGCCCCATGTGATACAGCTTGTTGCCGTCGTCCGGCATCAGGTGAACCATCTCGACCGGCCATTCGTCATCCGGATCTCGGTTACGCCGGATCTCCATGCAGATCCCGTCCGAGAAAGACGATATCACCGTCACTTCGTACTTCTTGGGCTCATGCTTCATGGGGTTCCACATGGCCTTGCCAGTCTTGCTTTCGTCGATGGGCAGCAGCACGTACACCTTGAACCGTTGGAACTGGCCTGTCTGCGAGTCGCCCGTCGTGGAATCCAGCCCCTGCGCCTTCTCGCGGTTCTCCCGAATGGTTCCGTTGGCCTTGCCGCCTCGGTAGACGTGGGATTCGTTGATCAAGTCGAAGTTGGTGTACTCCCCGATCCGCACACCCTCCAAGAGACCTCCGATGCCAATCATGTCATTGATTACGATACAGTTCTGCTGCTGCATGTCGCCGATATTCTGGTCGGCCCAGAAGTTCTCAATGGGAATCTGGGGGCTGTCCAGCCGGTTCTCTACCATGACGCGCCTCCGCTCCAGCACCGTATCCTTGCCGCTCTTGGTCGGCCACTTGTCCAGAACGTCAGCCGACTTCCGCAACCACCGTACCATTATGGGCTGATTTCCATATTTGAGAAGATTCCACAGTAGTTCGATGGAACGGACGGTGAAGTTCTCCTGATCCCGGTTCCAGCGCATCGTGAGGTTGTGCTTGGTGGCAAGTTCCTTTGCCTGGTCGCCACTGTACGGCACGTCCGGGTTGTAGCGTGAGGTGTAGGTGTAGGGGTCGCGCTGAGAGAATAGGACGTTGACGTACTGGGCCGCGAGGGAGCGTACTTGCCGCAGGTACAGGGTTGACCCGCACTTCTGGGCCTTTGTCTTGGTGGCATCGTCGGCCTGCCGGTCCAGCCTTGCCCGCTCGGTTTCGCGTTCGGCTTCATCCTGCGCGTTCTTCAACATCGTGTCGCCAACGCGCCAGATATCCTCAATGGAATTGCGGTCTCCGCGAAACTTCTCGTAATACTTGCCAACGTAGTCGATGACGATTTTGCACAGTTCCTCGTTGGTTGCGAGGTTGTCGGTACGGCTTTCCTCAACAACATTGCCGTCAAGATTCTCGACCTCTTCCGGCTCCTTGAGCTTGGTCGGAATGAAGACATCGGAATCTGCTGGGCTTGCGAGCGTCTCGGCCATGAGATAGTCCTTTTCCTGATTTCCAAGACGGACTATCTCATATTCTTGAAACTGCGTCAACTAAAATCGCAAGGGACTTTGCTCTATGACGCAAAGAACCTTGCTCTCATGCAGCACGGTGTACCAATTCCCGCCCATTCCGAAGCATTTGAAGGGCTTTTCGACCACTACCCGGTCGTCGATGGCGTAGTTCCATCCGCATTTTGGCCCCTTGTCGATCACCACCCCGCGATTCGAGATGTGTTCGTAGTACGATGGGTCGATGATGGCGCAAGTATCCTTGCGGTCCTGCCGGTCGATCTTGATCACCACCATGTCGCGCAGCGGAACGATGCCTCCGTCACGCCAGTACGCCGGGAACACTGCATCCGGTTCCACGACCCAGTACGGACCCCCGACGTGCTTGGCGCTGTGGTGACTCGGGCACCTGCATATCAGGGTCTCGCCAAACGCGCCAGAACGGCCCCTGCGTGCGTCCTTGAGCGGGAAGGCATGGCAGTCATCCCCCACATCCACAAGCTCTACAAACGGCTTCTCCAAGCTGCACATGAACGATATCTGGTCGAACTCGACCATCCCCATGGCGCCATCCCTCCAGCCGTCCGGCATGGCAATGAGCGTTCTGCCGTCCTCGCGCTTGATGTCTTCCACATGGCACCGGCATACCAGGATCTTGTTGCCCGTCACCTTCCGCAACCGCTTCAAGACTTCGACCTGTTCTTCTTTCATACTCGCCTGTAACCTCCGACATGTGTTCGTTTCCCCGCCAAACTCGACCTGTTCAACTGCGTCATGTCGGCCGGCAGAACGATGGTTGAACCCCGCATCCCCTCCCGGCCGGTGTCCGCCGCGCCCCACATGTTGCCCATGAACTTCAAGCCCGCCATGACCAGGAATCCCATCGCCGATATCGCGTGATCGTCAACCTTGGCGATCTTCTCGCTCTTGTTCTTCTCGTCTTCGTCCACCGCCTCGAAGTGGCAGTTCTCAATTTCACGAATCAGGTTGACGCACGTCGAAAACACGTACATTCGGGGGGCACCCATGCGGCCCGTGACGATATGCTTGCGGTTTGGATCGCGGTGCATCAACGTCTGAACCATTGGTATCCAGTGGTTTGAGTGGCTACCATCCGCGGGCGTCAAGCGGTTCAGCCCCGCGCACTTGTACACGAATCCGAGCGTCTTGTTGACGATGCCGCTTGGCAAGTTGAATGACCGGCAATCCATCACGTCCTTGAAGTAGTGCTCGTTCACCTGCTCTTCGCGGAACCGCTTGATGACGATGCCGATGTTCTCATCGCGGTCCCATACCTTGTCTGGAACCATCCGGTTGCCGCACATCCTCACAATCTCGGCCACATCGTCATGGACAACCCGGCCCCCCTTAAAGTATTCGCGAAAGAAGATGACGTTCATGTCCTTGTCCACGGCGACGTTCAGGCAGCACGTCGGGTTGTTCAATCCATGATCAATCCCCCTGTACAACGTGTACTTGCCGGCTGGCGGCGTCTGCCACAACGGTTCAATGACGGATAGCTCATGGTTCCATTCGTCGAACACGATGTCTTCCGTGAAGTGCGGCTCTCCGTACAACCGCGCCCGGCCCTCGGCAATGACCTTCAGGTCCGGGGGCACCTGCCGCATGGGTTCGCGCTCCCACTTCTCAAACTCCTTTTCCTTCTCAACATTGCTGAAAATCCAGTCCGGCATCTCCAAGAGCTTGGTCGTGTAGCACCCCACCGTGTGACCCTTGGTTCGGGTGCCATTCGCCATCTTGATCAGCCAGCTTCTGCCGCCAGTGTCCTTCCGGCCCTTGACCTTGTGCGGCGTGAAGGCGAAGACGTGCTCACCGCTGACCCGCCGCGTCCGGCTGTCGGCGGCGTCAAACAGGTTCTCCTTGCTCTGTTCGTCCCATAGGATGCCGTGATGCCGGGCACTTTCCATCACCGATTGCGTCTGCTCGTAGGTGAAGTACGTTATCGTTGTCCCGCAGTTCAATGCCGAACGCGGAGACCGGCCCCACGACGGCTCCACCCTCTTTCCGTTTTCCTTCGACAACTCCGCCCTCGGCACCCACCAGTTGATCATAATGGGCCACACGGTATCACGTAGGTTCTTCTCTTCGTAGCTTCCAACCGCCAGGGACAGCGGCATCGTGTGTTCCCGCCACTTGACGCCGTACTCCGAGAAAATCGGCCACGACTTGTCCATCGGAAACGCGGCCCGGCCCTCGCGCCCAAGAAGCCACCGGATGACGGCACCCGTCGTCTTGCCGGTTCCGTTCGGACCCATGTTGACGATCAAATCATGCTCGGTGTCGTTGAGGCAATCCAATGAACTCTGCGTCACGGGCGCGAAGTACTTGAACCGGTTGGCCCGCCACTCGACCTCGATGTCGTCAACCGCCGCCTGCAACTCCGGCTTCTGTGCCAGATAGCTCATGGGGAACAGATAGATGGTTCGTCCGACGATCAACCGGTAGGTCTTGGAATCGTTGACCATCTGGCTCAAGTACGGATTCCGCAGGTACTCGTCGTACACCATCTTCTGTTCGCCGTCCGGCGTGACGAACGTGTACACGAACGGCTGCTTGGTCACGACGTTTTCGTAGATCGACTTCATTGCCAGAACATCGTCCCGCCCTTAACATGCTTCCTCTGCACCGGAATATCGTGACTGAACCCCGTCTGGCTCAGCCGCTTCCGGACCCATGCACACGCGCTCTTGTGCTTGTCCTCATCGGCAATCAGGTTCAGGTTCTGCCACATCTCACGACACTCCACATCGCTGATGAACAGCACCTTCACCACCCCCACCCCCATGTCCATCCATGCCTCGCGCTCCGTCCTCTGACTTGGCATCCCCACCCCGTTTTTCCCCTTCGTCATCCTGCTTCTCCTTCCCTTCCGTTATGGCGTTCAACACACGTCTCTTCATCGTCGCACTGCTGGGTTCTTCCTTGACCTTCTTCATGGCCGATTCCAACTCCCGCAGCTTGCCCTCCGACATCTGCAAGAACTTCATCAAAACATCCAGCGGGGCATCCTCCATGTCGCTCAAGTCCCGCTTCTCAACCTCGTCCATGACCTTGTGGTACATCCCCAACCACCGCGAGTGCCGCATCTTCAGCATCAGATCCCTCGGCAGCGTGGCCGTGTTCTTGGGGTCGATCTTGCGATAGATCGCCAGCACCCGGTCCTTCGGCATGTTCATCAGCCTGGAGACGGCTTCCGGCTTGTACCCGCTCGACTTCAACACCATCAGGTTGACCGCCACGCCCTTGTACTTCAGTATCCAGTCCTCCAACTCCTTGCCGTCAATCGGAATCGGACTGTCGTACAGATTGCTCGGCTCCATGGGAACCATGCTCTTCTGGTCCACTTCGTCCTCGTAGGTCGGCTGCGGATTGGCGTCAACGGATTTCATGCTGGCTTCCTCTTGTCCGAATTGGTGTTCGGTATACAGGTCCACGCTGTCACTGTTTCCTTGAGCGTCACCGGGTCAACGTCGATCACAGCGCCGCGAGGATGCCGCGCCATGATCTTCTCGGCGCAAGCGTCACAGATGCCGCGCCGGATGCCCGGCCTGTCCGTGACGAGGCTAACGTTCGTGTGATGCCACTCGTGGCCTCCCTGCCACTCTCCGCACAGGTCACACGGCAACCAGAAGTAGCCGTTGAGATTGGCGTAGGCGTGATGAAACCACCGAACCAGCGGTTTCAGAGTACGGGAAACCGCCGACCGCAATTGAGTGAATGTCATTGCTTTTTCTCCTCGGCGGTTTCCCGCCTCTGAACCGTCATGTTCGCGTAGAAAACTCTCGCGGTCTTCCACGTCCCGTTGAGTATGCTTCCGGTCCCGGCCTCGATCCGGTCGGTTTGCGGCCAGCATCCCGGAGCTTTGGTCTGGTGCGTCAGGATGCAGTGTCCGAAGTGGAACAGGCACCAGACGTTTGCCCGTACATGGGCGATGAAAACCTCGCACGCCCATACACTGCGTACCCCAATCTCGTTCATGTCAACCGCCCTTTCGGTGTATCAACAAAGCGAGGTGCCTGCATCATGCAATTTCCCGTCCCTGTCGAAACTGACATCGCGCCGCCCGATGGTCAGGGCCAACAGAACCTTACCTGTCCGTGTCTTGCGGTAGGCCGTCTTTACCATGTCTTCCGGCAGAAACGGAGGCCGGAAGTTATTGTCCAGAATCTTCTTCAACGCCTTCAGTGTCATCGTGCTTCTCCTTTCAATCGGATGCCGAACAACAGCATCCATGCTATTGCTCGCAAGCTCGCTCAGCATGATGCTGGGCGTTCGGTGTATCAACCATGTGCGGCTTTCCGAGCGGGCCTTCCCAGTCCGTATAGTCGCACAGGTCCATCATGTCGGCGCGATGTCCAAAGACCTGCACCTTCAGCGGCCTTTCATCGCCGTATCCGAAAACGCGCACGATCCACCGCAACCCACCAATTTGCCCACCGCCCGGCAGTCGTTTGGACTTGTTTCGCCGGATGCTGGTCGCCCAGTAGAAACCTTCTTCCGTAGGAACGGAACACCGAACAAGACGCTTCATTTTATCCTCCGTTCGCTGGCGCTCACTTCGGAAAAGTGACCATCAGCACAGAACTGCCGTTGGCGACAGTGGCCTTAAAGTCGCTGCGAGTGAACTCTACGCGGTCCACGTTCAACCGGATGCCGTCGCGGTGGAGGACCACAACGTCGTCGGTGAGCGTCGTGATCTCCCATGCATTGCGGCCGTCGTCGTGACTCAGGCGGAACCACTGACCAATGGCCAATTTGTCCGAATTGGTGTTCGGCGTATAGAGCATCTGCCCACCCCGGCTCTTGCCGCACTTCCAGCACCAGACTTCCGCCTCGTGCCGTTCTCTCCAT
>Ga0172364_10003145_pt1 | contig 13165 bp, 9 predicted proteins | sample LakKivSesite10cm_FD_114545 | JGI IMG/M metagenome (GOLD analysis project Ga0172364, IMG submission 114545) | Sediment microbial communities from Lake Kivu, Rwanda - Sediment site 10cm | ecosystem: Environmental > Aquatic > Freshwater > Lake > Sediment | place: Rwanda: Western Province, Lake Kivu... | reverse complement strand
GAGCGGTGCCGTGATACATGACTTTCGGCGAACCATCGGCGTTCACGATTTTAGACTTGCCAAACCACCGTTTGAAAGCAGGGGTCGAGGTCTGAGTAGCACCCCGAGGCAGCGTCGGGCTGAAGATCGTATCCATCGAAGCCATCGCAGCTTCGTAGGCGTTAGTCGGGAACTTGACGCCGATCGCCTTGAGCAGGATCGTCTTGAACTGCTCCCACGCGTTTGTGATCTTCCACGGCTTAGCTTTCAGTTGCTGCACCAACTCCGGGTTGGTCAGTGCTTCAGTAACGAACTCGGACAGCTTGCCCCGTGCATCCGGCGTGAGCTTAACGGCGGAATCAGCTTTCGCCGCTTCCCACAACTCATTGAGTTCTCGGACCGCGACGTTCTGCACAGCCGTACGGTCAGCCGGCTCGGCCGCGAGGATACGCTCGGTCGCTGCGTGCACGCTCTCATGCAGCAACGTCTCTTCGTTCAGCCCAAGTTCGCGGTCCAGCCAGATGGTGTTGCCGCTGGTCGAGGCTGCGCCCGCTGCACGTTTCCCTTCCTTATTGCGGAGTTCCGGCTCAATATTGACCTTGGTGTTGCGCAGCAGCGGAATGAGCCGTTCCGCCAGCGCCTTGTACGCCGGGTCGGTCGTCGTCTCGGCAAAGTCGCGCAGCGCAGCAGCTACGTTGTTGCCTTCAAGCTCGGCAATCGCATCCGGCGTGAGCGGAACTTCGGAACCGGAAGTGCGCTCTTGAAACACTCTCCGATCGAGAAGCTGCTCGTTGATGGCGGATTGAACCTGCATGCCGGTACCGACACTGGTAGCGACCGTTTCCAACTCGTTTACTTGGTCTGAAAGCAGCGTATCCGCAACACGCAGCACTTCACTGAGCGCGGTATCTGCTTTTGCTGGCAGGCCCAAGAACCGACGGATGGATTCAACGAACCGAGTCCACAAGGATTTTCCTTGATATGGGATCGATTCAAGATACTGTTGCATCTCCGAATTAGTGAGCGACCATGCAACAATCTCGTCCGGGTTGGTTAAAGCATTTACGTTTCGCTTAAAAATTCGGCGTTCAAACTCCGTAAGCGAAGCGGGGTCTTTTGCCCGCTGATTAAAGTGCCGGATGATTGTATTCGTTACGTCATACAAAGAATTGACCGCGCCTCCTAGCTCTGTGCCCGCAGCGGCTTTCATATTACCGACTCGAATGGCGGACATCGATACTGCATGGATCAATTCATGCAGTGCGGTTTCGTAAGAGACGCCGACTTTACCCGTAACGTCAGATCCATTGAGCCATACGTCTACTGTAGACTGCCCGCTGGTCGGGTCTTTGAATTTGTAGTATGCGATTCCACGCGCACTAATAAGCGCGACAGGAACTTGATCTCCGAGGTGCGCAATGTTAAAAGAGAACTTCACCCCCGCCCGTTGGAGCGCATCCATTCGTGCCGCAACACGAGCGGCAATCATCTGATAGGCTTGCGACGGCGCGTTTTGCGACAGCCACCGAGCCGCTTCGATAGCAGATTTTCCCGTCAGCGCAGCTTCAACGGTACGCGCTACTTCTGCGGGCGGGTCTAGCGTTTCCGTTTCCTTCTGGTACCGCACGCCCTGCACCCTCCGACCACCGGGTACCTCCGTAACACGCGGTCGCGCGTCAGCACCTCCACGCGCTGCAGGAATATCGAGCCCGTAGTCATCGGCTGCGCTCCGTTTAGCGTTGGCTCGTTCAAGTTCGTCGTCGATCTGGTCAAAGCGAGCGCGCTTCTTCGTGCCCTCCGCCGGCACTTTGCCATTCTTGGTGAGCAGTCCGAGCTTCTCTTCCTGAAGAGCGCGGATTCGGTCCTCGATGGATCTGCTGCTCTCGCGAAGCTCTTCGACCATGCGGTCGAACGTTTGCCTCGCATCAACCTCGCGCGGGGGCGCGGCGGGTCTGGCTACTGGAGCGGGTGCTGCGACTTCAGATACATCTCCTGCTGCAACAGGCGCTCCAGCAGGTGCCACTCTTCCAGGGACAGGTGCTGCAGGTTGGGGGGCAACGTCAGCAGCTGGTTGCTGTCCGCGCACTCTTTTAGAAATTCCCACGCCTGAGACACGTCCTCCAGGCTCAACTTCAGGAGGTTCGGGTACGTCGGTACGGATAGCGAGATCACGTGCGGTCTCCTCAACCGGCGCGGTTACAGCGGGCTCTACGAACGGGGGTACAGTGGTTGCGGCGCTGGAGAGTTCCCTTAGAATCCGCGCTTGTAGCTTTGCGCCTTTGACCAGATCAGGGTTTTGCCTTATCAGATCCGCAATTTCACTCAGCGACCGCCCGACGGCGTTCTTGTCCATCCACTCCGCAACGCCTTTCTGCTGCAGCGTTTTCGGTTCCAGCGGTAATCCTAGCTCTGCGAGCATCTCCCGCGTGACGATGTTTTCCCCGGGTGCCGCAGGTTCCGCAGGTGCGGCAGCAGGCCCCGCAGGTGCGGCGGCGGGTTCAGCAGCAACAGCGGCGGGTTCAGCAGCAACAGCGGCGGGTTCAGCAGCAACAGCGGCGGGTTCAGCAGGCGCGGCGGCGGGTTCAGCGGCAACAGCGGCGGGTTCAGCGGCAACAGCGGCGGGTTCAGCGGCAACAGCGGCGGGTTCAGCAGCAACAGCGGCGGGAGCCCCCTCAACCGTGGGTGGAGTTTCGAGTGCGGGAACGGGGGCCGTAGTGCGCCGACGCACACCCAGTACAAGATCAGTCAGCGCGCTGATCAGCGCACCGGTACCGGCACCGTACCCGAGCGCCTCACCCGTATCGGTGAAGACGCCTTGTTGCGGATCGTACAGCCCCTTGGCGATAAGGTTTTGCGCGATGTTGGCAGCGGCTTCCTGTGCACCTTCTTGCCCGCCGGTAATCAACGCACGGCGCAGCGTCGACTTGATTCCTTCCCCAACAGTGCCTAACCGGTTTAGGAACGCGAACACCGGCAACATTTCCGTGGTGCCGACAACTGCACCCAAGCCCGTAGCCTGCGCACGTTGCTCCGGGGTTGCTCCCGCCTGCTCAGCGCGTACGCGTGCTTCCCCTGCGCCGGCTCCGACACCAAGCCCCATGGCACTAAGGCGACCCGCAACGCCCAGCGGCCCCAGCGCGAAGAACGGGCCTGTGGACCCCACCGACTCACCCAGACGCCGCAGGATCGTATCTTCCTTACCCGGAGCTTCTGCAAAGGGAGCACGCAACGTCTCAGCCGTTGACTTGATAACTCGCCGTACCGGTGTCTCCATGCTTTCAGGGAGCACAGCGGACAAGCCCGTTGCCGCGCTTTCCGCTAACCCTATGGCCCCGGGGGCGAGCCCGCGAAAGAACTGCCGCGGCGTGCCGATACCGCCCTTTTTCTCAGTAGCTGCCAGATGCGCAAGGATCTCGCTATCCGAGTACCCCACGCTGCGGGCTTGCGCTACATCGAACTTGCGCTGTGCACCCAGGAAATCTGCGATCTCGGCATCGGAATAGCCCGCACTGCGTGCTCCGGCGATATCGAAGGCCATGCCTTACCTCTGGAAAGATTCGAGCGGCGGACGGTTGGCAGGGGGAGCAGCACCGGGCCGAGGAGCAGGTTCGGAAGCGTCTCCGCCGGTTAACCTTCGCAGCGTCGCCTCTGTTCTCGCTATCTCGGCAAGGATTGCTTTCCGTTCCTCATCCAAACCCTGAGCCTCTAATTTTTGCTGCGGGGTGATCCCTCCAAGCGCCCCAAGCAAATCCTTTCTTTGCTTATTATCGGCTAGTTTTCGTCCTAGCGAGCTAAGTAAGGCGGTAGAGGCGGCTATCTCCGCCCGGTTATCTGCGCGGTCGTCCGTCTTAGCTTGCTGAGCAAGACGAACTTGCTCCATCCTGGCACGTTCGGTCGCCTCAAATATAGCCTTGGCTTCGTTTTGTTTTACCCCGTAGACTTGTCGAATACCGTTTATCGCGTCCCTTGCGGAGTCGCGTTGGACGTCTACCGCTCTAAGGCGTATATCACGCGCTCGATCTGCGCGGCCAGCCTGTTCGGCACGATCCGCTTCTTCGAGCTTCATAAACAGTTCCTGACGCCGCTCGGCGGCTTTTTCGAGGTCTTTCATCCCTTCGCGGTACATCTTCAACCCTTGGGCCCCGCCGGCGCCGATGTTGACCATCGCGTACTGGCTGGTGCCCGCCAGCATGCCTAGCCCGGCACTGATGAGCGCCATCCTCAGGTTTTCTTCCCGCTTACTGGCAGTGTCGCTCTCTTCTTTTTCCAGTTGCTTGCGCAAGCCTTCATGCGGCCGCCCTTGCGGGCGCAATCTTTCAGACTCTTCGTCTGCGCGATTGAGCGCCGCTATGGCGCGTTTCTCACTTTCCTCTATTGCCTTGGCGGCCGGATCGACAGCGTCCCCCACCGCTTCTTGCGCCGCCCGGTAGCGTTGGGCGGTTTCGGCGACAGTAGGCGCACGCGGCGGTGCAATAGCGGGAGGAGGGGTATCTCGTGCAGGAGGAGCACCTCTTGCAGGAGGGGTAGGTGTAGCGCCAGCAGGCCCAGCCATCGCCGCTGCCAGCCCAGCAGCGGGAGCAGCGGGAGCAGCGGGAGCAGCGGGAGCAGCGGGAGCAGCGGGAGCAGCGGGAGCGGCCGCTTCCGACAACGTTGACATCAACCGTACGATGCTATCTGGAGCGGTGCCTTGTCCGAACCGGTATGGGGCTCGCAAATACTCACGGGTCCATTCAATAGCTTCTGGGTCCCCTGCGAGAATCCGTTGTCCAATAACAGACCACGGTGTAAGCTTACCAGTAATTTCCGGAGTGGAAAGATTTCTGCTTAAGCCCCCAACCGGCACGGGGGCCCTCACCTCACCCGCATCCGCGAACGCAATGATCCCGCCGTCAGCAAAATTCATATCTGCAACGGGAAGTTGGGCAATGCCGGTATTCTCGGGTGCCATGCCCATGATTGCCTGATCGGCAACGGGGGGCGGCTCAGGCCCTTGTGCCGACTGCGCACCAGCAGCTCGCATACGCTTACGGCGGTTGGACTCCGAGAGCGCGAGCGAGAGCGTGTAGGGGTCCTGCTTGTGCATCTGCGCGTAGCGCTGCAACGACGCGTCGTCGAGCCTCTCCAGCATCGCCATTGCCTTGTCTACATTCAGCACCACAACCTCCTATCGCATCTGCGCCAACGCCAGATCAGCCAGTCCTGCACCAGGGATGTCCCCCCCTGCAGCTCTACCCATGCCGAGCCCGTAGGCAGCGAGCGCTGTACCTGCAACTTGCCCTAACGGCGACGGACGCGCTTGGTACATCTGTGAAGTCGTCTGCGACATCGGCATCCCGCGGAACAAGTCAGACAGGAACCCGATCTGTTCGTACGGATGCCGCTGCTGCGCCTGAAAGTCAGCGAACCGCTGGCCCAGAATATCTTGCACTTGCTGCTGTTGCTGAGTGCCGAACTGGCTCTGCAGCCCAAGCGCCCCTAGATTTTGCCGGAACCGTTCCGCACCCAGTTGACTTTGCATGCCGGACGCACGCAGCATGGTGTCCAGCCCTTGCAGCCCGTAACCTGCACCGAACTGCCGGGACTGCTCTCCCAACTGCTGGGCTTGCATAGCCCGCGCCTGATCCGCATTGAATTGCTGCTGAGCCTGCTGAAACGCCGACTGAAGCCCGCGCGACTGGATGTCCCCCTGCTCCATCGCAAGGTTGCGCGCCGCTTCGGCGCGCATGATGGCATCTCGATCCCCGCCGAACGCCCCCGCCTGCGTTGCCTGGGCTTGCTGCTGCGTGCCAGCGATTCCTGCCCGTCGCGCAGCTTCGCGTTGCTCGATGTCGACGACACTCTGCATGTACGGTGACATGTATTGCTGTGCCTGTCCGGGCCCGAAAACACCAGACTGAAACTGCCCGGCCTGAAACGGCTGCAGCCCCGCAGCCCGCTGCCCCGCCTGCGAAGCAAGCTCCGACGCACTACCGAGCCCTGCGTCAGGGCCGAGCCCCTGCGCCCCAGCGAAAGCCTGCTGCTGAAGCGGCGTGAACTGCGCAGTCCGCTCCCCAGTGTACGGTTGATACGGCATCTCCTGCAGCGCGCTGGCTCTGCCCAGCGCGGACTCGACATACGGCCGCGCGTACTCCGGGATCGTCGTCTGGGTCTGGGTTGTTTGCGAAGGACCGCCCCCACCGCCACCGCTCATAGCTTCACTCCAACAATTCGGTATTTCTCTTCAAACTCATAACGCCGCCACAGCCGCGCAACAGCCTCTCGCGCTGCACCCTCTAAGCATGTCGCGCCGTGCGCCGCGGCAATAGCGCGCAACTGCGCAAAAGTTTCCTGGGACGATACCCCGGCCCCGCCGATTGCGGTAATGAACGCCACGCGGTCCGTCGGACGGTTGAACAGCGTCAGAGTTGCGGCTCCCACGATTCGGTCGTCTTCCAGGGCTACAAGCAGCACCCACTGCCCGGATGTAACCAGCACGCGGGCATGATCGACAGTATACTCGCCGTCACACCAGTCGAGCGCAGACTCGATGTGGGGTGCTACCTGCTCCCATACGCGGTTGACCCACTCCACCGGGACCTTTTCAATCTTCAAGCAAGTGTCCGCTGCATGTGAGCGTCAGCATTAGAGGGCGCACCGCGCTTGGCAGTGGCGCGCTCCCGGTGGATAGCGTCCATCATTGCGTATAGCTTCTTGGCTCCAGCGCGGGTATCTCCGTTACCGATCTCAGACACCGTACGCGCATCCAGCACAAACTCCCCCGTGGCGAGACGGGCAGGGCGCTGGCCATCGATCTTCGCCGGGATGCTGTCGCTAACGCCATCTCCCGATCCCTGCAGCAGTCGCCCCCCGGCCGCATAAAACCCCCCGGGGCTGTCGTAGTCCACATTAGATTGCTGTGGGGGGTAAAGACGCGCAAGCTCCTGCTCCCGCGTTGCTGCGTCGGTAGGCTTGTCTTCCGGCGCTTGCGCCGGAGTAAAGGTCCCCGTCGTTCTGTCGAACGTATACTGGGGAAGGCCCTCGTATCTTGCACCCGTAACCCGAGTCGGGGCGGGCGGCATAGCAAGCGCGGCATCCACTTGCGGACTGGTTGCACGCTGGCCCATCAAGTACGCCAGCGCATCACCTGACTCACCAGACATCGTGTAGTACGGGTTGTCCGCCAACGCGGCGATACCGCCCCGGGCATAGCGACGGAACCGATCCCGCACGTTCGGGTCGTACTCGAACGAAGCCGGGGCGATTCTCGGATGCTGCGTCACGGTTTGCGGAGACTGTGGCACCCCTTCCTGCGGCGTCATGCTCTCGGCAAGCGCCGGGGCCCCGGCCATCATACCCGCACGCGCCGCAGCTCTGCCGCCTCCCATCGTATCGATGAAGCTCTGCGGAGTTTGCATCGCCTGCTGAAGCCCGGCGCCCATAGCAGATGCACCAGAAGCCGTTCCTCCTGCAGCGCCTGCGAGGCGGCCCAGCCCCTCCAATCCAAAACCAGCGTTCTGCGCCGCAAGCATCGCGGCCTGCGAACCGGGCCCCGTTGCAATAGCTCCCGTACCAGGAGCAGCAATAGCCTGCCCAGCAAGGCTCGCCCCGCCAAGGTTCGCCAACCCTCCGCCTAGACTCGCACCGCCATACGCGCCCATCCCCGCCATCAACCCCTGTTCGAGGTTCCTCGTAGCAAGCGCCGTCCCCCCTCCAATGAGCATCGCGGAGTAGAACGGGCTGAGAGCACCCCCCGACGCTACGGTGAGCGCCCCGCCAAGCACCGCGGGTAGAATGGACCGCAGGAAGTTAGCCTCAAGCAGCCCCGTGTCAGGGTTGACGGACAACTCCCCCCCGTAGGCCCGAGCAAGCGCTTCCAGCCCGCCAACCTCCTCCGGAGCCATGTGCACAAGCATGGAGTCGCCCATGCGCCCATGCGAGGCGAGGTTCTGCGCAAGAGCTTCCAGACTCATGTTTTAACCCTTCAAAGCCCCGCAGCGTCGGGGTACACGTAGGTTGCAGTAAGAATCACAGAGGGGATAGCAGGTACTGGAGCGGAGGCTGCGACCGCCAGAAGCCGCGCAGAGGCGCCATCCGCTGCCCAGGCAAGCTCGAAGTAGTCCCCGGCTTCCATGGTGATCAGATAGTTCCATGCCGCTACAGTCTCGTCGCTGCCGGACAGAACAACAATCTTAGTTGCACTGTTAGGGATATCGATGCCGTTCCGGCGAAACCAGATATAAAAGTCTACCCTGGACCCCGTAGTATGGTCTAGCTGTGCCGAAAATTGAAAATTGTAAACCCCTGCCTTCGATACCAGCACCCGAGACGTAACGACGGGGTCAATGGAGATACCGAACGCTTCTACCGTCGTGTTGAACGTCACCAGAGACACGGTAGTGCTGGGCAGCGCCGCAGCAACGTTTTGCGTCACCGTGCTGGAAAAGGTACCGTAGTTGTTAAACCCCAGCAGCAACTGCTGCATCGTAGAGTCGATCTGGCGGAAGTACTGCCGCAACGCACGATGGAGTTGTTGCTGCGCCTCCCGGTCGTACTGATCCAGGGGTAGCGGAAGCGCAGGTGCGGCGGTCGGGATGAGTTGCGGCATGACTAAGCCCGACGCCCGTCAGGGCGAATGTCGATACGAGGCCGCCCCAACTGCCATGAAACCCCCAGCTCACTGCTCGATACACGAAGCGCCATCTGCCGACCCCGCACACGGACGTATACCTGACCAGTGTACTGCTCTACCGGCACAGTCGCACTCTGCGTTACCGTCTGAGGCGGCTCAGTCAGGTAGTTCGTTCCGGAAAACGTACGCGGCTTAAGCGTGAACTGCACAGCCGGCGATGCCGAAGAAGACCCCGCGAACGTGACATCAGGGATCATCCGCCACACAAACCCGTAGTTGTGCCCATCCCCGATATCGAAGTCGGCAGACTCGATGTACGCCGTGATGGGGTAGATAAAACTCCCCAACGCCCCATCATCGGTACCCAGCTCGTGGTTAATGAGCGCGCTCGCCACGTTGATCCCTTGAGCACCAATTTTTGCAGCTGCGAGTGGGTATACACGCAGCGGGGCGTCCAGCCATGCAGTGCGCGACAAGGTGCCGTACGTCCAAACCTTGTCCAAGTAGTTAAAAACTACGTATCGATCAATATCTGAAGAGTCCGCGGAGCAGTAGAACCACCAGATTTCACTAAAGCGCTCGTTCGTGCCCGCAAAGACCTGTTCCGCCTGCCCCAGGTTAAAGTCGCCAAACACATATTGACGGACTGTGCAGGGAAGCGTCTCAACGCGGCCGGTGTAAACGTAGAACTTATCCAGCCCCATCCAGAACGTAACATTGTTCGTAGTAATTGCGGCGTTAGGAGAAATGATCGAGATATTGTCGCTCAGCGTATCCAGCCGCCACACGTAGGGGGGCCCGATATACTGCATGGAGTACAGCGACGAATCCGTCCAGACAAGGATCTCCTGCCGAGTGCTGATTGCACTGATAATGGCCGTGCCGTTCGACAAACGGATGCTGCCTGCTTGGTTCGTAATCGACGGAGTCCAGTTAACCGCGCTCTCCTGATCCGACCAGCGGATCAGCATCGGGTCCAGCACGTTCGGGGCACTGATGGTGTTCGTACCAAAACACAGCACAAACCGGGAAATGTCAGACACCAGCATTTTGTTCTGGAAATTGGGTACGTCGGACGCGCCCCCTAGTGACGACAGCGCAACGCCCCGAGCGGCCGGAGGCGTCACAATGAAGCCTGTAGCGTCCCAGTAGTACAGCGGACCTCCGCGAGGGCCGTAGATCAGGTCCTCACCGAAGTTGTCGTGGTTCCAGATACGCATTAGCACGGTAGAGGGCAGGCCTACGCCCCATGTGCCGGACCCATAGGAACCCGTACCCCACCCAGAAAGCGGGGACGCAACTTCGGCGCCTATGCTGATCTGGTATGCCGCCGTAATCTCGTACGCAACAATAACCGCCGCTCCACCCCCTGTACCAGTGCCCGTCGCAGCCGCGCCAGTAACGGTGATGTCGTAGGTATTAAGCGTTACGTTGAAGATTTGAAACTGTGCATTCAGTTGCCCCGTCGTAAGTCCGTTGAACGCGGTAGCCCCCGAGATCGTGATGTACGCACCATCGGTAGCGCCATGCGCTGTGTGGGTAACCGTGACCGTGTTCGAAGTATTTACCGACGCCAGCGGGTCTGTACCAAGCGTGACAACCGCACCCCCACCGGATCCAGTACTGCTGGCGGGCCCCATCTCGACCGTATAAGTGTTCGGCCCAGTAACCGTGATCTGACGCTCAGCATCCAGATTAAACAAAGTAAGCCCGTTGAAGGCGCGGGCGTTGGAGAACGTTACAAAGTCCCCGGTAATCGCGCCATGCCCGGTATGGTTGACCGTGACAATGACGCTTCCACTGACCGTATCGAGCGAAGCAGCGCCAATTGGCACCGTGATGCGCAGCGGCGTGATGTCGTAGTACGTACTCCCGAGTTCGAGGTAGTACTTCAGGTGCGTGCCGGCCCCGACGAGGTTGAACCCCGTCAGCGTCCCCCAGTTATGAAGCGCACGGCAAGTCCCTAGAATATTAATTGCGACGCTAGCGTTGATGTTCTGCCAGCCACCTATTTTTTCAGGTTGCCCGGAGCGGAACCGAACTTTATCGCAGTCGAACCACATCCCTTCAGACGAATAGGACGTCTGCTCGCGATTTACTCCGGGGGCAAAAGCAAGCTTTTGCAAAGGCATGATCAGAACCGCCCACGAAAACCAAAGAAAACCTGCACCCGCTGCCAGACGCTTCGCGGGTCATACCCAGGCTGCGCCGTGTCCACCGTCCATACGGTAAACTTGAGCTTGCGCAAAAGGTTTCGAATCACCCGACGTTATTCTTATCAGACGGATGCGCACCCGCTTGATTAGACACCGGAAGTGTCGGCGTACGATCCGTCGTAAACACCCCCAGCAGCCCAACCAGCGCCATACCTGCAGCAATAATAGCCTCGGTTTGCGCGACGTTCAACGTGACCCCCGCAGCGGTAAGCAACATGACGATGCCGCGCCACGTAGACGCTTCACGAAGCCGAGTAAGCAGAAAATCTTTCATATTCATCCTTTTTGCGCATGCGCGCCTTCTTGAGCGACCACAAACAACCGAGTCAGCCACCCGGTACCAAAGATGTCGAAGTTGCGGGTCCCGAAGTAGCGCTGCGCCCGGACCGCCATATATCGAGCCATCTGCCGGGAGGTGGCTGTTTTGGCAGCGGCTAACGTGATCGGGCCGATCACCCCGTCGGCGCGCACCCCCAGCGCAGTCTGCAGCATCACAATCGCCGTAGCCGGGCCTTGGTTCACCGCGCTATCGAAGAGATACAGCACTAGCGGCCAGGGTAAGTCATCCCCCCGCACTCGATTCCAGTAGTCCCGCTTGTAAATCTCTTTCGCCTGTTCCAGCGTCAGATTGCGGATGTCGAGATCCGGGTACACATGCGATGCGATACCGAACTTCGTACCTTTGAGTTGTCCCTTGCCTACCTGTCCGCTCGTCCAGTTGCCCGGATCCGTGCGGATGTCAGAGAACCCTCCTTCCTCGGAGATGATGATGCGAAAGGCATCGTCGTAGGTCACATCAACCTCACTGCGGACCACTGGATGGTCTGCGTAGTACCGCTGGTCTGCTTTGCCTGGAACGTCAGCCCGCCAGCAATCTGGAACGCTTGTAGCGCACCTGCTATGAGCGCCGTCCCGGTAGCGGCAATACCGTTGGACACGACAAGCACTGCATGGTTGTAATTCGCAGGGTCATCAGACAGCACAGCGAACGACACAAGCCATGTGCTGAGGAAAGTCCCCCCTGGATTGGGGATCGTGAACAGTGTAGTGAACGTATCATTCGCCGCCGACACGTTGCCCGATGCCGTCCGAAACACGCCCGCAACCGCGGGGTCTGCATTCGATACCGAGCCAGTACCGCTCGTCGTACCAACGAGCAAGCCGCCCCCCGTGGGGAACCGCGCACGCTCAGCATTCGCAACACCAATCGTCAACGGCACATTAGTGCCTGTCCCGGTTACCCCGGTACTGAGCGTAGCAACCAGGGAATTGAGCCCGACAACGATAAGACTGGAGTTTGCCGGATCTGAACCGCTGAACGCAGCAAACTGCGTAAGGTCCGTGCCTGCATACGCCCCGTTAGGGATTGCGCTGACCGTAGTCGGCGATGTCGCGGTACTCGTCTGAAAGAGCACCCGGTTGGAAGGCACGGCATTGGTGAAGTCACCACGGATCCGCAGGCCCGTGCCTGAAAACGTCAGATCGTTGGTAAGCGTAGCCCCGGGAGTGGTAATCGCGGTCCCGAAGAAATCGGCTGCCGAAACAACGTTTGTACCGTCGCAGAAGACCCACGCCGTCTTGCCGTTCGCGATCGTGATGCCAGTCCCGCTGGACGTCCTGAAGGTGATGGACTGCGAACCCGTCGTGGAATTCTTCACGACGTAGAACTTGGTGACTGCCGGGCAGATGACGCTCCGTGTAGTCGACAGCGTACCCGTTATGTTGAGCCCCATATTGCGGGCTTCGTCAGATGCGCCGTTAGCCACAGTCAGCGTGTAGTTGGCGTCGGTCATCGACACCGACACGAACCCTGCAACGGACTGCTCTAGGAGCGTACCCAGATTAGTGTTAGTTTGCGTACCCCACGTTCCGGCTTCTGTGCCGGTGGCCATCAGGTACAGCCGCAACCGAGAAGAGAATGACATGATCAAACAATCCTGACGGCAGCCGTAGTAGGCGTCGGCGGAGGCATCTGCAACGTCAGATTTCCGTTGGTAACGGAGAACGTCGCCCCGAAGTCGAAGACCGCTATAGCGCGATTGGCCTTGGTAGCATTGTAGATCAAAGCGAAGCGGTAGTTCAAGGTGACGGTGCCGAAGTTGGCGTCTGCGAAGTCGACGATACCCACTCCGTCCACCTCGGACACCGTGGGCGACAGCACAATCCCGCCAGCAACGTACCCCGCACCAACCACCTCGTTTACCGGGGTGTACACCGTCGCGCTAGTAACAAGTGCGGCATTCGCTGTGTAGAGTGCGATCTTGAACGTATCTCCCGTACCCGCAGAAAAATCGTGAATTGCACGAAGCAACTCTGACTTAAAAGAGTTGCTCGCAGCTTGGTAGACAGTCGTGGAAATCAT
>Ga0172364_10003140_pt1 | contig 13185 bp, 12 predicted proteins | sample LakKivSesite10cm_FD_114545 | JGI IMG/M metagenome (GOLD analysis project Ga0172364, IMG submission 114545) | Sediment microbial communities from Lake Kivu, Rwanda - Sediment site 10cm | ecosystem: Environmental > Aquatic > Freshwater > Lake > Sediment | place: Rwanda: Western Province, Lake... | reverse complement strand
ATTTTAGATTGCCGATTTAAGATTTTAAAGATATTATTGACATCTCTTAATTTTAGATTAGAATTAAATATAAAACAGATTCATAATTTTAATTTATGTTTTGTGGAGTTATTAAGCAATAACGCATTGCAAATGGTTTGCAATGCCTAAGACTAAGGGAGGCAAAAATGAGAAGCATTAAAACAAACAAAATAGCAGTTGTATGGCTGTTGATGGTGCTTTTCATAAGGTTTGGTCATGGCAGAGGAGAACAACCATCTCTCCAAAACTATATTGATGGTGAGATGTATATAGTTGGTGGAGGTTACCCAAAAGTTGGCGAAACCTTTGAAATAGTTTACCGGATAAAAGTAAAGGAATTAGCAGATTGGTCACAGAGAAAGGATTTTCTCACACAAGATTATTGTGCGGTAATTCATGTACCATCTGAAGCAGCAGAAATTATTGGGAAAGATAAGTTCTTTTTCACAGGCCTCACAATTGGAGAAAGTAAGGAGTTTCGAACGCTTTGCCGGATTTTGAAACCTTGGAATTGGATTCAGGTTAGCGGACGTATTGAGTTGGTATACCAAGGGAAACTTCATGGTCCCGTAGCTCTAAAGGTCGGTATTGATATTTACCTTGTTGATCTTCAAACTGGTCAGTATGGGACGAGGGAGGAGTATGAAGGGAAATTACCTGTAGAATATCGTTACGACCCATTGGTTGGAACCTTTACTTGTTCATCTTCGCAAAATCCAGCGCCGGTTGAAGAAAATAAAGCAATCATTAAAATGATCAAACAGTTAGAACCTACGCTTTCTGATTCTGAAGCATTATTGCTTCATTCTGAACAGTATAAAGTAGGTGTGCCTAAAGGTGTATCAAAATGGGATGAAAAAAATCAGCGTTGGACCGAGGAAAAGATATTTGAGTATTACCTGAAGGATGGCTGGTTTAAGGCTTTGCGGGAGAATAATCTTAATAAGTGGGAGCAAAGAGAAAAAACCAGGATTAACCGTGAATGGAAGGAGGACGGTAGTCTCAACTTTTTTCGTGATAGGGATAATTCTTATTGGGATAGCACTATTGATTTTTGTGTTGCGAAGACTTTTTATGGGCACTGGCACTACAAAAAACATTACTACAACAAAGACCAGGGGCTCTTAGGCGATGCAAAAAGGGATACTGTTAAGCAATGTCGGGCGCGTTGTTTGATTAGATACACTGAAGGAAGCAATACTTATTATTCTTATTTTAATCAGAAATGCATCACTAATGACAGTGGTTATTTTTTTATAACGATTAATGTGAACCCCAATTGGACCAGTTGTCGGGTATATCCGGTATTATTCCCCTGCGGTCCTGACTTGAATAATCCAGTAATAGATGTTTCTGACCCGAATATTACAGTTCCCGACTTCTGGAAAGACCCTGATGATCCAACTTTGTATATAATGCGTGAGGATGGCACGGGTAAGATTCGTCCGTTTACGCCTGATTCTAATACGCTTGCGCTCGGCTGGGTTTGGACTGATACATTTCCGTTATACACTCAACCGCATAGCGGCTGTATAAATATTTACGAGACCTATCTCCATGCCAGGACATTTATGGAGCCACCACCAAGTTGGCCATTGAGAGTTTTGTGGGAACCGGGATACGACACGATCACAAAATACAATTATGATACCATTTGGGTTCAAGGAGAACCAACGCTACCAATCCAGAATACAGATGAATGGGATGATGATAAATTATTACATGAATTTGGTCATTACCTTATGGATTATTATGCTGAGGAACCACCCGGTTACAATCCAGACCATCAATGGTATTTAAGTGACTCGGCTTATAAAAATACAGCTTACACTGAAGGATGGCCAACTTTCTTTTCAGGAAGGGCGAGAGTTAATTCTGGAACTGATAGTTTGTATGTAGATAATTCGTATATTAGTGGACCAGTTAATCTTTGGCGTAATATTGAAAACCCTTGGCTCGGTAGTGGCTACACACCTTCAGCGTTTCAAGGCGGGCCCTGGTGTGAAGGCTCGGTGTGTGGTGTTTTATGGGATATTTATGATTCTTATAATGAAATTCCATATCCTTCTTATCCGGATTCTTTATATGGTATTTGGTTCCCTGATACGGCACTTGCTGACACCCTTTCAATGGGTTTTGACCCAATCTGGAATGTCTTTGACCATTATGACCCTGCAGGCACACCAACTAATTGCTGGACAGTCTTTCACTTTAGAAGTGGCTGGAATGCCTTTAATTATGGCCACCCGGTTGCCTTAAATCAGATTCTCTTGCATCATCGGATTAGGGACAGCATTCCTGGCGCGCCACAAGGACTCCATTTACTTTTAGAAAACAGTTATGCCCGTCTCTACTGGCGGAAAAATCCCGAACCCGACCTTCAGGGTTATCGGATTTATCGTCGCGAAAGAGCAACAGTTTTGCAATGGAGTCTTTGGAGTGTGATAGGTGAATCTGCGGACACAACCTATCTCGATACAACAGTCCAATTTGGCTATACTTATGAATATAAATTGACGAGTTTTGATAGTCTGGGTAACGAATCCAAATTTTCTGATAGCAGTCGAGTTACACTTCCTTGTCTTTCGAATTCATCGCTCGCCACTGCCTATAACAATGCATCAAGGGTTGTCCGTAATCCATTGAGTGGAGAAATCTTTTTAGCATACGCCACTGAAGACAATATAAGATGTATTTCAAGTTTTGATGAGGGATTTGCCTGGGAAGGAGCAGTCATCGCACCTGGTAAGTTTCCAGCCTTAATCTTAGATACAACAAATTCTCCCTGTTGCATTTTCAGTCGGTGGGTTGTGCAAGCTGGTGAGATTGGTAGTGCCCAGGTCTATTGGACAAAGTATTTAAATAACCACTGGACAACACCCTATCTTTTGTTTATAATAGATTCGATAATGGGTCCATCGGAATTAAAGATCCCTGCACCTTCAACGGATATCGATTCAAAGGATACGGTGCATATTACATGGATTACGGGATTGTCAAAAGACCAACCACATTGGTTTGGGGTCTATTATGGAAATCTCTATGCTGGGGATATAAACCCGGTCTTCAATTATACTATAATTGATACCCTTTCAGTATATGAATCACCCTGTCCAAGCTTGACCGTTGATAATCATGATGTTATCCATGTTGCTTATGAAAATGGAATAGGTAGTCCATCAATAAGATATCGTTATCGCCAGAATGGAGTCTGGTCAGAAAAACCGAAACCCGACACAATCACGCAGCGCAGTGGGTGTTATTATCCTGACATTGAATCTTTTGGTGATAGAATCTATCTGGTTTGGGATTATCAATGGCCTGATACAATTATTCCCCATTCAGTTTGTTCCCGGATTAAGACGGGCTTGGGCTGGGAAAGTATCAAGACTGTTTATCAGCCGTTGCCGTTTTATAAGTTTGGAGAGCCTGTAAGTGCCGGGGGTTGGTATACAATCTGGGCGAATCAGGATATTTACTATTCACGGTTTGATGGTGCAGCATGGGGTGCTCCAGAGACCGTGAAGGTAACTCCGGGGCTTTCAGTTCACCCTACTGCCCTATTCCGTCAAGACCTAAATGATACCTGTTTGTATATTGCCTGGACCGAAGGTGATTCTGCTCCATACCGTATTGAATTCGTGAAAATTACTGTTCCTGCCGTGCCTGGTTTCTATGCGGATTTAGGTATGGCTGTGCCATCTCAATATTGTCTATATCGTGATGGCTATTGGGTATTTGGCAATAAGCCTTATCAGACAACGGATTGGGGTTATGAGAATTTGCGTTATAAGTTTACCGGTTTAGACCCGGATAAAGCGTATCGGTTGGATGTGGCGTATTATTTTGAGAATAATCCGAAGGCCGAGGAAATTGGGGAAGACGATTGTAGTGTCCGACTTCAGTCGGACAGAGAAGATGAATGCGAGGAGTTGAATAGCGGAATTGAACAAGAGAGGTCAGCCTGCCCCGAGCGAATGCGAGGGGATAAACCAGATAGAGCAAAAGGCATTGGTAGAATCATACAGGCATTCGTGATAGATACCATCCCCCTGGATACTGCATTTATTACACCGAATAAACTGGTGAGAAGGTCGGTCTGGTTGAAGAAAGAATGTTATGCAGATGATGAGATAATCATTGAAATTGAAAAAATAAAGGGTAAGCGGGTTGTCTGTAGTGAGATTGGTCTATATGAATTTCCTGAAGAGGCCAAACCTGGAATTGTTGGTGGTCCGATGGGTAAAGAAACTGCTATTCTTGGGCGATGTCTATTTGAGCGGATATATCCCAATCCGGCAAAGAATATTTTAAAAATTCGTTTCCGTGCTCCAGATAATAATTGTAAGGTTACCATCAAGTTATATGATGTTTCTGGTAGGTTGGTGCAGAAACAGGATGTATTGCATCCAAAGATTGGCGCGAATGAAATTTTGCTTGCGCCTGAAGGCTTATCGTGTGGTATCTATTTTGTCTATTTAGAAACCAACAATTATCAGAAGATTGAAAAGGTAATTTACCTTAAATGAACAAAAAAGGAGGTTAAAAAATGATATTAGGACAACCATTGGTTGATATATTCAAGAATAGTATTGTGATGATACTATTGTTGTTATGTTCCATAATTGCCCTGGCATTGATAGTTGAAAGATTTTTATATTTTGTCAGGCATAGTTTTGACACACGCAGTGGTTTCTTGAGATTCAGTCAAATATTAAGAGCCCAGGGCACAAGCGCAGCACTTGCCTATGCAAATCAGAAAAAAAATCCATTATTTGGTTTATTTGCAGTTGCCCTGCAGAATCACCATCTTGATGCGGATAATCTCTATGAGGTATTATCAAGTTATATCATTGAAGAAAAATTAAAGTTCGACCGGTATCTTGGTGGTATGGGAACTTTGGCAAATGCAGCGACACTATTGGGACTTTTGGGGACAGTAACTGGATTAATCCGTGCATTCCATAATATTTCAATCACAGGTTCAGGTGGTCCTGCAGTGATCTCAGCCGGAATTGCTGAGGCACTTTTAACTACTGCATTTGGTTTGTTTATCGGTATTCCCACACTATTTTTCTATAATTACTACACAAAAAAGAGTAATGAGTTAGCAATGGGCCTTGATGGTGTTAGTGACAAGGTAATCGTTCTACTGGAGACCATTAAGAAGAAATCAGGTATTGCTACTCCTGACCCGGTTGCCGCACCAAAACCTACGCCTCCGCCTCCACCTCCAGAAGATACAGCCTGGAAGTTTTGAAATGAGAAAGATAAAAAGATTGAATTTTGGGGCAGAACCCCAGGGATTGATACTCAATTCCCTGGTTGATATTGCGCTTTCACTTGTGATAGGTTTTATCGTAGCCATTCCCTTATTTTTTGAATCAGGAATTTTTGTAAATGCACCTGGTGTGGCTTCGGGTGCGGCGACTGAAGTGAGTGATATTAAAGTGAATATACACTTGTTGAATGATGGAGGAATACTACTGAATGAGGAACTGGTCAGTTATGAAAAATTAGAGGAGTTGCTCCCACAACTTCTCGCACGGAGTCTGGAAAAGAGGGTTATTGTATCTACAGATTCTGAGGTTACATATGAAAGGGTTATTCAAATTCTTGACTTAGCAAAACAAAAAGGGGCAGGAGAACTTGCTTTATTAAGGAGTAGACGATGAAAAGAATGGAGAATGTCGATATTCTGCCTATGGCCGCAGTTGCCCTGATGGTTGTCTTAATGATGATGATACTTGCTCCGATGACAATGACCCACACCAATACACCAGTTGAAGTACCAAAGGCACATACTGCCGAGGCAAAGACCGAGGAGAACTTTACCATTACCTATACCACAGACCAGAGATTATTTATTAATGACCAGCCTGTGTCAGCGGAAGATCTTGAGAATGTTGTTCAACAGGCAGTAGAGAAAGATCCTTATCAGTTGATTGTTATTCGTGCAGACAAGAATGTATTACACAAGGATGTGCTTGAAATCCTTGCCAAGGTAAAGGCAGCAGGTGCAAAACGCATCGCTTGTGCTACAAAAAAACCAAAGGGTGAATAATGTTTAAAGATAAAAGATTGGACATCGGCATTGTTGTTTCAATAATTATTCACATCTTGCTATTTCTGCTTTTCTCGCGGTCAAGTTCAGCGTCCACTGGCACTTACGAAGATATCAAAGAGGTAACATTTCTTGACCAATCTTATCGCCCTGAGGTTGCAAAGGTTGTATCAAAAGGTTCAATCTGGGGAGAGGTGAGTGAAACACGAGCACCGTCTTCAGGCACTTATGGCGGAAGTGATATTGTGACACCGGCGATTGACTTGAATGTGAAAGTTGACCATAGTCAGGCAAAGATCAACCTTGACCGGTATGCTCCACAGGAAGGTGCTGGAGAAGTTATCAAAATCGGTAGTTCAAAAAATGGTACCATGAAATCAACCGAAGAGATCCTTGCCGAAAAACCTATTTCACTGGCAAAAAATCTACCCAGGGGCGCGGGCACTGAAAGCGGCACAGGCATTGGTGTTTATGGTGGAATCGGTAAGCAAGCACCCACACCGACGATAAAGATTGATAAAAAACCGCCCCCAACAACCCCGACATCCCAGATCGGCAAACAGGTTGAGACAAAGATTGAAGAAAAATTGAGGGTTGAAACCAAAGGAACGGCAATCTCCCTTGCCGGGCCGATTGCGAACCGTGAGATATTGAAAAAATTATTGCCCCAGTATCCTGCTTGGTGTCTACAAAGGGGCATATCCGGAGTTGTGAAGATAAGGGTTGAAGTCAATCCTGAAGGTAGTGTGCGGGAGAATATCAGGATTGAAATTTCTTCGGGTTATCCTGACCTTGACCAAAGTGTGGTGAATGCGACCAAAGCCTGGTTGTTTGCTCCACTACCTGCGAGTGTGAAACAGGAAATTCAGTGGGGTATTATTACCTTTAGATTTGTTTGTGGTTAGAAGGAGTAATAAGATATGAGTTTACTATTAGTTCTTTTTTTGATTAGTCAACAGACAAAATCTGAACATGAAATTGGCGAAGAGGTAATTAAAGGCGAACTGAAATTTAAGATTACTGACCCAAAGATATACCTGCAAGTGGATTTTAATCCATTTGCTCCCCTTGATTCAATAATCTCCAAGGAGCGGTATATTTTTGATGAAAAATTATATACAACCATTGATGCATTAAATACGCCAATTCTTTATCTCCATAGCGAATATTTAAGAGTTCCACTTGTGGCAAGATTTATGTATGGCAGTATTGCCCTTTTCATTCCAAAATTTGAAAAGACGGTTTCATCCTGGGAACTCGTGATGACAGATGCAAAAGGCGAGGTAGTAAGACGTTATGCCCAGCGTGGAATGCCGCCGCCAGCATTATACTGGGATGGTAGAACTGATAATGGCGAGATGTGTAATATGGGCGAGATTTATAATTATGTATTTACTGCCTTTGATGCCATTGGCAATCCTACACGTATCTCGGGTCGTGCTTATAAATTTAATGGCATTGTTTACGAAGAAAAAGGAACCACAATAATTGCAGTTTCATCAAGGGTATTATTCAATGAGAATTCAGCTGGTTTGCACAGTGAATCAGGTCCGTATATAGAGGAGATTGCCAACATGGTCAAAGAAAGATTCAAAAAAGAGGTTGTGGTTTATTCATATTCAGAATCTGAAGCGCTCGCCCGCTCTCGCGGTGAGACAATATTGAGTGAAATCACTAAAAGAACGGTTTTGCCAGACAAAGGTGTGAGTACCGCACCAAGATTTATTCCTGGATTGTTGCCCAAATATTCAAAGATTGAAATCGTAATTCAGTAACCAAATATACATTCAATTATTTTTTTCTTTCTGTTAAATAAAATCTTGACACTAGTTAAATTTTGAATATAATGGCTATTATGAATAAACGAAAAACCTTGATAGTTTATAACGGTGTGAATATTGCTATTCTTTTACTTAAGATTATGGGTCTTTCGCCCCCTTAATTTGATCTAAAATATAGGGGGAGAAAGGCCCGCCATTTTTGGTGGGCTTTTTTATTTTAGAGGAGGTTAAATGGCTGAAAAGGTCATAATTTTTGATACAACACTGCGTGATGGTGAACAGGCCCCTGGTTTCAGCATGGGGGTTAATGAAAAGATAAAAGTTGCTAGGCAGCTCGTAAAATTGAATGTTGATGTGATTGAGGCAGGATTTCCTATTTCTTCTGAAGGAGATTTTCTGGCAGTCTCAGAAATTGCTAAGAATATCAAAGGTCCAGAAATAGCAGGGCTTGCGCGAGCAAATGAAAAGGACATTGATTGTGCCTGGGAGGCGCTCAAATATTCTTCTAATGCAAGAATTCATACATTCATTGCAACATCAGATATCCATATGAAATACAAACTACGTATGGAACCGGAAGAGGTGCTGGAGAGAGCGATCAAGACAGTTACCTTTGCAAAAAAATACACAAATAACATCGAATTTTCTGCCGAAGATGCAACACGGAGCGATCCCGAATTTTTGGTAAAAATCTTTACAGAAGTGGTGAAAGCAGGTGCCAGGATAATAAATATACCCGATACTGTCGGTTACACAATCCCTGATGAGTTCGCAAAATTGGTTGCCTACATAAAGGAGAGAATATGTAAAGTGAAAGATGTCATAATAAGCATCCATTGCCATAACGACCTTGGTCTTGCTGTAGCAAATACGATTGCGGCTATTAAGGTTGGTGCAAGACAAGTAGAGTGCACAATAAATGGTATAGGTGAGCGCGCTGGCAATGCAGCACTTGAAGAAGTGATAATGACATTAAAAACGAGAAAGGATATATTTAATATCGAAACTGGTATTTTAACCACACAAATTTATCCTACAAGTAGAATGATTTCGAACACAACGGGCGTTACAGTTCAACCGAACAAGGCGGTGGTCGGAAAGAATGCCTTTGCCCATGAGGCAGGTATCCATCAGGATGGCGTTTTAAAAGAGAAACGGACCTATGAGATTATGCGTTCTGAAGACATTGGTATACCTGCAAATATTCTGGTATTGGGTAAACATTCTGGCAGGCACGCATTCCAGGAAAGGTTAAACACTCTCGGTTATGAAATAACGGGTGATTTACTGAGCAGGATATTTGAGAAGTTTAAGACACTTGCTGATAAAAAGAAAGAAGTCTACGATGAGGACATCGAGGTGCTTGTCGCCGAGGAATTATATAATGGTACAAAGAAGTATAAACTCATATCAGTCAATTTCTCAAGTGGCAGTGATATGATTCCGGTTGCAACAGTGCAATTAGAGGTTTCTGGTAAGGTGCTCAAAGAGGTAGGTTATGGCGATGGTGTTGTTGATGCAGTCTATAATGCTATCAGAAAGATTACTAAAATCAAATGCCGACTTGTCAGATTTAGTATAAGTGCAATAACAAGCGGAGCAGATGCACAAGGTGAGGTATCAGTTCATATTGAAGAAGAAGGTAATAAAAACAAACATACAGTGGGTAGAGGAATTGCTACAGATATCGTTATTGCAAGTGCTAAGGCATTTGTTGATGCATTAAACCGATTCGAAATAATAGAGAGTGTTGCGAAACGGTTCGAGGAGGATAAATGAAATCTGGGCAGACAATCACTGAAAAGATTTTAGCAAAACATGTTAAAAAAGAAAAAGTGGAACCCAACGAGCATATCTTTGCTGATATAGATTTCATGGTTGCCAATGACATAACCGCACCGTTGAGCATTAATATTCTTGAAGGAATTCCTAATATTGAGTTGAAGACAGTTGATCGAGTCGCCCTTGTGCCTGACCACTTCACACCCAACAAAGACATAAAATCTGCTGAGAATGTAATGTTAATGAAAAAATATGCTCAAAAACATAAAATAAAATACTTCTTTGAAACAGGTAGATGTGGTATAGCACATTGTATGCTTCCAGAACAAGGTTTGGTATTACCTGGCGATTTAATAATTGGCGCTGATAGCCATACCTGCACATATGGTGCAATCGGCTGTGTAGGGATAGGTGTGGGAAGCACCGACTTTGCAGGTGCTTTGATTACAGGCAAGGTATGGATAAGAGTACCTGGAAGTATTAAACTTGTCTACAATGGTAGACCCAAAAAATGGGTATATGGCAAGGATCTTATCTTAATGACTCTTAAAGACCTTGGTGATAAACTTGCCACATACCGTTCCTTAGAGTTTAAAGGTGACACAATTTCAAATCTTGATATGTTTCAGAGATTTACAATGTGTAATATGGCGGTTGAGGCTGGTGCAAAAAATGGTATAATTGCACCAGATGAAATTACAGAAAGATATGTTAAGGTAAGGGCAAAAAGGCTATACAATTTCTATTATAGTGACCCAAATGCACTATATGTTGAAGAAAGACATTATAATGTTACTAAATTAGAACCGCAGGTCGCTATGCCCCACTCGCCTGCAAATGTAAAAAGCATCAAAGAAATAGCGAAGATTGAAATTGACCAAGTGTTTATAGGTTCATGCACCAATGGCTGGTTTGAAGATTTGAACACTGCCGCAGGAATTATCAAGGGTAAAAAAGTTTCCGACCACACCAGGCTCATAATTACGCCCACAACCCCAGGTATATACCTTCAGGCACTCAAAAATGGTCTTATTGAAATTTTTGCTGAAGCTGGGGCAGTTATCACTCCTCCCACATGTGGACCGTGTCTTGGTGGTCATATGGGTGTCCTTGCTAAAGGAGAAAGGGCTATATCCACGACGAATCGAAATTTTATAGGAAGAATGGGGCATCCACAAAGTGAGGTCTATCTTGCCAATCCTGCAATTGCCGCTGCATCAGCAATATTAGGCAGGATCGGACATCCAGAGGAGTTAAATTAACATATGCCTAATGTTTTTCATTACATAAACATCGTTTTGACAGACTCAAAGTAAGGAGCTATATAATGTCTATACAACAAATTTTTAAAGGTAGAGTATGGAAATTTGGTGATAACATTGATACAGATATCATCATTCCTGCAAGATATTTGAATATTACCGAGGCATCGGAACTCTCAAAATTTTTATTTGAACCAATTCGCCCGAATTTTTCCCAACAAGTTGAGGAAGGAGATATAATCATAGCAGGTGAGAATTTTGGATGTGGTTCGTCAAGGGAACATGCACCAATTGCCATAAAGGCAAGCGGTATTGCATGTATTGTGGCAAAGTCTTTTGCGCGAATCTTTTACCGTAATTCGTTCAATATTGGACTACTACTGATTATATGCCCAGAAGTTGTAGATGAAACCTGCGAAAAGGAAGAAATTAACATTGAGCTACAACAAAACAAAATTTATAATCAAACCAAACATAAGTGGTTTTCTTTTCCTCGATTCGAATGGTTTATGATGAAACTGATAGAACATGGTGGACTCATTCCTTTTATTCTAAGTGAGGAATATAAACAATGAAGTTAAATATTCTAATCATACCTGGAGACGGAATAGGGCCGGAAGTCATCAAGGAGGCAGAAAAAATTTTAGATATTATCACAAAGAAATATCGCTTAGCAATTGAAAAATCTTATGCCCTTGCAGGTGGTGTTTGCTTAGAAAAGAGAGGTGTCCCAATTGAAGATGAGACATTAAGATTTACTGAAAGGGCAGATGCTGTACTTCTTGGTGCAGTTGGCTTACCCCAATACGATCACTTGCCAATTGGAAGAAAACCAGAACAGGCAATTTTAAAATTGAGAAAAGTTCTTGATGTCTTTGCAAATATAAGACTAGTGAAAATATTCAAATCTTTAATGAAGATTTCGTCACTAAAAGAAGAAATCATCCGCGACGTCGACCTTGTTGTAGTAAGGGAATTGACCGGCGGTATTTACTTTGGCGAACCCCGTGGCGTATTTGAAGAAAAGAATAAACAGAAAGGCTTAAATACCGAGGTCTATTATGATTTTGAAATAAAAAGGGTCGCTGAGGTAGCGTTTGAGATTGCAAAAAAGCGAAGAAGAAAAGTGACCTCGGTTGATAAGGCAAATGTCCTTGAAAGTTCTGTATTATGGCGAAGGATAGTGACTGAAATATCTAAAAATTACTCTGATATAGAATTAAACAATATGTATGTTGACAATTGTGCTATGCAACTTGTGAAAAATCCTCAGCAGTTTGATGTGATTCTGACAACCAATATGTTTGGAGATATATTGAGTGACGAAGCAAGTGTAATTGTGGGTTCAATTGGTCTTCTGCCTTCAGCAAGTTTAGGTAAAGGAAAAAGCGGACTTTACGAACCAGTCCATGGTAGTGCTCCTGATATTGCTGGAACGGGAAAGGCAAACCCTTTGGCTACAATACTCTCCATGGCAATGATGTTTAGATATACTTTCAATCTCGATGGAATTGCAGATGCAATAGAAAGGGCAGTTGAAAGAGTGCTCGAAGATGGTTTAAGGACCCAAGATATTGCCGGCGGTGATAAATCAGTTTCTACATCTGAGATGGGTGAGGCAGTAAGGCAAAAATTTTTAGAGGGATAACTATTTGGAGTTGGTTAAATTTATATATGTGAAATATGTTGCTCAAAAAGGCGAAAAGTATCATATTGTTTCCATTTATCTTTGCCTATAATTATTGCAATAAGGAGTCAATTGATGGTGAACAAGGTGTTGAATGGCAGGATGAAAATTTGTTCCGGATTTTGAGTGAGCAGTTAAAAGTGAAGTCTGAATTATTATTAAAATCTCGTGGTTACAAGATGCACAGATTGTGTCATAAGGCTTTTGCGGTTTTGAAAGCGAAATATGGATTATCTACAGCTCAGGTTGCTCGGATGCATAAAGTTTCGGCAATAGCAGTAGTTAAGGTTTTAAAGAAACATAATGAGAAAGTTTAAAAGTTTATACCTGCCCCCCTTTGGATAATATATCCGGGAGCGCTTATGTTCTCAAGTGTATGGGTAAGAAGTTTCGTTTTGATTAATCCGCCTGAGGCGGATAAGATTATTATTGATTTAAATCGGATTCTTGACTTCCTTCAAAATTTGCGTATAATATGGCTGTAACCTATCACTAAGAAAAACACTAAGAGCATATTTTGGCTAAAATTACCCCTGAAATTTAAGAAAAAAGGGGCATAATATAAAAAAAGGAGCGAAAAATGGCATT
>Ga0172364_10003138_pt1 | contig 13188 bp, 14 predicted proteins | sample LakKivSesite10cm_FD_114545 | JGI IMG/M metagenome (GOLD analysis project Ga0172364, IMG submission 114545) | Sediment microbial communities from Lake Kivu, Rwanda - Sediment site 10cm | ecosystem: Environmental > Aquatic > Freshwater > Lake > Sediment | place: Rwanda: Western Province, Lake... | reverse complement strand
TCCTTATGCGATCATCCGTTTTCTTGACGTCCAATACAAATAAGCCATCAGGTCTGACTCTGTATATGAATTCTTCCATATCCTTTGTTTTCATTCTCGTTCCAATATGTATTCCTGCAGACAAGAGCGTGTCTCGCGGCAACAGAAGCTCTTCTCCTGTCACCATCATCGTTTCTTGATCCTTTTCGAGTTTGATTTCGTCTCTGTTCTCTTTCAATTCATCTTCGAACAATTTCCCTCCTCCTTATAACACCTTCAACTCAGCCATTCTGGCCCTATCTCCCAAGAAATGCTCAATCCTTATCAACTCGTTTATCTTTGCAATTCGCGTTCCTTCAACAATTCCTGTTTTTATTATTGGACATTTGAGGGCAACTGCCAAGTGCGATATGTGCCAGTCGCATGTGTCGCCTGAACGATGTGCCATTATCGGCGTGTACGCGTTTCTTTTTGCGTTTTCGATTGTTTCCAAAGCGTCTGTGAGCGTGCCAATTTGGTTTACTTTTATTATGATTGCGTTGGCTGCGCCCAAATTTAATCCGTGGTTTAGTCTTTCATTGTTTGTTGTAAACAGATCATCTCCACAAATCAAGCAATTTTTGGCCTTTTTGGTGATTTCTGCGAAACTTTCGAAGTCCTGTTCATGGAAAGGATCTTCGACGTAAACAAGATGATATTTCTTGATAAGTTCAAGAATGAATTCCAGTTGCTCGTCTGCGTCTAATTTTCTTCCTTCTCTTTGATAGAAGTAAGCTTTTTCCTTCTCTTTCCACAGTAAAGAAGCTGCGACGTCGATGCCCATGCCACATTCAAAATCCATTTCGTTACCAACTTCCTCACTCGCTGCAGCCAAAATTTCGAGGGCATCTAAATTTCCAATGTTCACGATCCAAGCTCCTTCGTCGTCTTTTCCACCACCAAAAAGTCTGTCCTTCTTCCTCAGGGTACCAGCTATTCTTCTGTGAATTTGGGCGTTGGCAGCAGCAGCCTCCGAAAAGGACTCAGCTCCATAGGGCAGAGCCAGGAACTGTTGAATATCTGGGGTTCTGCCGCGACCGTGCCGCCCGCCGCTAATAGCGTTTCCGAGCGGATAAGGAAGAACATTGGCAGTGGTTCCCGCCAGAAACTGAAAAAGGAGAAAACCATGAGAGTTTGCTGCCGCCTCAGCATTGGCTAACGAAATGGCAAAGGCAGCGTTTGTACCTATCGATCTAAAATTGGTTGAACCATCAACTTCATGTAACGTTTCATCAATTTCCTCTTGAAGATCAGCACTTAGGCCAACAAGTTCTGGCACTATTAATTCATCAATTTTTTTAAGTGCTTGATCCACTCCACCTTGAGGAAAATAAGCCACCTCGGCCTTTCCACGGCTTTTTCCAGCGGGGGCAGCGGTTCTTCCGAAGCCATTTGTTGTGATGATGTCAACTTCAATGGTTTCTTCTCCTCGGTTGTTGAAGACTTTTCTTGCAATTATGTCTTCGATGATAGCTGACATTTCTTTCTCCTTTTAATAATAGTTTCTCGCTTCTTTTCGTTTTTCTGCTTCTTCATAGAAACGCAAGACTTCGTCGATGATTTCCACGTGTGAAAGCAACATTCGTCTACAACAGTATCTTTTTATTCCCAGACTGTCCAAGATGTCGCTTGCATTTTCTCCCGTTCTAATTCTCCTAGTAAATTCTTCCCATCGGTCCGCAATCAATTTGCCACAAGTAAAACATCTTACAGGTATAATCATTCAGATTGGCTCCTATCTGTAACTCTTCTGGTCCCTAGCTCGCGCACCTGGGCCTCCAAATTTCTTTGGCTCTTTTTTCCTAGCGTCTCCAACAACCATGGTTCTGTCGTATTCGACAAAAACCGCGCGCAAATGGGCGCTTTTGGTCCATCTTAGCAAGGCATTTGCGATGGTCATTCGAACTGCTTCTGTCTGTCCCATGTAGCCTCCTCCTGAAACTTTGATATCCATGTCCACTTGTTTCCAGACATCTTCTCCAGCTTGCAAAAGTGGTTCCATGATTTTTTCACGCGCAATTTCTGGCTCAAAAATTTCTATGGGGGTTCTGTTGACCCGTATCCTTCCAATTCCTGGCCTAACGACAGTGCGCGCTGTGGCCGTTTTTCTTTTTCCGCTAACAACTAAAACTTTCTTGGCTGGCACAGTCATTCACCAATGTTCCATCCTATTTCTTTTGCAAGTTCGCCGACTGTGAAGTAGGGGCACTTCAACTTTTTGGCTTGAGCTTCTTCCAAAGTTTCCATTTTTTGTTCTTTAAGGTCTCCGGGCACTCCTATGAATACTCTTAACCGTTTGTATGCACTCCTTCCTTTTGCCTGTTTATACGGCAGCATCCCTCGTACGGTTCTTCTAACTATTCTGTCTGGTCTCTTATAGTGAAATGGTCCTATCCTCGGATATCCCACGTTAAGGAACTCCTTGGTCTCAACCACTTTGCTTTTCTTTTTTCCTGAAAGCACTGCTTTCTCTGCATTCACAATAATTATTTCTTCTCCGTTCAGCAGTCTTTTAGCAACAATGCTAGTCATCCTGCCTAAAATGAGTCCATCAGCATCTACTGTGGCGACTGGTTTGTTTAATTTCCGCATTTTTTCACCTGATTATTCTGATGTTGGTGCCCGCTGGATTTTTTTTGGCCAGTTCCGGGATAGATAGGTGTTTTGCCTTTGCAGCCTTCAGTTTGTTTTTCGCTGTTGCGGAGAAATCGAAGGCTGCCACCGTTATCGGGTGCTTTATTGTGCCTGTTCCAAGAACCTTGCCTGGAACGACTATGACTTCATTTTTTTTGGCGTGTCTGCTTAACTGGCTTAGGTTTACGGTTATGCGTTTTCTGCTCGGTTTAGCCAAGTACCCAGCAACGTCTAACCAGATATTAGCTCCCTCTTCTCTGCTTTGCTTTTTTAGGAAACTGATGAGTCCAGTGAGTTCTGGGTTTGTTGATTTGGTCTTACGCACTCTTCTCCACCCTTATTTGGTCTTCAAATTCCTTCAGATGTTTATCCAAAATTTTAGTGGCTTCTTCCAGTATCCGTTCCGGGGGAAGCACTCCCGTAGATTCTAGGTTCAAGATGAAGGCGTCCTTTTCCCAGTCGGCTTTTATGACGGGTGGTTGTTGAGGACAGGCTTCCACACAGTCTTGGCAAAGGTTGCACGCCATCAAGTCTCGAACGTCTATTTTGTTTCCTTTCATTGTCAACACTTTTTTGGGGCAGATTTCTACGCATTTTCCGCAGCCGTCACAGTTTTTGCCAATCACTTCTATTTTGGGGAAATACTTATATGTGCACATTGAAACCGGCTGCCATTTTGCGTGGTTTTTTCCCCTTCCGAGCCTTGCGTAGGCTTCAAGCTTCAGTTTTTGTCCTTTAGCCAGTTTTATTATGGGGACTTTGTCGGTTACTGGTGCTACGTCCGGGTTTTCGGAAATTAGTTCTCCCGAATAGATTACTCTCGTTCCTTCCTTTGCTTCCGCGTCCAATGTAAGTGTGACGCGGCAGAGGTTGCAGCCGAATTCGCTTTGACACGGGCATTCTTCAGGTAAATTGTAGCTGTCTAGGTCGGTTCTGAGCGGGATAAGTCCAAGCCTGTGGGCTACCATTTCGTCTTGCATTATGGAAGAGTTTTCAATTATTACAACTTCGTCTGTAGCCATGCTTGGAACTTCGGAAGTTACTATTCTTCTCAGGGCATTCATGAGCGTAACGTCCGCTTCTCGAACGATTAAGCGCATGCTCGTATCGTTTTTTTCAAGCACTTCTATTTCCAATTGTTTGGGCGCTCCATAATTGACTAGGATTATTGACTGTGCGGTTCAATAGAATATTGGTGCATTATTTCAATTTTTCTATTACCAGACGAACAAGGCCAATCTGCTATACTCTTCTTCCCCTTCTGCCGCCTGGTCTTCTCGTGCCGTCGTTGGGAATAGGCGTAACTTCTTCAATGCGTTCTATGCGGAAGCCCGATCTTGCCAAGGCTCTTATAGCTGCTTGAGCACCAGGGCCTGGAGTTCTCGGACCTGAGCCACCTGGGGCTCGCACTTTGATGTGTATGGCTGTTATTCCTTTGTCTCTGGCCATTTCTGCAGCCGCTGTGGCAGCACGCATGGCTGCGTAGGGTGAGGATTCCATTCTGTCTGCTTTTACGAACATGCCGCCGGATGTCCGGGCTATTGTTTCTGCGCCTGAAATGTCTGTTATGTGAATTACCGTGTTGTTATAGGAGCTGAAAATGTGGACGACTCCCCATCTCTCGGTTCTCTTGCTGCTGCTCATGGTTCTTCCCCTTCTTGTTCTCCTTTGCTTCTATGTTTTTCGTCTGTCGTGGCCATGACTGTTATGGTTTGTCGCAGAGGGTGATTTGGGTTGGCAAGGGTGCTCTGAGCGGCATATTCTATTTGTTTTTCTTCCTCTCTTGATACAATGTAGCTTGGCACCGTGACTCTTTGTTTTCCTATGCTTATGTGTCCGTGGGTTATTAGTTGGCGGGCTTGGTGAATCGTTTTTGCCAAGCCTTTACGGAAAACGATTGTTTGAAGCCTCCGCTCAAGAATATCCTCTATGGTTAAGTCCAAAACGTTATCTAAAACCGCTGTTTCGGAAAGCACTCCGAGTCTTTTCAGGCGGGACAAAAGTTCGCCCTCCATTTTTTTGCGTTCTTCTGGCGTTCTACCTATGAGGCTGCGGGCTGTTCCTCTAAACTTTGATAAGGTTGTTTCTTGACGCCACAGTTCATGTTTGTTCCGTAGGCCGTACTGGCCTATGAGTTTGAGTTCTTCTTGGAGGATGTCTTTTCGCCATGGAAAGCGCGGGGTTTCATACTTTTTTCTCTGTTTTTTCGGGTCTCCCGTGCTTATCTACCTCCTGATGGAGCTCCTTCTGGTCTTGCAACTGCTTTCTTTTTGACTCCGAGGGCTTTTCCTGCTCTTCCAGTTGTTTTTGTCCTTTGTCCGCGCACTTTTAATCCATAGGCGTGCCGGTATCCGCGCCATGATTTTATCTCTTTAGCTTTGTCTGTATCCATTTTCGTTCTCAAAGCAAGGTCTGCACTTATTAGGTGTATGTCTTTACCCGTGTCCAGATCTTTTCTTCTGTTTAGAAGCCAGCTTGGCAACCCATGCTTTGTTGGATCCGTAACTATCCCCTCTATTTTTTCGATTTCAACTTCTGTCAAAAAGCCTGCCCTTAAGTCTGGATTTATCCCAGCTTTCTTTAATATGGCGTTTGAGAGGCTCAGGCTTATTCCTTTGACTTTGGTTAGAGCGTAAGATGCTTTCAGAGTACCTTCTACGTCGGTACCTACGATCCGGAGTATGTGACGAAATTCCTGTGACATTTAACGCCTTCCGTTCTATTCCGAAGCTATCTACGAAAATGAGCCGTACTTTATTTAAACTTTCCTTCCTTAACAATCGAAGTTGCTTCGTCATTTTTGCTCTAAAATTGCAAAAAGAATTGTGGTTGCCCAATTGTTCTCCCCTGACCAATCAGATCCTGCCCACAGTGAGGTTATCATAATTGCTCCGGTCGATCTGCAAGGGATATAGCGCTCTTTTAATATAACGTAATCATGTTTAAAATGATGAGGAACCACGCTTGTCGGAAAACATTTTGAGTCTTCCTTGCGGAAAGAATGAAAGGCTTAGGGTTTTGGTACATAAGATGAGCCAAGATGTGAGGCTGCAAACTCTTTGGAGATGCGCTAACGTTATGGCTGTGGACCGAATGGGGTACACAGATCATGGGCCTGTACACGTGAAAATCGTGGCCAATTCAGCGTTAAAGATTCTGCGGCTTTTGATTGAAAATGGCGTTGTACCAAGCGTGGTCAAGAACTACAATCTGACGAACGAAGACGCGGAGGTTGTTACTGTTTTCGCTTCGGTTTTTCATGACCTTGGAATGACTGTTCTGAGGAAAAACCATGGCCAGTATAGCATCATTTTGTCCCTAGATTTTCTTAGGGAATATCTGGAAGCGGCATATGATAAGGAGAAGGCGGCTATCCTGTGCTCTGAGATTCTTCATGCCCTTGCTACTATCCACGATGGGGACAAAACGCCTCTCACGATAGAAGCGGGAATCGTGAGAATTGCTGACGCTTTGGATATGGAGAAAGGAAGAGCTAGGATTCCTTTCGAAGCTGGAAAAATCGATATTCACTCCGTGTCGGCCCTATCTATAGAAAAAGTTCAAATCGAACGGGGAACTGAGAAACCCGTAAATATACAGATACAAATGAACAGTTCAGCCGGGATATTTCAGATCGACCAGCTGTTAAGACCGAGAATCAAGAATTCAGGCTTGGAAAAATACGTTCATGTAATAGCCACGATCAAAGGGGCTGAAGAAGCACGGATAATAGAAAGATACGAGATTTGATCTAAGATCAATGTTTGAAGCAGTTTTTCAGCGTCATATTAGTCATTGTTCCTGACTATTGTTTATATCCATTTCAAAGTCGTTTCAATCAATTTTTCAAGAACAACTTTCAATAAATTGATTAAGCTATAGCTTAAACTTCTATGGTAAACAAGATTAAAGACATTAGAACCATTCTACCTCACACCAGACATTATTTACTCCGCGATGAAAGACTTTTCCGTAGCTTGGTGCCCAATTGATTACATTATTTCAAAAATTTTCTCTCGTAGTAGTGATCAAACCTTTTAACCGCAAGTGTCATAATTTTTCACTAAAAATAAGGTGTCTGTGTTTGTCCATCTTTAGAAGAATAGCAGGGGATAAAGAGAGCAGCCTGTTCAAAGATGAAAAGATTTTTGGAATGGATTATTTTGCTCAAGACCTTGCAGAAATAAAGTGGAGAGACAAAGAGATAGAGATTCTTGCCAGAGAAATAGAGCGAGTGGTTGATGGTGTGCGGATTGAACTCTATATTTTTGGAACAACGGGCATAGGTAAAACCTATGTTACCAAAGGCGTTCTCCAAGAGGCTAAAAAGGAATTTAAAAAATTTGCAGCCGCTTGGGTTAACCGTAAAATGATTCGACCTTTATCGCCATAGGGCGCGCTATATCTGAAGAAGCGGTGTTTATCGATTTGGTGAGAATTATATTTTTTTATTGGTTATCAAATCAGGAAAATTCGGTACTTGGCGCATGCTTTCCAAATGTGAAATCGCTCAAGGATCGCGAATAAGTATGTGAATGGTAGAAGTCTGAAGTCCTCTCTTGTTTTGAATCTACTATAGAAAAGACTCATAAGTATCAATGGTGGGAAGAAGATTTTCGCTAGGTTAAGGGGATTCATAACGCGCCAGTATATTGATACTCGGTCGCCAAATCTCTTGAACAAGTATACTCTGCTTTCGGCGCGTCTAGCGGATTTGATTAGACCCTTAGGTGTTTGGATTACCAGTGGATGAACTGCGAGCATGTTTTCGTTGAAGCATATCTTGCCCAGCTTGGCAACACGGAGGCCGAGGTCTCTGTCGCGATACCAGTTTATTCTCTCATTGAAACCTCCAATTGCTTCAATCAAATCTTTGCGGTAAGCGACGTTTCCAGTACAGTAATTCCCCCCCTTTATGTTCTCTAAGAATTGTGTAGAAAAAGTGGGTTGGTAATTCTCGGAAACATACACAAGTTTGCCTTCCACACCAACGCAGTCATTCTCAAAAGAGCTGAGTCCTTCTTCGATCCATTTCTTGTTTACCGTGCAATCGGCGTCTGTAAAAAAAATGTACTTTCCACTTGAATGCTTTAGAGCGATGTTTCGACCCTTCGCGATCCCTAAATTTTCTTTATTTTTGAGACATTTTATTCGCTTATGGTTGAATTCATTGATTATCTCAGAAGTCCTGTCGGTACTTGCATCATCGACGATTATTATTTCAAAATCCTTAAACGTCTGATCTAGGAGCGAAATTAGGCAACTTCCGATGTATTGTTCCTCGTTTCGAGCGACGACGTTTACGGATACAAGCGGAGGAATCCTCTCACTTCCAATGGTGCGATGTTACTATGTTTAGTATAGTTTTTAGTTGTTTCTGTTGTGTCATTTCTACATAGTGGTGATATTCTATTTTTGCAAATATGTATTTGCTGAGAACATCTGTTTTTTAGTGGTTTTTCAGATTTAATGGTGCTTACGAGCGCTGTCAAAAGTCAATGAGAGGTCAAAAATGAGAGTTTTAGTTGCTGGAGCAGATGGTTATATTGGGTTTTGTCTCTCCATGCATCTTGCCAATAATGGTTTTGATGTCGTTGGTGTAGACAACTTTTTGAGGAGAAGAGAGGTTAATGAAGTTGGGTCTCAAAGTGCTACGCCTATAAGTTCGATGCCAGACAGGCTTTCGGCATTTGACAAAAAATTTGGGCGAAAAATGAGTTTCGAATATGGAGATTTGAGGGATTACGCCTTTGTTTATCATGTCTTGAAAAAATATAAGCCGGATACAATTATTCATCTGGGTGAACAGTCGTCTGCAGCTTATTCTATGATTAATGTTGATACTGCCGTGTTGACCCAAACAAACAATATTGTTGGAACCCTGAATGTTCTTCATGCAATACACAACGTAGTTCCCCAGTGTAATCTAGTCAAGATGGGGTCTATGGGTGAATATGGAACGCCTAATATTCCTATTCCTGAAGGCTTCCTTGAGATAGAGTATGAGGGTAGAAAGGATGTTTTGCCTTTTCCGAAGCATGCATTTACTGACTGGTATCATTGGAGTAAGGTTCACGACTCAGGTAATACTATGTTGGCCTGTGAAATATGGAATTTAAGGTCCATCGACATTATGCAAGGTATTGTTTATGGTACGAGAACGGATGAGGTTGTAAATGATTCTTTGTTGACTAGGTTTGATTTTGACGCTTTTTTCGGGACTGTTCTGAACAGGTTTTGTGCTCAGGCAGTTTTGGGACAGAAACTGACAGTTTATGGAGCAGGTGGACAACGAAGACCATTTATTTCGCTTCGAGATTCGATTCAATGTCTCAAATTAGCTGTAGAAAACCCTCCGGACGAAGGAGAATATTTAGTGTTTAATCAGTTTGATGAAGCATACAGTATTATTGAAATTGCTGAGAAAGTGAAGAAAGTTGGAGATAAGTTAGGGTTTGAAGTGGAAATTGAACATATTGAAAATCCTAGAATTGAAGAAGAAAATGTGAGTTACTATAATCCTGTTCATGAGAAACTGTATACTTTGGGTTTCAAACCCAAGCATACCATGGACGAAGTGCTTAATGAAATAATAGCTGATTTAACAAAATATAAAAACAGAATCCTTGAAAAGAAAGACAAAATTTCACCGTCTGTGCGATGGAATGGAGCAGAAATATCAGCACGTGCACCTATAGAATTTTCATTTCCAAATGCTACTACCGAAAGCTACAACCCAAAGACATTCCACACGTCAAAGAACTGTAGGACGTAGAGAAATCGACAACATTTGGCTAAACATGACGGCGATAGGCTCTTAATAAAATATCGGAAACAGTTTATCTTGAACCAAAATAAATGGTGTTCTCACTTGAAACGAAAAAATTTTATAACACCACCAGAAACGCGTGCTAGAGTGGGATAGCCAGATAAATATCTACACGGCACATAAAATTTAAGGTTATCATCAGTAAATTGAATTCAGCAGTCAATATTACCTAAAGGTGACAAAGTTTGCCTTTTCTAGATCTCGTAAAAACTTCAGTACATGTGCCGGATCAGTCTCACTGTATTCCGCAGAAACAGCCCTTGCGATATAGTGGGCACTGCGTTCTCCGTCCATGAAATTTAGAATTTCAGCCATTTTCTTTTCAAAATCTGCATCTTTCTCTTCAATTTCCGGATACCATTCGTATTCTTTTTCGCCAAGCATCTTCTTTACTGCTTCTCCGTGAAGAGAGCCCTTGAAGAGCTTTTTAGGAACTAACCTTTTTAGTTCTGCCTCAGTCTCAGTTTCTTCAAGTTCAGCCAGTGTCACGCCAGATGCTTTTGCAACGAAGTTCACTGCCTCTTCAAGCATTGCAGTCTCTGTTTGACCTATGCCGGTAATGCTTTCACAGCATCTGTCTACGAAGGCGTCCAGTTCTGGGTTTGCTCCTAATCTCTTCACCGTTCTCGCCGCTTCCTGCTCTCGCCATACGATGTGATCTATCTTGCCCTTGAAACGGCGGGCCGTTTTTGCTATTTCTTTAGCCAGCTCGTTTGGCTTGACGCTGAATTTTGGTTCTTCTTTCTTTTTAAACAGCTCTGCTACGGCCTCTCCACTCGTCTTTTCTATTATAGCTTTGCCTCTCGCGGCAGTCTGGCTTGCGAGAAAAAAAGCGTCCTCTGCTGTAGCGTTGGCAAGCGTCAACACGGCAACGGTTGTTACCCACCCGACCCTTTTCAGGCTGTCAGCGCTGACCTTATCAATAGTGTCCATGCTCGTGTGGTAGTACATGTCAGGCCACTGAAGGAGCATGACGCATGGAACGCGTACGGTAGAGTTGTTGAATTCTGCATGGTCACTTCCGCTGCTGAAAGGACCAGTAGTGTAGCGAAAGGTTGAGGCTGAACCAAAGGGGGTTTCCGCGTCAAACTCCTTCACGGACTCTTCTATCAGACTGAGGATGAAGTCATTGAGGTAGGAAGGCAGAGAGTCTGGTGTGCGGTCAAGTCGGAGGGTAGATTTGCACAGTTCTTGGTCTTGCCCAACCATGTCGAGGTTTATGCCAGCAACCAGTTTTGAATGCAATTCTTCGTTGCTAGATAGATAGGCTACTGAGCCAAAAGTCTCAGGAACCAGAATGAAGCGTACCGTTCTCGCAGGAGGCGTTATTTTGCCAGAATCAACCAGTGCTTTAATTGTTCTAGCTACTTCTATCAGTAAACCGCTGCCAGAGGCGTTGTCATTGGCACTCGGTTTAGGATGGCAAAGGTGCGCGATTAGGAATATTTCTTCGTCTGGCTTTGAAATACCACGAATCGTGGCTGTGACAACATCCAAACTGCCTGGGAATAGTCGGGCGTCTACATTGGCTTTGAGCTTTACAGATTTGCTCTTCCTAAGTAAGGAGCGTAAGTAGTTTCCTTGGCGTTTGGTGACTGAGAAGCCGAAGGTGACTTTGTCGAGTTCTTCGGCTGTGGGCCAGATGGATTGGTAGGCGTATGCGTCTGGTATATCTATGCTTCCGCGTGCGCCTTTCATTTCGTACACTGTGTCGGTGATGACGCCTGCGGCGCCGAGCTTGTAGACAGCTTGCTCGTGCACTCGTCTGGCTCGACCAGTGGCTAAAACAAACTTGTTCTTCACGTCTTCTCCCTCGTAATCTTTGGCTTTAGTTCCCTCGCCGACGTCAACAAGTTCAGCTATGACTCCTTCCGGAGGGGTTTTGTTGCTGTAAGTGTGCAGGCATATGGGCGTGTCCTCGTATCGGGCAAGCAGTTTCTCCTCCGGTTCTAAGAGGCGCAGTTCGGCGCTTTTCGCTTCCCAGCCAACGGGAGAAATGTAAGTCCAATACTTCTTGGCGCCATCTGAGGGAAAACGTTCGATTGCCGCGTCTTTCAGACCAATCGTTAACAGTTCATTTTTGACGTATTCTGCGGCTTCATGGAACATTGTGGAAGCCTGAATTCTATGAAAACCTGAAATTCTCTCTGTGAGAGATTTGGCGATACTGCCAGAGAGTTCTTCCTTAACAAGCTTGTTCAAATTCATCTTAATCCCGCATCTTAAGCCACTATCGTTATTGACTTTTTATAAGCGTGTTCTATTAAACATGTATGCTTAAGCGAGCACAAATGCATCCAAGCATGGCCTCACGAACGGCGTAGAATTCGAAAAAGAACCGAAGTCTATTATAGTCGCTTTGCGCCGTGAAATCCTGCCTATAAGCCCCTGACGGTGTGTGCCTGCTTTAGTCAGTCGCCGCTCGTTGTGCCAGACGGCAATACGTTGTATTTCTTCTTCACTCCCAATGTTAGCATACCGGCTGAAAAACAGCTTCTCGACGGTGTAACGGGAATTTATGTGTCAACGAAGCAAAACGGGGTTTGGGACGAGCCCAAGCGGATAATACCGCAGGACCCTAGAAAACTGCACTGGACAGCGCTGAGTTTGTGCAGAACCATACAATATGGTTTGCGTCTTCCCGGGAAGGTTACACTGGGGTGAACTTTTCACTGCCGAGTTCGAAAATGGAAAATGGACTAACTGGCGATATGCGGGAGACAAACTCAATAAGGAATATGAACTGGGCGAAATGCACATCACGGCTGATGGAAACGAGCTTTGTTTTCACTCCGCAAGGTCTGGAGACAGGGGAAAGTATGGCATTTGGATCACGAAAAAAGTCAATGGCGAATGGCAACAGCCAGAAAACTTGGCCGTGGTCAACGCTCCGGAAAACGAGGGTTGGCCTTTCATAACCCAAGATGGAAACAAACTCTGGTTCACAAGGACGTACATGGGGTCACCAGCCATCTACAGGTCAGAAAAAGTCAACGGCAACTGGTCAGAACCAGAGCTTATCCTCTCGTAGTTTGCAGGTGAGCCCACACTAGATGATCATGGAAACATATATTCTGTCCATCATTTCTTCGGCACAGACGGGAAAATGATAGAAGCAGACTATACGTCCATATCGATAACACAGCGACATACGCGCCTTTCTGTCGTTCTCATTTTTCCGAGCGCGCTGGCATTGGAAGGATGTTAGGATTTTGTCTTAGTCTTCGACTTGCGCCTTTTCTATTATACTCTTGTAGATTTTAGCGCTCTTCCTTTCTTTCCGCGTTTTAGTTTTTAAGTCAACCGCGTATAGTCCAAATTTCATTTCGAAGCCTTTAGCCCATTCGTAATTGTCCGTTAGGGCCCAGTGGAAGTATCCTTTAACATCAATCTTCTCCTCGTTTAGTGCTTTGTCTAGGACTTTCAGGTGATCGATGATAAATCTGGGTCTAAGCGCGTCTTTTGCATCTGCGATTCCATTTTCCATTATGTACAGTGGCCTCCCATATCTCTTCATCAACTTTAAGGCTTCAAGCATTCCTTCTGGGTAAATTTCCCACCCGAAATCTGACGTGGGCATTCCATCAACGGATTTACTGTTGGGATCGCATAAAAATCCGTAGTTTTGCGCCATCTCTGGAATAACAGGTATCCGCGCAAACAGTCTGGCCAAGAGTGATTTTCTCCCCTTCATAACTGATCTACTA
>Ga0172364_10003137_pt1 | contig 13188 bp, 6 predicted proteins | sample LakKivSesite10cm_FD_114545 | JGI IMG/M metagenome (GOLD analysis project Ga0172364, IMG submission 114545) | Sediment microbial communities from Lake Kivu, Rwanda - Sediment site 10cm | ecosystem: Environmental > Aquatic > Freshwater > Lake > Sediment | place: Rwanda: Western Province, Lake Kivu... | reverse complement strand
TGCTTGTTCTTTGGGGCATTGTGGTGCTGAGTGCGATTCTGCTCATGGTTGTGCTGCTACTGATTGTGATTATTTGGATGGCTGTCATGGCAATGATTATTATGATTATTCTGATGTTGCTAACAGCTGTACTTTAGGCTGCACTTGTACTCAGAACTCTTGCAGCGCTCCAATAATTTATCATGATGATGCAAGATGCACAGAATGCCAGACTGATGATGATTGCAATAGTTTAGATAGGAATTATTGTGCCGGAGATTTGTTGAAGCATGATGAGGGAAAGTGCATAAATTATGAATGTGTAAACCAAACAAGTATTGTGCAGGATTGTAATAGTTTAGATAGTGATAATTATTGCGTAGACACTTTTGTTAAGAGAGATGATGGCTATTGCTCTGCTGCAGCCTGCCATGTTAATACTACAACTGTTGAGAATTGCAATGATGGTTTGTATTGCAATGGGCAGGAATCATGCGTTGCTGGCAACTGCGTTTCAGGCATTGCTGTCGATTGTTCTGATGATTTATTCTGCACTGTGAATGAAAGGTGTGATGAGAGTTCAGATAGTTGTGTGTATGAGCAGAGGGATTGTAGTGGCAATAATATTATAGGAATAGCGACTTGCGATAATAATCCGGATAATATTCATTTTACTTGGGATTTCAGACAGACTTTTACAAGTTTATGTGATGAAGGTTTGAATGAATGCACCTCTGGAGATTATACAATAAGCCACACATGCAGTGTGCAAAACTGTGGTGCAGAGTGCGATTCTACTCACAGCTGCGCTTACACCTACTGCAATTATCGGGACGGGTGTTATGGATTGGACTATTATGATTATGACGATGTTGCAAATTCATGTCTTGGAAATTGCCAGTGCGAAAACAATGCATGCACTGCAGTTACAATTTATCCAAATGACCCTAGATGCGGTGAATGTTCCAATGACAATGAGTGCAATCAATTAGACAGGGATTATTGCAGCGGGGATAAAATAATGCATGTTGAAGGAATATGCGTTAATTTTAACTGTACTTCAGGAACTCCATCTGAGATGCAGAACTGCAACGAATTGGACAGAAATTACTGTGAAGGCACTTTTGTTAAGCATGATGATGGCTATTGCCATGATGCACAGTGCCAGGTCAATACAAATACTGTGATGAATTGCAATGATAATTTATATTGTAATGGCGAAGAATCTTGCAGCCTGGGCAATTGTATTCCTGGAACGCTTATAGACTGTTCGGCTTATAATATAGATGGTATATCAACCTGTACCAATATCCCTGACGGAAATTCATTCACTTGGGACTTCAGAGCTCAATATATTTCAACTTGTGACGAAGCTACCCGTGCCTGCACTATTGGAAACTTCCCATTGACGCACACTTGCGACAAGGCAAGATGCAGCGCACAATGCATTGAAGGGGAATATGAATCCCAGGATTGCGGCTATGGCGGCACACAAATTAGGGAGTGCACTTCTGGTTGTGTATGGAGTGCGTGGAGTAAATGCCAGAATGAAAGCGAGTGTATGCCCGGAGATGTTCAGACAGAGGCATGCGGTTTGTGCGGCACAAAAAGCAGGATGTGCTTGCCTGATTATAACTGGGGCGCATGGAGCGATTGCATTGGACAGGGCATTTGCGCGCCAGATTCAACTGATATGAGAAGCTGCGGCTTGGGAGGTAGACAGTATAGAATATGCACCAATTCATGCTACTGGAGCGATTGGGGAAACTGCACTAACGAAGGAGAGTGCAATCCGGGAGAGACAGAGGAAAGAGATTTTCCTGATTTAGGGAGACAATGCAGAAAATGCCTGTCAAATTTCAAATGGACTGAATGGAGTGCTTGTGCAATTCCAAAGACAGACATCGCGGTAAATGAGCTTCAGATAATAAATGAGGATTGCATAAAGCCCGGCGAGGATCTTACTGCGCTTATAGATTTCAAGCTTTTGGGATATCACGATGACGAGAATATCAAAATAACAGCTGTCATACCTGACCTTTCATTAAGAAGCAGAATGGGGCCGTTCAAGATGAATAGCAACGACGAGATATCAAAAGTGTTTGTGATGACCATACCCAAGGATACGCCTGAGGGGATTTATGATGTCAGATTTACAATTAACGACGATGTTAGAAGAGTAAAGCACAGAACCATAATTGTGAGAAACAATTGCTGCAGAGAATGTTCCTGCTGCACATCATCATCCGCTACATCGGCATTTGCCACATTATCATGCGTCAACAATTAATTTTTTAAACATTAGTAATGACGCAGAGAATATCATAATAAACTACCGAATAGTTAAAATATGTAACTACTATTGTATGCTAAATAAACCGAAAGATTTATATATGAGTCGTGATTACTAGATAGCAACAAATCAATTATTCGACGCTAATCTATTTTAGCTGAGAAAAAAGAGAATTCAAACATCTCAAATAAAATCGAAAGCTAAAATTAAAAACAAAAACATAAATGGGGGTAGGAAAAAATGAAGAATTTTTGGTTGATATTGTTTGTTGTTGGAATACTTTCAACAGCAATAGTTAGTGCATTGCCGACAGTACAGGAAGTAAAGATAAACGGCGATGTGTTTCAATCTGGAGACCACCTTGTGGTTGAGAGAGGCGATACATTAAACATAAAGATAAAATTGCAAGCTTCTCAGCCAGAGAACAACATAGAGGCAGACGCTGCAATTCTAGGTTATGAATACAGCGATCATGAATCTCTTTCAGATTCTACTCATGTATTTGACTTAGATGCAAACGATACAGTTTACAAGACTCTGACAGTAACAGTGCCTGACAAGGTAGAAAAAGATTATTATGACTTGAGAATCAGAGTCGGCACAAGAACAGAGTCAGCATTTGAAGGGCTTTACAGACTGCACATAGTTGAACAGAGACACTATGTTGTAATAAAGGACATTGTGCTCAGCCCCGAAAACGAAGTCAAGTCAGGAAGATCCTTGCTTGCCATAGTAAGAGTAAAGAATATGGGAGAAAAGGACGAGGAAGGAATAAAAATAAAGGTTTCAATACCTGACTTGGGCATCTCAGGTTCAGAATACATAGACGAGCTTAAGGCAGGCGAATCAACTTCATCTGAAGAAATTTATCTCAGAATACCTGCATGCGTTAAGACAGGCGACTATGAGGTAAAGGCTGCAATAGAATATGATGAAGGCTATGAAGAAAGCACTGCTTTCACACTAGTGCACATTGTTGAAGAAGAAACATGCCAGCCAAAACCTACACCAGAGACAATCAATGAACAGACAATAATCATGGTCGGTGCAGTGGCTCAAGAAGTCAAGAAAGGCGGACCAGGAACAGTTTATCCAATCACGATAAAGAACGCTGGTACCTCAGCACAGACCTACACAATAGATACAAAGGGAGCAGATGACTGGGCAACACTTCAGATATCACCGAGCAATGTTTTCATCCTGCAGCCAGGAGATATAAAGTCAGTCTATATCTACCTATCCCCAAAAGAGACTGTAGCTGAAGGAGAACACATGTTCACTATAACAGTGACATCAGCAGGACAGGAAAAGGATATACCAGTCAGTGCAACTGTCTCAGGAAAGCTAGCACCAGTTTCATGGGCTAACTTCAAGAAAGGACTGGAAATAGGTCTAATCGTCTTGGTAGTGCTGCTAGTGATTTTGGGCCTTATAATAGCATTTAACAGGCTTGGCGGCAAGGAAGAGAAGGAAGAGGAAAACCAGACCTACTATTAAAAGCTTTAAAATTTTTTCATTCATTATTTATTTTTTTTATTCTTTTTCTTTTTTCTCATTTGTTTTTGATTCTGTCTGCTTCTTGACAATTTTCCGATGCCCAATTTTTGGATGTTTAAATAATTATTACAAATAAATTCTTGCGAATAGAAATAGATAACTAATGATTTCTTTTTATCACTTTTGATGCAAATATAAAACCAAAAGCTTTATATAGTATGACTTCTCTCTACAGTAGTAAATATTTTTAATTGATAAATAAATTGATGTAAATATTTTATTGTAAAACACAATAAAAATCTAAATAAAGCATCATTATATCTGAATACTCGATTGGGGGTGGCTTGATGAAGCAGCTCTTCAGAAAAAATGTTGATAAACAAGATGTTAACAATTCTCAAAAGAAAGTTTATGGATTTTTCGCTATAATCGTCCTGGCGTTTCTTTTTTCAGTAGTGCTCAATTCAAGTGCAGAGCCTTCAGCTTCATTCACAGCCTATTCAAACAATGCAGTTATCAAAGTTAATGCATGCGAAGTTTTTACTGATAAAATATATGTTAAAAACACCGGTGATGAGATTCTAACTTTCAAGATAAGCCTCTCTGGGACTGCCACAAAATTCACTACAGTTGCTCCAGGAGATTTCTTCCTGACACCGGGAGAGACAAAAGAGCTCTATACATTCATAAGCCCCGGATGTGAAATTTCAGGAACTTACTACCTTAAGACATTTATTGAAACAAATTCAGGGGAAAAGACGCTGCAGCAGAAAATAATTGTTCAAAAAGTTTCAAACATCGCGCTATATACGCAGAAGCTTACAGAAAAAACATGCTCAAATGAAACTCAAAAGTTTGAATTTCAGCTAAAAAACACAGGCAGCTTCAAGGAACACTATACCTTTACCACAAGCACGCTGTCTGACAGAGCTTCAATAACTCCATCTGACATATGGCTTATGCCGAATGATAACATAACAATAAAATTAGAGTTTAATATTACAAGAGCCGGAACCTATAAGAGCATGTTTGAGGCGCATGCAGAAACTTCCAAGATAGAGGCAGAGATTCCGCTGAAATTCTCTGTTGAGAAATGCTTTGTAGCTAAGTCGCTTTTTGCAAGAATAAAAGATGCCTTGATAGGCTTTTCAAAATATATCAAGATTATACTCATAGTTCTTTTAGCTATAATTCTCCTATTATTGCTTCTTTTCATCCTTAGGAAGTTTTTACCAAAAATTAAGAGTCTCAGGGAAAGAAGAAAAATACAGATTGAAAAGAAAAAGCTGGAAAAGCCGTATTATAAGCCAATAGTTGAGAAACTGGAGAAGGAAAAGCCAGTGCAACTAAAGAAATCTGAATTAAAGCCTGCAAAAATAGCAAAAAAAACAGAAAAGAAAGCAAGGAAGGAAGTGCTTAGAAGGCCTTCTGGAACTGATTATCTCAAGTGGGTCGTATTAATCTTGTGGGTAGTCTTGATATTGTTTGCAGTCTGTTATTTCATCGGTTTCCAGAAAGTCAAGGATAAGGTTTACAGCTCAGCTGTTGCTGTAAAAAATTTCTGCTTAGACATATTTACAAAAATCAAGGCAGTTGTTAAGAGAGAAAAAGCAGAGGAAAAGAAAGAATTGCCAATAAACACGAGCGAGCCAAATAAAACCGAGGAAAATGCAAGCCAGAACAAAATGCTGAACATAGTGCCATCAGCTACGCCTACGCCCACTCAGAACAAGACAGAATATCAAACTAACTATACAGGCGGCCTCAAGCCCGTAATAAAAATAGTTAATAACGAATCTGAAGAAGTCAATGAAACTACACAAACTGCACAGCCGACAGCCACCCAAGAAATTCCGGCGGAGCAGCAGAAAAATGTGTCTGAGGAGTCACAAACCACACAGTCACAAATCTCTCAAAAATCAGCAGCAGCGTTTGAAAAAATAGCTGGCGCATTATCGCCTGTAAAAGAATTCTTTTCGCTTTACCTTAATTATATCATTCTGGGAGTAGCGATAATGATTGTATTGATAGTGATTATGAGCCTGTCAGAGTCCCGCTCAAGGAAAAAGTAGAAATAAATTAAATATACAAATATTAAATTTTCTTTTATTTTCATTTCTTATTTTTTTTGAACATATGCAGGTGCTAATTAATTATCTGATAAAATATAGTTGTGATAGAATGACGTATATTTTCTCATGAGTGAGCATAAAATATTTTTTTATATTTTTTACTACTCTTCATTATTTTTTTATTTTTATTAAATCAATATAAAGATTATTAAGCAACTATAAAAAATTCTTTTCCATAATTTTTCATTCTTTTTCATAATTTTCCTTACAAAAAATCTTTGTCAGTTCAAGAAATCAGAAAAGTATAAATATTGTACTGGCTAAGAAGAGCAATAATGTCAAAAGAGGTCTTAGAAGCAGCAGCTACCCTTATTGGATGCACAATAGGAGCAGGAATTCTTGGTATTCCCTATGTTGTCGCAAAAGCAGGATTTCTCACAGGCATTCTTGACATTATTGTTTTAGGAATTTTGATAATGATTCTCAATCTCTGCACTGGCGAAATTGTGCTGAGGACGCAGGAAGAGCATCAGCTTACAGGATATATAGGCAAATATCTTGGAAATACAGCCAGACGCATAATGGCTTTTTCCATGATATTCAGCATTTACGGGGCAATGCTTGCATATCTGATAAAAGAAGGAGATTTCCTGCAGATGCTGTTTGGCGGTTCCCCTTTCATGAACAGCATAATATTCTTCTCAATAATGTCCCTGCTGATTTATCTCGGGCTTGATATTATAGAAAGGTCAGAGATGTGGATTGTGCTATTGGTCATGCTGATGGTTGGAGCAATAATTTTTCTGACTTTCCCGCATATAAAAACAGCTAACCTGACTGGCTTCAATGTTCAGAGCATCTTTATCCCTTACGGAGTTGTGCTCTTTGCATTTTTGGGAAATGTGGCAATCCCTGAGATGAGAGAAGAACTGAAAAAGAACAGACGAGCGTTGAAAAAGGCAATAATGATAGGTTCATTGGTGCCGCTGATTGTTTATGTCTTCTTTGCACTCTGTGTTGTAGGGGTTACAGGAACAGCAACAGCCGAGAGCGCAATTGAATCCCTTGGAAAGTTCATAAGCAGGTCTGCTGCAAACTTCACTGCATTCTTTGCAGTGCTTGCAATGTCAACTGCTTTTCTGGCATTAGGACTTGCTCTTAAGGAAATGTATATTTTTGATTACAAGAAGGACAGGATAATGGCGTGGTTTTTGGCATGCTTTGTGCCTCTGCTGCTCTTCTTGTTCATAAAGAATTTCATAAATGTGCTGGCAATAACAGGGGCAGTTGCAGGAGGGATAACAGGAATACTCCTGATTCTCACGCACATGAAAGCGAGAAAGCACGGGGATAGAAAGCCTGAATATGCCATAAAGCTGAATTTCTTGATTTATCTTATTTTAATGCTGATATTCACATTCGGAATCATATACCAGATTCTAAGCGAGATGGGACTAATAAAGATTTAGTCTTCTTTTTCATTAGTTTATTTTCTTATTGTTTTTATTTATTTTTTTATTCTTTTTGTATCTAATTTTTTTTATATATTTATTATTTTTTAATATTCTTATCCTTTGTTATATTCTTATCTTTTTTATTAATTATTTTTTTTATCACGTGCGCATAATAATTGATTATTGAAATAATTCTTTAATAATTGATTCATTGATTATTTTCCTTGCTATAACTAATATTTTCACATAACAGAGCACGCATTATGTTTTATTTGTCTTACATTTAAATTACATAGCTATTCTAGCACAGGGCACTCGCCCCTAAACTTTCGACTACAAATGCATCTTAATACACATTTTACCACAAAAGCAAATATTTATATACTAGTATTTATCTTACATTTAGATTACATTTGCTTATTCGCTTTTTACAGTTTGTTGTCTATTGTGGTTTGAATGGCTCCCAGCAATAAAACAGGGCAAAACAAAACCAGGCAGAGCATAACAATGCTTAACATCAGACTGCCTGATGAGATAATAAACTGGCTGGATTCTCTTGTTGAAAAAGGCATCTACAATTCAAGGTCAGAAGCAGTCAGGGACTTCATAAGAGATTTTGTTCTAGAGCATTCAGGTGGTAAATCTGAGCAGTAAAAACAACAAGCCCAATAATATTGTAAGCGTGAGAATTCCTCTTTCTTTAATGATTGAACTAAAGGAAATAGCAGAGCATGCCCACTATTTGGGCATAAGCGAGGAAATCAGAAGCATCATCAGGAAGAAATGGCTGGAATATTCAAAACTAAATTATGATTTTGGAGCAATAAAAAGAGAGATAAAAAACGAATTTAAGAAGGAAATAAACAAAATGCCAGAGAAAAAATAAAATGCCTTCCACTAAAAAATCGCTAATCAGGGAAAAATCAGGCAAGATGTTCAGAATAAGTGGCATATTATTCACAATGCTATTATTTTTCATAATATTCTCTCAAAATACACGAATTGTAGAAGGTGTAGAGGGCTCTAATGGAAGTTCAACAGGACTCCAGATAACTCTTGGTTCTCCTTCAAACAATGCAATATCTTATTCTCCAGACATACAATTCAGTTTTTCAGTAAATCTAGCTGCAGAGATTAACTGCACACTGTTTTTGAACGGCAATGCCAATCAGACTGTGTCCATAAATTCCATTTTGTCATATCAGATACCCTTGGAGGTTGAAGAAGGCAGTTATTTGTGGAATGTGAGTTGTTCCAATGCTACAGACACTGCTTTTAGCGAAACTAGGCAGTTCTACTACTTCGATATGCCCACTTTAACGCTTGAATATCCGCAAAACATCATTTGGATGAATTCAATTGAGGTAAATTTCTCATTCTCATTATCCAATGTTAATTTGGTAACGACCTGTTCCCTGATTTTAGATAATGGCAGTGTTGCAACGATGAGCACTCATGACTTGGTAGAAGGGGAAAACATCTTTAGCAGAAATATCAGCCAGGGGGCTCACAATTGGCTTGTATCATGCAATATAAACTCCAGCTCAGGAGAACATTCTCAGTCAATTTCAACTGAAAGCAGAATGTTAAGCATTGATTCTGAAAGCCCGCAAATAACAATTCTTTCTCCACAGCAAAACTATTTCTCAGAACAGAAGATTGTTAATTTCACGCTTCTTGCCTCTGACAACCTTGCTACAGTTTTGAATTGCATAATGTCAATTGCCAATAATAAAACAAATATTTCCTTAAACAGCAATACAATTTATCAAACTCAGCTCACTCTTTCAAAAGGGAATTTTTCCTGGAATATTTCATGTGAGGATTATGCTAAAAATAAATTTACCTCTCCAAACAGATTCATTGAGTTATTCGACTTCAATATAAGCACAGACAAGCAGACTTATTCTCCCAATGAAAATGTTTTGATATACCTGAGTGCACCAAATTCCAGCAGAGTAAATCTCAGTGTATTCAGCAGCGCTTCAAGAGTTAATTACTTGACAAGCCCGCCATATCCCACCACATATATCTTCACCTCGACTTCTGAGCAAGGCAACTATACAATAGATGCAACAATCGCAAAAAATAACAGTGTTGTTACAAGGCGTGGATATTTCAGTGTCGTTGCCCCAAATGCTCTCCAGCTGACTATCGATGCAAACAGCACACTGATTGAGAAAGGCGATGCAGTTAGGTTTACTTCCGTGGCTTCAGGAAACACAGGAATCTTGTTATACAGATGGGATTTCAATGATGATGGTGTTACTGACAGCACCCTGCCAAATGCTGCATATACATACTCCCAAGCAGGCAGTTATTCAGCTTCTCTGAATATAACCGACAGCTACAACAGTCTGACTGCTGAAAAGAACATAAAGGTTCTGGACAGGTTTAATCTTTTTGTGAATGTGAAAGATTCCTTGAGCAATCCTCTTGAGTCAAACCTGAGCTTGGGCAATTTGAGTGCAGCATCAAATTCCGTAGGCAACGCAACGTTCTCAAATGTGCTAGAAGGAAATTATACACTTACTATAAGAAAAGACGGTTATGAGAATTATGATAGCAACATTATCCTGGACTCAAACAAGAGCCTGAACGTTTATCTTGAATCATTGCCCCTTCAACCATCAATAATATTCATATCGCCTGAACAAAATTCAATAATCGGCTCAACAGCACTTTCAATTAAATTTAAGGTGTTGCACTTTTTTGAAACCAACTGCACTTTCTATTTAAGCGAGCAGGGGCAGTGGTGGGTTGTATTAGGAAACAAGAGCGCTGTTCAAAACAACACAGAACAAGCAATAGATGTCAAAAACCTTAAGGAAGGCAGTAACAGGCTGAAGATAGTGTGCAATGACGCATTTGGAAATTCGAACTCCAGTAAAGAGCTGAATTTTTCAGTTGACCTGCATCAGGCAGCTTCAACAGCAGGCGATGAGAAAATAAATAAAGCCATTGCCGATGTCGGAGATTTAAAGAGATATTATGAAAGTATGCCTCCGGATTATTTTGATGTAGCTTCGCAATTAGGCATACTAAAGCAAATTGATGATGCAGAAGCACTGCTTGAAAGGGCTAACAGGGATTTGAATGATTTGACATACTCAAGAAAAACAGAGGCAGAGATTGCACAGAGAAGAAATGAAATAATTAACGATGCCATAAGCAGAGTCAATGAAATTCCAACAGATATAAGAGTTTTAGATTATTTGCAGTTTGTAAAGTATCCTCAGCCCACTCGCATAAATGAAATTGCTGAAAGTATTATTGCTTCAGAGAATTTGAAAGTTAACACAAATGTTTTCGTTACACAGAACAGTCCATTACAGCAGTTTCTTACAATCTCAACGAAGACAATGAATGTTGAACTTTCCTATGAAAATGGTAGTACTGAATCGATAACATTTGTCACTAATGAAATTTCTTTTAGCGATGAACAGCTAAAAAACGCGTTTTCAGACAACTCTTCACTCATCTTAGTTCTCTTGATTCCGAAGAACATTACGCAATCTGCAGATGATATCGCTTTCTTTTCAGAAAGTACGATAATAAAATCAGATCCAATAATTGAGTTCCCGCTTTCAGAAAATATAAGATATTATTTCAACAGCAATATTGACTTAAAGAAAATCGAGGACGTTGAGCTCTTCCTTGTGCAGAAAGCATCAGCCACTAATGCGCCTGGAATAACTGGCTACACAGTTGTTGAGAAAAAAGTGATATGGCCATTTAACCTGCTGAAAGGCAAATTCCAGATTCAAAACTTTACAGTGCAGCTGATAATAATAATTTCACTTTTGGCTATATACCTTGTGTTTACGCTTCAGCCAAACATCATAAGAAAGCCTTTGCGCATTTCTAAGGAAAACGTTCAAGGCATTCAAGGCGCATACAGTCAGCCAGAACCTAATTTTGTAAACCCATATTTCGGAACTGCATCCTCTTATAATGAATCATGGAATGGTGCAACAGCGCAAGTTCCATTAAAAACAGAGTATGAAAAGAGGAATTTTGTAAGCACAACTCCAAAATCAGTTCCAAAGTTCATTACAAGATTCAATTTCAGGAGCAGAGACCCAGAGCAGATGAAGTCCAATTATTTGTTCCATTCCATTGAAAAGGCAAAAAATTCTCTAGCAAGAAACAGTTATGAAGAAGCAGCTTCAACATATTATGAACTGAGACTTTTGTTCTCCACACTTCCAGAGCAGAAAAAGGCATTCTTCTATCCATATATAATAAGCCTATGGCAGGCTCTGAACCTTGAGTATATGCATTCGCTAATCTCAAACGCAAAGTCCCTTGTTGAGACTGAAAAACAGGAAGAAGCATTAGCAGTTTACAAAAAAATGGAAGATATTTACAAGATGCTTCCTGTGGAGCACAAGTCCACTGTATTTATGGAATGCTTAAACATAGCTAACAGACTTAATGAATTGCAAATGAAAAACCGGTATGGAAAAAAGAAGTAAAAAGTATATGATGTAGATAATATGTAAAAATATGTGAAATGTATGATGCAGACAAACGAGCAATAAAAATATGTGCGAAATAGATAATAAAAATTGTTTCAAAACAGCTTACTTGAATTAAAAAATTAAAACCATTGCCAAAACAAAATCAAATATCAAATTGAAATGGAAAAAATACGAGAACTAAAAAATTATTTCCTGAAATTTGATTACGAATTAAACAAAAATTCACTGCATAAATATGCACAAATGAAATAATATCAAAAGATAATTAATAAAAAATAATAAAAATTATTGTCGCAAAACCAAATTTCAATTAAAATTCAATTAAAATTCAGGTAAAAAAGATGGTGATAGGTAAAGATTGTCTGAAGGACAGTGGATGCTGTAAAAAATCAATAATTAATCCTGTAAAAAATAATATTTGCGCTAATAAAATTTGTAATGATAAAAGAGCCATTAAATTAATTTTTATTATTGCATTTCTATTGTTTATATCTCTTACTCTGATTTCCTACTCAGTTAATTCTGCAGAAGAACAGGTTGAAGAATTGTCCATAAGCTCCATAAATGAGATCATTGACCTTAATAAATTTATTACAAAAAACATCACAATCAACAATTTTGCACAAAAGCGTTTCAATGTTTCAATAACTACAGACGGCAACATAACAAAACTACTTGAAATAATACCAAACACTCTCGAACTAAAGCCAAGACAGTCCAGAGCATTTACCCTGACAATATTCGGTAATGAGGACCCTCTGAAATTCAGAAACAGGTCCTTCTTTGTCTATAATGGAAACATTTTATTGACTGGAATAAACAAAAAGATTCCTGTGAGTATAATAGTGACAGATGGAAAGATAAGCCTATTGGAAAGCGTTTTAGTAAATGTTAATATCCTCAATGAACGACTAACCAGGAACTCCAATATATCTTTCAGCGTAAACATATTGAATCTGATGACCGGCTCAACGTTCAATGTCTCAATAATTTACTCTATCTTTGGGAAAGACAACAGCACTTTTTATCTGGAAAATCAGACAGTGCCAATAACCACTTCTAAAACTTTGATAAAGGATTACAATCTGCCATTGAACATAACAGAGGGCTCTTATGTTTTGAGGACAAAAGTGTTCTATTCTGACAAAAATACAACGATAAACACTCCGTTCAAGATAGTCACTCCGTTCTACCTGATAAAAATTTTTGGAATAATAGCAGTCTGGCAGCTTATTTTAATAATTGTTCTTGCTGCAGCTTTTGCTGCAGCATTTTACTTTTACAGAAAGAAGCAGTTGGCTAAGCGTCGTTATGGTGTTGGTGTTGATTTTAGGGGTTTTCCTGTTGGTGGTAGGCGTGTTTTTGTTGGGCGTTTTGCTGAGTTTAATAGGGATTTTTGGTTTGATTTG
>Ga0172364_10003136_pt1 | contig 13189 bp, 7 predicted proteins | sample LakKivSesite10cm_FD_114545 | JGI IMG/M metagenome (GOLD analysis project Ga0172364, IMG submission 114545) | Sediment microbial communities from Lake Kivu, Rwanda - Sediment site 10cm | ecosystem: Environmental > Aquatic > Freshwater > Lake > Sediment | place: Rwanda: Western Province, Lake Kivu... | reverse complement strand
TTCACCAATTCCATCTAGTTCATCTTCACCAATTCCATCTAGTTTATCTTTACCAATTCCATCTAGTTCATCTTCACCAATTCCATCTAGGTCAAAGTCTATATCTAGTTTATTTGCAGTTTTATTCCATTTATTCCAGGACTCCTTTTCTTCAGGAGTTGCAAAAGAAATATCTTTTAGTGTAGCTACAACTAATTTACGTTTTGAATCTATATCTACATCTGTTAGAATAGTTTCCACTGATAAACCAACTTCTTGAGCAATCTTAGCATTTGCAAACTTATGAACATTATTTATAAAAGCAGTTTTATTCTTTAGATTATTATTTGAAGCATAAGTTGCTCTAATTTGATATAGTCCATCATCAGACTTGTTCATTTCAGCTAGAGCCTTTTTCAGTTCGGCCGTCTTATTTACAGAAGCCGTCTTTTCAGTTAGTCCATTTGCAATCTTTGATGATGCCATCTTTTCTGTTTTCATAAAGGCAGAAGGAGTATTTATGACATACTTTACCGTATCAACTAAATCAGTTGCACTCAAATCTCCAAGATGATCAGCCATAGAGGTTACAAGAGCATCAATTGTATCCATTGGTTTGACTGAAGAAGCTAGTTTATTGAAATATGTATATCTTGATTTTTCATCTAAACGAGAATCTGACTTATGGGGCAGAGCGTTGACTAGAACCAATAAAGAAGCTTTATCAGTGTTCATCTCACTAGCCTTCTTGATTTCAGATGGAGTCTTTCCATAGAAAGCGATAACATCAGAAACAGTCTGCATGGCAGACTTCAGAAGAGCATTAGCATTATAGGTATAGGCCCATCTAGAAAGATCACTCTTTTGATCATTTAGCTGTTTTTCAGTAATGACGGAAGGATCAATATAGCGGTGATGACTCATGAAGTCCTGAAGCTGCTTCTCAGTTATTCTTGAATCTTGAGTTTCATTCAAAACAGAGCCAACCATTCGGCTAACATCTGTCCATTGTTTTTCTGTAATAACATTTGGAAACTCATTCCATCTTACTACATAACCGCTCTTTATACTGTCAAGCTGTTTCTCGGTAATAACGTCATAAGAGCCTGTCCTCTTTTGAGGACTAGCACTTGTAGTAACATTTGAATTCTTTAGTTCAGTAGGATTATCTAACTGTTTTTCAGTTATAACGCCTGGAGCTCCAATTCGCTCGCCAGTAAATTTAGCGTCAACTAACTGCTTTTCCAAAATAACCGAAGTATCGTGAGATTCGGCTACTTTTTCATTAGAACCCTGATCTTGACTAGTTTTTGTATTTGCCATGTCAATAGACTCCTTATTGATATTGTCTTCTGATGTCATGTTTTTTATAATATTTTCAAAATGTTTGAACCTTTTTATTAGATTATCGGATAATCGCAAAAAGTCCTTCTTTTTTTCTGTATCTATTTTTGAATATTTAGGTTTTGTTATGTTGCCTAGATTTCCGATCTGTTCATTTACTATTCCAGGAGACACTTCTCTCTGCATCGTGTTTGGGACAGGAGGAATAGATTGAGAAGCAGGCTGAGTAGCAACCGGCTGAACTGGAGTACCTTCATTTATTTCTGGAGCCTTTTTGGGCCGAAGATCTTCTACGGCAGTAGCCGTTGGAGACGGGAGTTGAGCATATCCCATTTCTATTAGTTCGTCTGTTACAGATTGAACACTAGCCATAACATCTACTAAATCAGAAACATATTCCATTGAAACTTGTTGCTTTTGGGCCATCATAGACTTTGTAACAGCTTCTATTTTTTCTAAAACATCTGATAGATATTCTAGTTCTTTTTTGCCTGCAAATTTTTCAAGACTTTTTTCTGTTTCTTTGTTTATAGAAGCTACTTTTTGAAGATTATTTATTTTAGATTTTATTTCTGCTATTTTTTCTGACATTCCAGATGGATTTAGTATTTCACAAACTAGACAATCGTGACAAGCAGGATTTACCACTATAGAATCTTCAATAAATTTTAGATTGAAATTATGCTCATAAACTTTTGCTTCTTTCCATATAAGCTCTTTTGGATCATCTTTAGAGCTTCCGCATATAGGACATTTATCTTCATAAAAATCATCATCTACTTTTTCTTTGCTATTGTGATATTGACATACTATTTTACCACTAAACTTTTTATTTTTATGATTTTGTATATGGCTGCAATATTCAGTGGGAGTTGAGCAGGCGAGGTGGCATATTGAACAGAGAGATACACTTACCTGACAACCCATAGAAGTGCCAGAAGTATATCCTTCTTCTATTCCACGAGCAAGCTTTGGATAGGATACTCTGTCTATCATGGCAATAATATATACTCCACCACGATCATCATCATACCATGCATGAACACATTTTCCCTTGGCTTTTTCTATATCCGTATTTTGGTGATTTGTGAAAATAGGAACACCAATAAAAGTAGAGGCAGCTTTTTTTAGTTCTCTCTCAGAAAAAGCGTCACCATTATCATTTACTTCATCTTTTTTGATAGCAAATATTTTTACAAATAAATGCTCTGGTTTTTCCACTATAGCAGCTTTTATATCAAATCCGCCATAGTCGTCGTTGTTGTCTTTTTGAATAGAAGCAAACTTTATATTGTTCATATTATATTCTGACCAATTTGGCTTATTTATAGCTTCTATTTTTTCTATAAAAAAGTTTAATACTGATTTTTTTATCATTTATTATTTTCCTATTTTTCTTTATTATTTTCTTCAGCGTGTTTTCTAAACCTATCACTCATAGCAACTTCTATACAACTCGCATACTGTTTCAGAGTAGTAAGGTCGTTCATGCACTCTGGAAACATAGTATTTTCATTACAATAATCAACTGCAACGAATCCTACTATTTGATGTCCACTCATAATACGACAGTATGCAGTTGCTACTATATTACGTAGTTCAAGGAAATGTTTATAAAAATCTTCTTTCATATCTTTTATAAAAATAAGCTTCTTTTCTTCTGAACTTATCATTTCTGTAAGAGTCGGAATCATAGATACAGATACATCTTTGCTATTCATTACTTCATATGACGTGCCTCTTTTTACAGACTCATATACCATAGACATTTTTTTCATAGGAGATCCATCCAAATATTGTCCTCCATTATGAAAGAGATACACATAGGAGCGACTAGAATCATAAGTCATACGAAGTTCTGTAAGTAAATCCTGCATCTTCAAATCTTGATCAGCGACTTCGGTTATATCGAAAATAGAATATTTTTTATTTTTTCCTGTAAATATTTTTATTACTTTAGGAATAAAGGCAACAAGAAATCCTATAAAGAATACTCCTGCTGACTGACCCACTATAAACCAATCTATTTTAGGTAATGCCATAAACATTTTGTTCCTCTCTAGCCTTTTACGTGTCTTGAAATTTTTACATCTTGTAAATCTTCGCTCATATAATTTTTTTGACCTTGCGGGAATCTTATTCCCCACATTTTAGAAGCATGACTCAATGCTCCTACTATTGTAGAAAAATATTTTCCATATGGAGCATAAACTTTCTTTCTTTTATAAATAGGAGGAAGTTTTTTTATTCCAGCAAAAAAAGATTTTCTTCCGTTTTTTTCAACTGCCGGTCCTACCACAACAAAATAGTCACTATTAGTTGTATAGTCATGACCTTCCCATCGATAATATGATCCTTCTCCAAGCTCTCTAGTAAGTCTTTTCTTTACACCAACAGATCTATCATGGTATTTTTCTCTCCAGAGAATACCTCTATCCTTTATCCTTTTTGGGCCTCCCTCTTTCAGGAAAGCTTCTTTTAGAAAACCTTTTAGATTGAATATCTTATTCATTATCTGTTATTCCTATCAGATATATAAAACCTAAATCATTTTCCATACTTATTCTATTTACTACGATATTTTCCTTTTGAATATTCAATATTTCTTCTGGATTATTTATTATGCATGCTATTTTTCTTATTTTATCATCGCTTTCAGCTTTTTTATTTCTTGATGCTTTTTCTTTAGCTGCCTCTACTATATTCTCATATACAATTTTTTCTACATCGTTTATTTGATCTTCTATAGCATCTTCATTAAATCGAAGTATCCTCCAACCTATGCTTGCAAGTTTTTGATCTCTTTTTTGATCTCTTGCCTTTGACTCTAAGTCAGAATGCCACTTTTGTCCATCCGCTTCTAGTCCCACTCCTATATCAGGATAAGCAAAATCTATTAGGAACGGATATGGCTGACCTGGGACATTTGCATTAAACTGACCATATAGAGGGTATGGCACCCTATCTGACATACCTTTTAGCATCTTTAGCATTTTTAGCTCTAACGATGTAAGCTGAATTTGTTTCATTGGAGCAGGCTGAATGGCTTTCTCTTGTTCTTTCTTTATATTTTTTTTATCCCCCCTTTTTCCTATAAAATTTGGAGTCGGAGAAAGCTGTTGTGCCGCAGCAGCTACGCCTCCTCCCGCTAGAGATCCACCGCCCATTGGGGCCCCTCCACCAACTTCACCACCCGTTGGGGGAGCCGCCCCTCCCCCCATATCTCCACCCGGCATTCCTCCGCCAAATCCACCCATGTCTAGTCCTCCTATCGGGGCTCCTCCTCCACCGCCAAGGTCTAAACCTCCACCTAGACCGCCGGGGGCGCCCCCTCCCCCTCCTTGTGGCTGCCCCATTATTTGTCCAGTTGCACTAGCAAATGCTTTTTCTTCTCTTATTTTTCTTACTTCTTGATCATAGTCTAAATCAAACTCTTCTAATAGAGTTCGAGTTGATATCGTACCTTTGTCATGTAATTGCATATAGGATTGTAGCTTAGATGTCTTATCTCTAAGATTCATATCGTTCCATTTTAGAGTAGGAACAATATATTCTTTTTCCCCAGACTTTTTACTCTCTTCTTCATCTTCAAAATCTTGCATCATTGCTACAGGAAGGAAAATATGATTTTCTACCCATTCGGCCAAACTATCTCTCCAGTTATCTAGCCTTCTAATCATAACTTCTACGCCAATTTGAGCAGAAGAGAAAGACCCCATTTCTCCATTCAAAATAGCCTGGTTCAACATTAGACCATCTAATATCTCTTTGCCTATTAGTTCCATTTCTTGAGTAATATTATGTATTCGCCCCGTGTTGCCCTGGATAGAGATTAGTCCATTTCTTCGTGTTACGAGCATCGTATTTGGAACTTTTACACAATAAACTTTTCCACTATAATCTTCATCTATTATGTGCTGCTTTTTTATATTATAAGAAGTATTTTTTCTTTTTTCTGACCAGTGGACTCTATAAATATTATTATTTTCTAAACACTTATGAGAGAAATATCCAAGCTTTAGAGCAATCTCCGAAACATCATTAGCAAGTTGATTAGAAGTGGTATTGTAAATATATCTGTCTGATGATTTATTTTTTTCTATAGTTCCATTCCTATTCATCATGGCATCTAATAAAATTTGTAAATTTTCTTTGGGGAGATTCTTTATCCAAGAAGGAATCTTTTTATTTTTATAATCTATTCCGCATTCCTGAGCAATATATTTTGTTATTTCTATATTATCTATTGTAAAAAGAGAACAAACGCTATCATTTTTTATATCATAATATTTATTATTACATTTAGCAACAGAGTACCCACGAATCTTCTTTGTTTTATTTTTTTCTTTATTTACTTTTATATTTTCTTCAGAAACATAATATCCAACAAATTTTAGAAAATCATTTAGATCCAAGCTCTCTATCTCTTTCTTCTGTTTATATGGTAGATTTTTTGGAATATTTCCCTTCCAGTCTAGAGTAGAAATAAACCTATCGTCATGTTTCACATGTTGAGAATAAACTACTTTTAATTTCCCATTTCTTATAACGAGCATTCTGTGATTTGGAGTAACTAAAACATCCACAGATTTTGCTTTGAAATGTTTCATTTTTAGATTATTATTTGATTCAAAGTCATACTCATGGTATTCTGTTGGCGCTTGGTATTCAAGCATTCCTGATTCCATATTATATGTTGCTACCTCTTCATTTCTATTTAGGTCTTCAAATAACTTCCACCCTTCATTAGTTAGAATTTCAGTATCATCTGAATAACAGGCCCCAACCCAGTCCATCTCAAATGCATGGTGAGTAACTAGTGTAAGATTTGGGTCATTTGATACTGCTGTTATTTGAGCGGTTACATCCTGAATGGCGTTTTGATCAGCAGGACGATCTTTGTCTCCTATTTTGATGATACGTATTGGCAATATCATTCGTTCTGCTACTATCCAGTTAGCGGTCATTAGTTTAGTTTTATAGGCAAGATAAGTAAATAATCTTCTAACCATAGAAGTTCCATATGAGCCATATGGACTTCCCTGATGTTTTATATGGCTTATGCACCTATTTGATAATTGAATAGGCTTTCCTGACATTACTAAATCTATAAGGCTTTTTGGAAGTCTTTTATATGTTTCTATAGGTTTTTTTTGAGTTATAAGCCCTTTTAGTTCTTCATCTGGTTGCAATGTATAAACTGGTTCAGATGACAACGGAGAACTATTTACTGCTATCCAGTCAGGATTTAGAATAACTATTCTTTTTATAGTACCATTTGGGTGAGAGCATTCTTCTCCATTTGGGAGCACTCCACTACCAGAGCAGTGAGTACAATGATATTCTATAAAAGGAAAAACGTCTCCAAGTAAATGATATTCAAAACTTATAAGTCTTAGCCAATGATGTAGTTTTATTCTTTTTACCAGTTTTTCAAAATATTTTAGAACTTTTCTACTTTTACATTCTAGCTTGAAACCATTCATGGGGAACGTGGAATTATGAACTGCAACCCTGTTGGCAATATAAGAGTGAGAATTTTCTATTGTTAGATCATATACTTTCCCAGAGTATTGATATTCAGATATAGTTATTATTTTACGAAGCATATATTTTTTATATACTTTATATGGAGTATTATTTATATATTTTTCATTTATTTCATATTTATATATTTTATCATTTATTCCATTAAATATATCGCATACTCTTCTACTTATTCTGATATTATAACACGTTTGTCTGTTTTCCGAAGATATTCTTTGTTTGTGGAATGAATATTCTAACCCCAATATATCACAAATATTTGCTATTTGTTCACATAATTTTTTGGAAACACCAACTCCTTGGAATCCATTATTTTTATTAAAGCATCCATCGCCCTGTAGAAATCCAGATAATATATACTTTAGAGATTCTGAATTTAGTCTCATAATACTAGGAGAAAATCCCTTAGTTCCGTCTTTTGCTATTTCTGGACAGTAACCACATAGATCATCCGAAATATCTTTTCCATAACAAGAAACCACAGTTATTCCTTTTTCAGGAATAACTCTTATAGTTGTTTTGTTCTTTCCGTATATTTTTTCTATTCTTTTTATTATTTCTACAGCAAATGTTTCCGATTCGTCTTTAGATAACGTGAAATGCACTCCCTTATAATGCCTTTCTGGTCTAGAAACATGTTCATGTGGTATTCCGCTCCCCTTTGCCGAATAGACCCCTATAAGCCAAGCTAGATCATTATTTATATATATATTACTAGAATAATTTTCTTCATACAAACATGGAGACAATAAATAATCACCTTTTTTTAGAGAACCGGCCTGTATTTCTAAAATCTTTTCATCCTTCATTATGAAAACAGTATGTCCTTTTGTTATCTTTAGTGTATCTTGATTTACTCCATCTATTTTGACTGCTAGCATATCCTCTTTCGTATGTCTGCTATGAACCTCTAGAACTTCATTGGATGATCCATCATGAGACCTAACTAGATCTCCTTCCCGAATAGAAGATATTGGCTTTTGTTCGCCATTTGCCATAAGAATAGGAGTAGACCCATCTAGGCAGTAAAAATCTATACCAGCAGAGACTTTAGGCTCATTTTCATAGAAAAATCTTGATTGATGACAAGATATTTTATTTGCCGTTACAGTAAATGTACTAGGTAATCTAACATCATAAACATATCCCTCATATTCAAAAGATCTATTATATGTGACAACAGAAATAACAAAATTCTTATAAAAGAATCTTCTGTCATTCTTTCTACCTCTCTTTTTCATATTTGAGACTTTATTTGGAATAAAATCTTTTATTTTTTTTGCCTCAGAAGAAGGCAATATTATGGTATATTTGAAACTATTTTCTTTTGAATCAAGTATATTCTTTCTTGATTTAGTTATTTCTGGAAGAATATTACATCTATAAAACATCATCATTATCTGATTGGCTATATTTTTAGAAAATACCTTCATTTCAAGATTGTTAGTCTTTTCGTTGTAATAAGAATGATTTTCTATTAGCTCATATAATATATATTTTTGAAGTTCAGGATTTAGTAATGTTATTTGAGAGGATAGTTTCTTACTTTTTCCATAACCCATAATATATTTTGTTTTTATTTTATTTATCAATAATACTGAAGACATACTCAAAGAATTAACAGTATCATCATTGAATATATTATTTAGTTCTTTTGCTATATTTCGAGCATCTTCTTCTGATCTAATATCAGATTCTTCTATTTCCATATTGAATGGAATGAGAACATAATCTCCACGCTTTACTTCTGACGCTTTTACTGTTGAAACTATTTCATTTAGATTATGAAATTTTTGACAGTTACTTGTTTTACAAATGTCATAATAAGAGCCATCACAGTTTTTATTTGACCACTGAGAATGAGAGCACTTCATATCTCCCATTTTTATAATACGGCATTTATGTTCATGAGTTACAATAAGTTCTTCGCATTCACCTATTACAGCTATTCTGTTTGCTAGAGTCTTTTTATATCTTTTAGAAGACCTATCAGGAATACAAATATTTCCAAATCCATCTTGAAGTCTAAATGTATTATTAGGTATTCCAATATTAGTGTCTATTGGATCAGATTTTCTATGTATTTCATCTATAGCTATAAGTGAACCATCTTTAGAAGTAATATCACAAGGAAGTATAAAGCTCCATTGATATATTTCTCTTCTCTTCGATGCTATTTGCCAATTTTGAGGAGTATGAAGTGGAGAAAAGAACATCGGTTGTCCCCACATTGCATTTGCCATACCGCCGGATTGCATTTGGGCACTCTTACTAATGGGAGTAGAGGCGGTAGAACTTTGAACATACTTTGAAACATTACCATATTTTTGTGCTATATTTATAGATCCAGATGATGCACTTATTCTTTTTCTTTCAGGTGCATTATTGCTAAACTTGATAGCCATTTATAATTCTCCATTTTTACACATTTATCCGTCTATAGCCAAGTCATTTGCAGATTGATTGATATATTCTTCATCCGATTCCTGATTACTATCTGTATTATCGGAAATATTAGGATCAAAAGGAGTTAGCATTTTGAATTCCTCGGATTTGCACTCTTCTAATCCGCAATCAGTCAAATCTACTTCTTTTTCTAGTTCTTTCTTTCTCTTTTCTTTGTCTTTTTCTTCTTTATTCGCGCATTTACAATTCGAACAAGAATGACTAGAAGATGTTAAAGATACTCCAGGTTGAATAAATACTGGATTATCATTTACTTGAGAGCCTGAAAGATCTGGTCCGCTTTTTCCTTTTGTTCTAATAGCCACTTCGGACCAGGGATATTTTCCGCAAGAGCACATAGTTGGAATTTTATCACTTGAGGGAGATGGCATTTGTGCATTGCAAACTTTACAGATATATTGTGCTTTTATTTCTCTCTTATTTCCGTCTAGATATTGAGAGCCCGCTGGTCTTTTTGGTTCATTTTTGAATGGATCTTTTATTGGAGAAAGTTGAGCTATTTTTTTTTTTTTGTCTTCTTCGTTTGAAGAAGTTTTGATTTCGCTGTTTGAATTCGCAGTATGCCAGTTATATGGCTTTCCGCTAGAAGCCGGAGCATATCCTCTCTTGTCTGCCTCTTTTTCTCTCATGGCTTCCATTCTTGCCTCTAGAGTTCTTTGAGATGGAATATATGGTTTTCTCAATTGTCCAGGAAGAAGCTGCATATTATTTTCTTCTGGTATCCATGAGTCAACTTCAAACCTTTTATTTATGTAGCCACCAATCCATTTGCCAGTTTTTGTATCTCTATATGGACGACTATATTTGTCCATAATAGAACCACGCCAAATGGATTCCCAGTCTATTGTCCAAATATCACCAACTACTGCTCCAAATCCTTTATTTCTTTCCACTATACTCCAATCGCTAATGGGCTGTCTCAAAAATGGATCTATTCTTACTTGACTTGGACCATACAGAATAACATTTTGCTCGCTCTTGTGCTGTGCCTCTTTTTTCATATTATAAGTCTTATTTGAAACTTTAGATATTTTAGCATCAAATTGAGCTTGTTTCTTTATTTTTTCATTTATATTATTGACAAAATCAATAACTTCTTTTGATTTTGCTGATTGTGCTGATTTATAAGGAAGATCCATAATATTTTTCTCCACTTCTGGTGAATTTTCTTTTACTATACTTGGCAGAATAGGCCATAGTTCGACGGCTATTTCAAGTTTTTCTTCTTCCGTAAGATCGCTTTCATAATATTCTTCTAAAGAAGATTTTATTATTTCTTCTTTATCTTTAGAAACAAGTTCTAATAGTTCATTTTGAGTAGAAACTCTGTCATTATCGTTTAGCCAATTATACAGATCTGCTGAAGTTCTAAAGTTCAAATCAGACATATTTTTATCTTCTATAAAATTATCTTGAGTTATTTGGTGACCTTGTACGGATTGATTATTTTGAGCTTTTTTTAGATTGAATATTTTAGTAGAAGCAGTCTGTTTATTTTTGCCCTGTTGCTGTTGTGGCTCCAGTTGCTGGCGTAGTTTGAATGCTTTGTCTGATAAAGTTTCAAGCTTTTCAGCAGCATCTTCTATTTGTTCACTTTGTTGATCTAGCTGATTAGTATAGTCTAAAATAAGGGAAGGGTCTTCGGATTGAGATATTTCTATAGGAATATTAGTTGGATCTATAGATTCTATTTCTTTTACAATATTCTCTGCTTTTTCTAGATTAGTTTCTGCCATATTATTTCTTGAATAGTTTGTTTATAAAACTATCTTCCATAGACTGAATAGTATTATTTCTTGAAACTTGTTTCCAAGAAGTATCTTTTTCTCTTTTTACTCTTGCCTCTTTAGCTACTTTTTCACCATGAGTCATTTCTGGAACTCTATCAAAATCTTTATTTGAATCAAAAATGCTTATTCCACTTGAAGGAGCTTTATAAGTAGAATCAAAAGTATATTCTGCTGCCCTATTTACATTTGCATTCTTTCTTGTTTCGGTATTTTTTAGAGCATTTACCATTTCGTCTAATCTTTCTTGCTTCATGCTCTGATAATACTTTTCTATTTTATTTTTTTCGGAAGCAGTCTTTTCTCTATTATCCTGAGATTTAGAAAGTTTATCTAATATAGTAGAATCCCAGATACTATTTGATGTTTGAGTCTTTATTTGTTTTTCTGGACCACCAAAATCTGTTATAGAAGCCTGCCCGGCAGACAGAATACTTTTATTAGAGTAGTTTTCTATTGCCTTTGAATTATTTGACTTTTTGGGTTTCTGATTTTTTATATTTTTCCATTCAGGAATATTATCAACAGAAGATTTCTTTTCAGGAAGTTTTTCTTCTCTCTTTCCCAAAATTGCATCTTCAAAAAACTTTATATTATTTTGATCTTGATTTCTTTGAATCATTATTTATTTCTCCAGCATTTTCATCAGACTATCTATAACGGTATTTCTATTTTCTTTTATCATCTCTTGAATAGTCTGAGCTTTCTTTTTATTTCCGCCCTTCATGGCTTTTGTTTCTGATGACTTTTCGTTTTTTGGCTTTCCAAAAATAACATCTAAATCGTCTTCTGGTTGCTCGGCCTTTACTTCGCCTTGTTCTTGAGATTGAGCAGAAGTGAAGTCCATTATAACTTTCTTTTCTTTTCTTACAGCTTCAGTAAGAACTAATCCAAAGTTAGATTGTATTTGATCCATTATTTTATTTAGATCTTTATCAGAAAGTCTTTTTTTCTTTCCATAATACCTATCAGGAAGAATAACCTTCACTTCCTTCATTCCACCAGGATACATCTGTTCTTCTATAAATTCATCAGAAAAGGCATCTAATCTACGAGGAGGATATCCAAGTTTTTCTAAAACCGCATAGATATACTCTAACAAATCAGGTTTTCTCTGTTTATCTTCTTGATCTGGTATTTTTATTGCTTCGTCTTCAGATGGAGAAATTTCAGGAATCGGCTGTTCTTGTGCAGTTTCTGTAACCGAAAAGTTATCACCAAATCTATTTTCAGGCTTAACATTATATTGAGCCTGCATGATTTTTTGCATTCCACTCGGTATGATTGGCATTATTTTTCTCTCCTTGTGGACACCATTCCTATTCTTTAATTTTGGTAAAGAATATTATATTACTTACTTATTTTTATCTTCTTATTATTCTTCGGCTAGCATAGCGTCAACATAATCAGCAGGATAAAGAGTTGACCAATAATCTTTTAGCATAGCACGAGTCTTACCGTCTAACTTGGCTATCTTCTGCCACTTGCAGCTATTGGCAGACTTGTATGGGTCTTCTTTTACCTCTGGCTTATTTACTAGCTTAGCTTCGGCTTCTGGCTGACCGCTAGTGCAGCAGGGCTCATTATTCTTAGCTTTATTGTCCTTAGTCTTTGGTTTTTCTTCTGTTTCAGGCTTATTTACTAGCTTTGCTTCAATTTCTGGCTGACCGCTAGTAGCTTCTTCCTTTTCTGCTGTCTTTACGACCTTGGCAGAAGAAGCTGTCTTTTTGTTTCCAATGATCTTCTGAACGAAATCATTGAAATTACCTGACTTTAGGTTGATTTTACTTGTCATAAACTTTGGCATAGTATTTAGCACTCCTTGTTATATATTGTTTTCAAGTTTATTGTAAACAATCACTTATTTATATAATCGTTATTTTCTTGATTTCCTTTTATTATTTTTGTTTTATTGTTTTATTATCTGCTTCTTCTTGCTTTTCTTCTTGCTGATGCTGCTGCTGCTGCTGCTGCTGCTGTTGGTGCTCCTGTTGCTGCTGGTTTTGGTGGTGCTGCTGGTGTTGCTGGTGTTGCTGGTTTTCCTCCTCCTGGTGTTGCTGGTGCTC
>Ga0172364_10003134_pt1 | contig 13192 bp, 12 predicted proteins | sample LakKivSesite10cm_FD_114545 | JGI IMG/M metagenome (GOLD analysis project Ga0172364, IMG submission 114545) | Sediment microbial communities from Lake Kivu, Rwanda - Sediment site 10cm | ecosystem: Environmental > Aquatic > Freshwater > Lake > Sediment | place: Rwanda: Western Province, Lake... | reverse complement strand
GCCTTTATGCCATCCAAGATGCCCATAAATCTTTGAATCCAGTTTGTTTATAGAATCCCTTAAATAAAAAGAATAACCCAGATTTGCAATTAACAACCCTATAACAAGCTCTTCAAATCCTAGGCTTCTTCCAAAAAGCTTGCTTAATAGTTCATATATTAAGTACACCAGGAATATTAGAAATATCCAATATACGATTTTTTTGAGAAGCTCTTGTTTTGTTTTTTTAATTTTAACCACCACGCAACCTTATAATAAACCATACAACTAATAAGATTATTATGATAATCATTGCTATTGTTAAGAAATCTGGTTTTTCTTTTTTGGCCATTTTCTATATAAGATAAATTTTATTTATAAAACTTTTGTTTTCTGGTCGAAAGAACTCCGAAGTTAATCTTGCTAAATTAATCTAAACATATGCTTTTTGTCCAAAGATTTAGTCAACTATCCAAACTAATGGCCTGCACATAGGGGACATCTTTTATTTTGATTATGTCCTTCTTGGAAATAATACCTGATTTAAGGCCCAGCCCAACTGATTCCTGGCCAACAAGATTTATCATATAGGCCTGTTCAAACAATTTAACAATCTCTTTTTCTGTTTTTTCTTTTCCATTGTAGAAATCAGAGCTTAGGTCAAGCTTTAAGTCAGGGGTTTCAAACTTTTTTCCTATAATTTCCTTATCGCAAACAGCAAGCATTAACCTATTGTTGGCTGTTATATGCTCTTTAACTATCATCTTATATCTTTGTTTTAACAGGACGCCTTGCACCACAAGCAAGGCAATGCATAAATGTTATGCTCCCTTCCTTTAAAAGTTCTGTATCTGGCCTCTTGCACTCAGGGCAGATTACAAAAATATCAACATACTGCTTAATCTTTCCATTTATTATTGCTGACGAGATTTTACTTCCTATCAAAAGCCCTGTACTCTTTAAATCACCAGGCGTTGCCAGCTCTTTTAAAATATACTTCAATAGATGCTCTGGCTTTCTTCGCAGTGCATTAGCTATCTGGTTAAAGTTAGAGATAACAGTTCTGTTGCCTTGGATGTGGCCAATAACCCTTGGAACCTCAAACCTGTCTGTTTTAGAGCTTATTTCTGGAAGCTCTTTTCTGGCCTTTTTCAGCATTTTCTCATAATCCATTTTATGATTTGAAATCAAGGTTCATATATAAATTTATCTAAAACCAGCCTGCCATTAGAAAAGGTTATATTTGAATTCAAATTTCCCCTTGGAATGAAAAGAGTTGGGGTAGATATTGGTTCTGACAGCCTGAAGGCAGTTGTGATAGATGGAGAAAATATAGCCCTTTATCAAAAAAAGATAAAAGGAAAACCGGTTTATGCCTTAAAAGAGATCTTGGGTGAACTTATAGCAAGGCATGGTGATAATGCCTGCATTGGTGTAACAGGCGTTGGCTCATTTTCTTTGTCAGACACTCTAAACAAAAAACAACTGATAAATGAATCAATTGCAACTAAAAAGGGCATAGAGTCCATTGTTTTGGATATCCGGGAAAATGAGAAAGTAGGGGTAATTGATGCAGGGGCATCAAGCCAGAGATATTTTGAGTTTGAAAAATGTGACAGGAGATTATTTTTAGAAAATTATAATTTAGAAGATAAGTGCGGTGTTGGTTCAGGCTTATTGCTTGAGCACATGGCCAAAAGATTTAACTATGGTTCAGTAGAAGAATTGTCTGATGTTGCCAATCAAACCAAAAAGACCATAAAGCTCTCTGCAAAATGCGGTGTTTTCCGGGAATCTGATGTTGTGCACCAGCAACAAAAGGGAACTCCAAAAGATGTATTGGCTGCCTCGCTTTACAGGGCATCTGCAGATAGTTTTAAAAACATCCTGTCAAACGGCATAATGCCTGAAGCGAAGATTATTCTTATAGGTGGCCTCTCGCTTAGCAAAGCCTTTGTTAAGCATTTAGCAGATGTTTGCAAGATACCAGTTGAAAGGATTATTATACCAAAGCAAGGGTTATATGCAAGTGCAATTGGTGCAGCAATCAATGGCCAGCATGCTTACCTAAATGGCATAATAAAAAAATTAGAGCAGAAATTAAACAAACCCTTCAGCTATGAGTCACAAGGCCCCTTAATCTTCAAAAAATCCAGAATCATGAAGCCAAAAGAAGATTGGCCTTATAATGCAGATATTCCTTTAGCTGGCTTGGGAATTGATATAGGCTCTGTCAGCACAAAGGCAGCATTGATAGCAAAGGTTAATAACAGGTTTAGACTGCTTGCATATCACTACAGGAGAACAGAGGTAGACCCTGTTGGGGCTGCAATAGACTCTATAAATAAGGTATACAACCAGGTTATGGAAAGGGGCTATAAAATTAAAAAGGTTGTTGCAGGGACAACTGGAAGCGGAAGGCAGCTTACTGGTTTTATAGCCGGAGCCTCTAAAGCCCATATTGTTGATGAAATCACTGCACAGGCTGCAGGCATAACAACAGTCTATCCTAAAAAAGAATTCAGTATTATTGAGTTTGGCGGCCAGGATTCAAAATTTATCAATATAAGCCAGGGGGTTGTTGTTGGCTTTGAAATGAACAATGCTTGTGCTGCTGGAACCGGAGCATTGCTTGAAAAATATGCCATGCGCAGAAACATTAAAATACAAGATTTTGGGGGTATTGCATTAGGGGCAAGGAAACCCCCTGATATAGACAGCACTTGTGCGGTTTTGTCAGAGCAATCAATCATAAAATATGAGCAGAATAATGTGCCTTTAGGGGATTTATGTGCAGCCCTTGCATTGGCAACTGCAAGGAATTATTTGGCAAAGGTGGTTAGCGGCAAAGAGATAAAACCAATAGTTGTTTTCCAGGGTGCAACTGCATTTAATCTTGGGCAGGTTGCTGCTCTTGAAACTGTCCTCAAAAGAGGAATAGTTGTACCCCCCTGGCCCCATATCACAGGCGCAATAGGTGCAGCAAAATATGCATATAACAGCTCTGGCTTGGGCAGTTTTAGGGGATTTAAAAATATTTCAAGCCTTAAATATAGTGTTGGGTCCTATGAGTGTACTAATAAAGGATGTGGAAATGACTGCAACATAACAAAAGCTGAAATTGGAAAAGAGGAGTTTTATATAGGCGACAGATGCCAGAGATACAGTGCAAAAAAGCATGAGAAAAAAATAAGGCCGTCTAATTTATTTAAAGAGAGGCAGAAAATAATGGAGGCTTCATGCAGATGAGAGTCGGAATCCCAAGGGGATTGTTATTTAATGATTTCTCGCCCCTGTTTATCCCTTTTTTTGATTATTTGGGTCTAGAAACCATTGTTTCAGATGAAACTAACAGGAAGATAATAAATCGCGGTCTAGAGATAGTTCCAGCAGAATATTGTTTTCCAACCAAGGTTGCATATGGCCATGTCGACAACCTGCTGAAAAAACTAAAAAGAGAAGATTTTATTTTTATCCCCTATATTGCAAATACAGGGAAGCCAACTGGCAGCTATAAATATTGTGTTACATGCCCATGGACACAGTCTACGCCAGACCTTATGAAATCTGCACCAGAGCTTATTAAGGAAGGCCTTAATTCAGAAAACCTTGTTTCTCCCTCCCTGTTTTTTGACTGGGGGTTCAATCATCTTGAGGACCAGATGAGGAAGGCTGTGGCAAAGATGGGCCATAATACAAAAAAGGTTAGGGCTGCACTTCAAGAGGGGTTAATAAATAAAGAAAGGTTTGACAAAAAAATTGAGGAAAAAACAGAAGAGGTTTTTGGTTCTATCCAAAGCAGATTTAAAGAGGAGAAATATAAGAATGAACCTGCCTTTTTGGTTATGGCAAGACCATACACAGCTTATGATGCAAATGTTAATAATGATATTGTAAATAAGATTTTAGATGCTGGCCATCTTGCAATCCCCCTTGAACTTGCCCCCATAGGAGCAATAGATATTTCTAAACAAATGCCAAAGATGTACTGGATACAGGGCCAGAAGAAGCTGGCTGCAATAGAACTGTTAAATAAAAACAGGAACCTGTTTGGGATTGATATAACCTATTTTGCCTGCGGTCCAGACACCCAGATAAACCAGCAGATGAGATGCAGGGCGCAAAAGCCATTTTTAACAATTGAGATGGATGAGCACACCGGAGATGCTGGAATCGATACCAGGTTGCAGGCATTCTTCAACACTGTTAAATCCTACCTAGAAATAGAGGCAAAGCAAACCAGCAGGGTTTTTAGCGTAAAGCTAAAGGGGCTTGATAAGATTAAGGGAAAAAAAATTCCTGTTTTTCCCCCGATGTCAAAACACAATCATGCACTATCTGCTGTTTTAAATGCATATAAAATCCAGTCAAAGGTTCTGGATGTAAGCCCTGATGAAACCATGGAAAAAGCAAGAAGCTGCACATGCGGTTTGGTATGCACGCCCTATTTACACACTACAGAGGCCATGCTTAATTTTATGCAAAAACCGGAATTTGACGAAAAGAAGTTTGCCTTTTTTCAGGCAACAACTGACTGCGGGCCCTGCAGATTAGGACAGTATGCAAGCCTGGAATCTCTTTTATTCCAGAAAAAGGGGATAGACGTTGACATAATAACAGGCGGCGAACTAGGAGCTGAGTTTAATCTTGGCATGCCCCTATTAATCAAGGCATGGTCTGGTATGACTGCAGTTGACCAGCTTGAAAAAATGAGAATGCATACAAAACCATACGAGGTTAATAAAGGGGCATCTGACAAGATTTATGAAAAATACATGAAAGGGCTTCTTGATTATTTGGCAGACCCAAAAACTAATCTTGGAAAAATAAAAACCTATTTAACTATAGGCAATGCATTTTTTTCTGATTTGTTTAATGGAAAATTATCCCCTGTTGAGAAAATCCTAAGAAATGCCCAAGAGGAATTTTCTCAAGTCAAAAGGACCAATGAAAAAAAACCAAAGATAGGCATAGTTGGCGAGTTTTATGTAAGGCTTCATGAGCCAGCCAACCAAAACATCATAAGAAAACTTGAGGAAAAGGGAGCAGAAGTCTGGCTAGCCCCGGCAACAGAATACTTGGCTTATTCTTATTACCTTAGCTCTGTTCTTGCAAGGGAAAAATTCAGCTTAAACAGAAAAAAAGCTGACTTAAGGGAATGGCTCTTGAAATCAGTATTATACAGGTTTATGATTGGTTATGAACATAAGTTGTTTAAGGCAACCCTGCCATATATGCAGGGCTTTGATGATATATCTGCAGAAGAACTGGTTTCAAACGGTGAAAAATATATCAGGCATTATATTGGCGGAGAGGCCATAGTAAGCATGGGAAAAGCACAAGATTTTGTAAAAAGAGGTTTGGATGGTATTATCAGTGTTATCCCATTTAACTGCATGCCAGGACTGACTGTAGCTGGCTTTATGCCCAAATTCAGAAAAGACAACAACAGCATCCCCTTTGTGTCCATAGAATATGATGGCTTTCAGGATAGCACAAGAGAGATGAGAATAGACACTTTTTTTGCACAAGTAAAAGAGAGGTATGAGAATAAAAAACAAACTGCTTTAAAAACAAAAGATATATAAATTAAATAAGAGCAGTTAAGCATATGGTTTTAGAGTCATTAGTCAACCCGATAAGAGCAGCAAAAAAGCCGTGGGAGCTATTTTTCATAGGCCTTTTTTATTCCTCAGTCGCCATTCTATTAAGCTTTTGGATATTTCACGAGCATACAAGCCTTGTCATGGTCTTTTTAACCACAATGGCATGCGTTCCCCTTGTTTATAATACAATAAAACTAGAGGAAAAAAAAGATGTTGTTGTCAGCGAGGAAACCACTTTATTGAGGGAGCATGGCAGGGTTATCTTATTTTTTCTGTTCCTTTTTTTAGGCTTTACTGTATCATTTTCTTTATGGTACACTTTCCTCCCGGCAGGCCTAGTGCAAAGTGCATTTTCTGTTCAGACGCAGACAATTGCAAATATCAACACAGGCATAACAGGGAGTTTTTTCCAGAATTTTGATATTTTCACAAAAATATTCTTCAATAACCTCAAGGTGCTGATTTTCTGTGTTTTATTTGCATTTATCTATGGCGTCGGGGCAATATTTATTTTAACGTGGAATGCATCTGTTATTGGCACTGCAATTGGAAATCTTATCAGAACAGGGGTGAGTGCAGAAGCCAGCATGTTGGGATTAGTAGGCGCAGCAAAATACTTTCATATTTTTTCCATTAGCTTGTTGAGGTATGCTGTCCATGGCATTCCGGAGATAGCTGCCTATTTTATTGGAGGTTTAGCTGGCTCTATAATCTCAGTAGCTGTTATCAGGCATGACTTGGGAACAAAAAAATATGAGAGAATAATCCTTGACTCATCCAACCTTATAATAATTGCAGTGGTTATTATTTTCCTGGCAGCCCTTCTCGAGGTTTATGTGACCCCTTTATTTTTCTAAGATACAACATAATTTTATTTCATCAATTTTTTCAAGAAGATCATCAAACTCTATACCTTAAATTCAAAAAGTGCAATCCTCCAAAAAATGTTGGAGTTAGAAAAAGCATTAATCTCAGCTGCCCTTGAAAAAGAGGCTCATAAGAAAAAAGGGGTTTTAGTTAGTGCCTGATTTTTTAAATATATCACTCTAGGATTTTTATTTTGCCTGGCCTTATCTCAAACATCTCCCCTTCCATAAGGAATTTCCTGATTATCTCCTCTGTTTCCCTTATGCCTGTTTTCTTGATTATTTTATCAATATCAACGCCCTGGCCAGAATCAAGCTCTTTTACTGCCTCATAAACTATCTGGGGCTTGTTTGTGGCTTTTTTGGGCTGTTCTTCAGGCTCGCCACCAACACTCTCAACAACTATTTTTTCCTCTTTTGCAGGCAGCTCTGCTGTTTTTAGGTCCTCTATCTTAAGCTCTATTTTTCTGACATCTATCCATTTCTTATTATTAATTTTTTTCATGATTTCAGGCACAATATATTTTTCAGAGCCATACTCCCTGGGCCTTCCAATCAATATCACAACATCGCCAACCTCTATGCTTTTCACACTGTCATTTTTTTCAAACGACCTTAAGGAGATAGCTCCGCTGCCATCGTCCACAACAAAGGACTGGTATTCAGGGCCGTCTTCTGTTTTAGAGATGACTGTCCCTATTAAATTTATTCTTGATATATGCTTGCCCTGCTTTGTTATTATGTAGTTTGGTGTCCATCCCTCTTCCTTCACATATTTTCCATTAATTAAATCAGCTATCCTTGCCTTGCATGCTATTTGTCTTTTTTGTTGTTCTGGCATTTTAAAGTTTGCTTATGAAGTTTCTCCTTGGCTCAAATATATCGCCTGAGCGTTTAAGCTTCTCTATAATCTCTTCAACCTCGCTTTCCTCAATACCCTTTTCAGATGCGCTCCTGAGAATGTCATCCAGTGGAATGGTCTTGCCAAGGCTGGCTTCAAGCTCGGTTATTATTTCCCTGACCTGCACAATCCTGCTTCTCTGGCTTGCAGGTATGCCTGTGGATATCCTGTCAATATCAATCTGGCCTGTCTCATAATCAAAGCCAACCTGCATAAGGCAGTATTTTAATATTCTTATTGCACGCTTTGCATCAGGTCTTGTAACTTTTTTTGAGAATCTTATTCTAGCAGAGCCTTCAGCAAGCCTTACCAAAGCTTCCAACTGCCTTGCTGAGATTGGTATTGGCTTTATTGCCTCTTCTTCTGTCCCCATGTTTCTTAAATCAACATAAAACTTTTTGATTTCCTCTATTGCGCCGTCTGTCAGTTTTGGAGAAATGTTCTGCTTTGCATAGGCAACATATTTTTTGAGCACGGGAATTGGGATTTCTGGCTCTTTAATGTCTGTTTCCTGTTGGAGACTAAGAACATGGCTTGCAATCTTTTCATCCATATCCTTATTGGGCAGGTCCCTTACTGGAAAGATTAAGTCAAACCTGTTTATCAGGGCAGGAGGCAAATCAATCTGCTGTGCTATCGGCTGATAAGGGTCAAACCTTCCAAGCTTTGGGTTTGCTGCAGCCAGCACTGTTGTCTCTGCCCTTAATGTAGCCTGTATATTTGCCTTGCTTATGCTAATTCTTTGTTCTGATAAAGCCTCATGCAATGCAGACCTGTCTTCTGTGCTTATTTTGTCAAGCTCATCAATCATGCAATAGCCCCTGTTTGCAAGAACCATTGCCCCTGCTTCCAAGGCCCACCCTCTCAAAAACTCATCCCTTACAACAGCAGCTGTAAGGCCTGCACCGCTTGCGCCACGGCCAGCAACATACCTTGCCTTTGGGGCAGCATGAGACATAAAAATCAATAATGTGCTTTTTGCAGCCCCTGGGTCGCCTACTAACAATATATGCATATCGCCCCTTGTAATTGTGCCGTCTTTTCTCTCTTTCTTGACTCCTCCCATTAACTGCAATACCAATGCCTCTTTTATATCATCATGGCCATAGATGGATGGGGCTATGCTTCTTGTTAGTTTTTCATAAATTTTTGGGTCATCTGCCAGTTTCTTGATTTCTTTCTCATCCTCTTCGCTTATGTCAATTGTTTCAAATGTTTCTTCTATTGGCTCTATATAGTTTGCCTCTACAATAATATCAAATCTTGTTGATGTGCCGCCCTCTCTTAAAGGGATAGGAATTTCCTTTAATATGCCTGTAACCAGAATCTTGCTTCCAGGTGTTGTTTTTTTCTCCATTATTGGCTCTACCAAATCCTCTCTCAGAAAAACAGAAATCCTCTTTGACTGCTCTCCTCCTTCCAATGATTCAGGTGCTTCCTCAACAACCAAGCGCTGCGAGTCAACAAGATCCTTGCTCAAGAGCCTGAATTTGCCTTTTCTGCCGCAGGAACACCTTGCTGGCTCTCTGAATTTCTGGCCAAGCTGCAATATAGATATGGTATTGCCGCAGCTTGGACATTCAAACTTTGCAGAAACTGTCTGCGGCCTTACATCAGATGACTGCCTTACTATCCCTTTTAAGACAAGAAGCTTGTTTATATGATTAGCCCTTATATGCCTTATTGCAATCTGCTGGTCTTCTGGGATATTTGTCAGCCTTATTCTGAAGCGTTTTACTGAAATTGGAAGCTCAAACTGCTCAACAGCTATCTCAGCTGCCTTTATTGTTTCCTCTGGCAATTCTAAAAGCTCTTCTGCAAGCTCTGGGTCAAATCTTGACAATTCCTGAAAATCAATTACAAAGGAGCCTTTACCCTTTCTTACTCTTTCCAGTAATTTGTCATGATAGTTTTTTTCCAGAAAATCATAAAACCTTTTTATTTGTTCAGCAGCATCCATTATAAAAATTTACCCCCTATAACTAAAAATAAGGATTATTTATAAATTCTTTTATTATATAATGTAAATTTATCGAAATATATGTTAAAAATATGGTGCCCCCATATTTTCATTTGGAATTACAGGGCTATAAGGCCTCTTGTTCCTGATTTCTTAAACAAATGATTTAACAGCAAAAGACACCCCATTGTTTCCTTTGGAGATTTTTTATATCAGCATATAAAAAGGGCTACTAATTTATTATTCCTCCTTTGATTTTTAAGAGGAGAAAATCATATTTTTTTGCTTTAACAGCCTGATTTATATACAAATCTTCATAGGAAAAATCAAAGAAATATTTTTCTACCTTTTTTTCCTGTGGAATTTTAAGAATAAAATAAAAAAAGAAAAATTATATATAAAAAGCTATTTTTTCTTCATGCCTTCAAATGCCCTGAGTATTTCCAGTGGAACTGCGAATATCACTGTATTGCTTTGGTCAGAGCTAATGTCATTTATGCTTTGCAGTGTTCTTAAATGCAATGCTCCTGGCCCTGTTGCAAGCATTTTTGCTGCCTTTGCCATGTTGTCTGCTGCAATAACCTCTCCGCTGGCTTTTATTATAACTGCTCTTTTCTCTCTTTCTGCCTCTGCCTCTTTTCCTATAACCCTTTTTAGGCCTTCAGGCAGTTCAACATGTTTTAGCTCAACAGACTCAACCTTTATGCCCCATGGGTCAGTTGCCTTGTCCACAATAAACCTTATTTTTGATGAAACCTCCTCTCTCTTGCTTAATAAGTCATCTAAACTAACCTCTCCTACAACATCCCTCATTGTGGTTTGTGCAAGCTGTGAAACAGCATAAGCATAATGCTCAACCTGGATTATTGCTTTTTCTGCATCAGAGACCTTAAAATACAAAACAGCATTTACCTTTATAGAGACATTGTCCCTTGTTATTGCATCCTGGTCAGGAACATCAATGACCTTTACTCTTATATCAACCTTCTGCCATGTTTGTATTATTGGTATTACAAACCTTAGTCCTGGATTTATTATTCCAGAAAATTTTCCCAAAGTAAATCTTACTCCCCTTTCATACTCTCTTACTACTTTTAGTCCAGATGCAATAAAAACTGCAACTAAAATCCATGGCCATGACCACATATAAACCACCCCAAAATTTTGTTAATTTCTTATTATTAATAAATCTTTTGATTATGGATAATCTTCGGCATTCTATATATTTTTGATTATAATTAAAAGGTTTACTTAATATGTCTAGACAAAAGGCGTGGTCAAGGAATTTATGGAAGAAATTCCGAAGAAGTCGAAAAAGATAAATTTTTAAGTAATTGAATATTTGATTTATAACATGTCCTCAAATATTGATGATGTTCTAAGAATGACTAGAAAACAAATAGAATCAATTCTTCCACCGATTAATTTTGAAATTGATGCAATCATTAAAAAAAATGACAGAACAATAAAAAAAATAGAAGAAATATTAGATGCACTATTAAGTTATATGCCCTTAGGAATTGGTGAACCAGAATTTAAAAAATTAAATAAGTATTATAAATCATTTAATAAAGAAAATGCAGATATTTATAATGAGTTCTACCAAGAACTAATGTTAGAATAAATTTACCTTTTTCGATTGGATTTAACATACCTGATTCTTGTTATGCTCTTTGATCATACAGACTATAGCCAAACTTCGTCCGAAGAGTTCAGAAAAAACTTTTTCATTAGCTAGGAAAGCTTTAAAAAATATAGATATAGGGATTTTATTATGCACAGAAATGCTTTGCGAAAACCTCATATTTTAGTATGAGGATGAGCATTTCTGGCATCCTAAAAATCCACTGTCAAAAGAAAACTCCGACAAACCAGCATCTGTTTGAAATGGAACATTTCTAACATGCCAGAAATCTTCGATTTCTGAGCATTTAGATGCTGGTAGGAGTTTTCTGTGGATTTTTATGATTTTTGATTAAGATTGAAAGCTATATAATCAATAAAAAAACAGAAGCATTTAAAAAGGGCGTCTTATTCCTACTACAATAATCAAGATATTTTCACTCTTGTCTTGTAATACAAATCTATATAACTTAAGTTTTATTCTTCAGAAATTTTTTCTGTTGGCTTAGAGTCCTTAATTTCATTTAACATCTGGGTCTTATCAGTTTCATTTCTAGTTACGAGTGAGGCAAAGCTGAACAGAGCTCTGGAAATCTACAACTAAAAAGTAAATTTGAGAATTAGCTAGTGTAAACTTTATATTTCCATACTAAAAGAATAAAATAAAAAAATTGTGTCTAGAAAAGTATCAAAAAATACAAACTTAGAATCTCTTGTGCTTTCCATAACAGTCTCTGCAGTAAACAGGCCTGTCTTTTGATGGCTTAAATGGTACTTCACACTCATTTCCGCAATCAGCACAAACAGCCTTGTGCATTTCCCTTGGGCCCTGGTTTCCTCTGAAACCGCTTCTCCTATTCTCCATTGTTTTTCACACTCCGTGTTCCATGCATGGATATATTACCCATACTTTAGCCCGGTATTGGTTCAATCTTTATAAAGCTTTCCAATTAGTCTTAGGAATCGAAGAGAGGGGAATTATTTTTTAGGAACTCAAATTTTATCAAAAATTGTCAGAATACTACAAACTTCAGTTTACAGATGAATGACAACTCCTATGACAATTCACGAAGAAATGCTGAAAGCATTTCTTGTGTCCCAGAAATTTGTGAAACAAATTTCTAAGGATTTTCAAATACTGTGAACTTCAGTCACAGTATTTATTGAAACTAACTGAAGTTCCTGTTATATAACTATATAAAGTGGGGTTAAATTTTGTCCGAAGAGCTTTTGAGAATGCCGGACATTATTTAGCTTTCTCAGCAACTTTAGCAATCCATATTGTAGCAATTACTGCAATTATTGTAACAATTATTGCATATACCCATGGTCCTCCAGATGAAAGCATACATAGTGCTCCTGCACCTTCACTTCCACATGGCCCGACAAATAATGCTTTAATTGCATCATTCCATGCTAAAGCAGCTACTAAACCAAAAGCAGCGGTTATCAAAGCAGCTATCTTTTCAACAACTTCAGATTTCATTGTTTCACCCCCTTATTAAAGAGCGTAGTAGGTTATAAATATTTAAATTTATCTACCGGCATTCTCAAAAATTAAGGATATTAGCTTCATGAGCATCCTATATACCTTTTTATTACTATAGATTTTAATTGTTCTGCAAACTCTGGCTGACTGTCTGGCTCACAAGCCGCAACTATATATGCATTACGGCTGTAACCTTCCACAATTTTCATTGTCGCTACTAACTGACTATTATCATATAACTCATACTCGCCTCCGCCACGCTGGACATAGTGGACCATCGCCATGTGACCATAAGTCGGATGGTCAAATGACCCATATACTAATAATGGCGCTTTTGAATCATTAACTGGTAGGCTTTCATCATTAATCTGCAGAGGTTCGAGAGTTACTATTCCATTTTCAATTTTTCCTGTTACTATTACCCCCTTTACACCGAGATATTCTATTTTATCATTTACACTAAAAGTCCCTCCTGATACTGCATTTGGATATTCTTCTGCTGTTAGCGCTTCGGAGATCTGAGTTTTATCAGATTTATTTTTTTCAGTATCAGTATCTTGGTTTGTGCAACCAATAACAAAAATCAGTAAAATAATTAGAAAAATTAACCAAAACTTTCTTTTTAGGTATTTATTTGTCATAATTTAGAGTATAGTTGAACAAGTTTATTAATATTTTTATTATGAATCTAGCTCATTAGTGAGTACACTGCTTTCTATTTCTTTAATGATAATGTGTGCCCCGAGTAATAATTGATTTTAACATCGG
>Ga0172364_10003133_pt1 | contig 13194 bp, 12 predicted proteins | sample LakKivSesite10cm_FD_114545 | JGI IMG/M metagenome (GOLD analysis project Ga0172364, IMG submission 114545) | Sediment microbial communities from Lake Kivu, Rwanda - Sediment site 10cm | ecosystem: Environmental > Aquatic > Freshwater > Lake > Sediment | place: Rwanda: Western Province, Lake... | reverse complement strand
TTGGAGTCATTCGGCGTTCTCGTCGTCTATGTTTATCTCAAGTACTTCACAGTTTCAGATACTAGGTCCGATCTATTCGATTGCTTTTCGAGTCTCCTCGGGGAAGTCTCTCATCAGGCTCTCTAGGATGGTCTTAGCGACGAACTGCTTGAGCTCGATTTCGTTGAGCACGCATGCAAAATTTATTAGGAGATCCCAACCTTTAGATTAAATAGAAGTGAAATCTACGTTTCAATTAACTGACGAACAGATATCTGAATTAATTCGGTTTGAACCAGTACTGCAAACGCCGGAATTTATTGATTGGTATAAAAAGGAGCTAAAAACTTCGGATGAATTCACTAAATTACTTGACGATAAAAAATTTCGATATAATATCGATCTCACTTTAGACGATTTTTATATTTTAAGTCACAAAATTGTGGGTTTATTTGGAAGCACACAATTACGTATTAAAGGAAAGAGATCCACGTTTGAATCTAATAATTTAAAGACGTTTAATGAAAGTTTAAGGGAACTTTATTATGGTGAACAACCTATCTCTACTAGATTTGATAATTTCTTAGGTAATAAAAAAGTCAGAATTGTAACTGCATCAGCTTTCCTTATGTTACCCAACCATACTGAATACCCCTATGTTGCTAGTTTCATGTATGATGTAATTGATTATTTAGGTATAGATAGTACTCAGAACGATGAAGCGTTAAAACAAGCCCAAAAAGAATTCGGAATATCACAAAACTTTTCTTCTGAAATTTCTGAAGAGTATTTCAAATTACTAGTAATATTACGAGAAATTAAAAATAGTTTAAAACTTGATTCATATTTTCTCATTCAAAATTTATTATGGGATATTTATTCCCAGTTAGATATAATTAATCCTAATCCTACGGCCGAAGGAACAGGGGAAGATACCTCTGAGGACGATAAGGGTTTACCCTTCGGGACTGAAAGTACTTTACGTGATTTCTTAGCAGCATCTCCAAATTTAATAGAAAAAGATATGAAAGTCATCCAAACTGAATATCCTACTACTGTCGGACCAATCGATATATTATGTACAGATAAAAACAATAAATTTGTCGTAATAGAAGTTAAAAGAACGAAGGATAGTGACAAAGCAGTAGGAAAAATTTTGAGATATATGGGGGCAATAAAAGAGGAGAAAAAAGAAGATCCAAGAGGTATACTTATAATGTATGAAGAGGATTCAAGGATAAATTATGCATTAAAAGTTTTAAACAATGTTAAACTAAAATATTATAAAGTAAACTTTTCTTTAAGTGATGCCCCTAATAACTAGCCTAATCTAAAAATTCTTTTTTGGGTACGCGCGAGCCACTTCAAGGCTCTCAATTTACTTCTCAAACTATGGCTCTTGCCTTCCTCGCTTTACTGGGTGTAAGCCGCCTGGGTCAGGTAGTTGAAGAGCTTCTCTGTCGTTAGAATGTCCTCGGTTACGTGTTCGATTATCTCAGCGTAATTGCCCGCCTCATAATGTGTGATTATCTCTGAGCTGGGGCAGGTGGTTGATTGGATACCTAGGCGCTGGACGCAGTCGCGGAGGCCGAGGCCCTTGAAGTAGAAGTTGTTGGCGGGTAGTTGGGCCTGTATGGTGTCGATGGTGTAGGGGTCTAGGAGGGGTCGCATGAGGTCGCCTGTGGGAGCGATGCCGTGGGCTGAGGCGCGGTTGATGATTAGGGGTAGGTCGAAGCGGAGGATGTTGTGGCCGATGATGCTGAGGCGGTCGATCCGCTTGATCTCCTCTAGGAACCGGGTGAGGATCTGCTTCTCGTCGCTCTCCCATTCCTTGAGGACAGTGATGGGGCAGTTCTCCTGCTTGTAGGCGATGGCGATTATCCTGTCGTCGTAGGTGGGTCTGGGGCCTGGGCTGTAGGTCTCGATGTCGAGGAAGAGGCGGGTCACGGTACTGATTGCCCAACGGGGCTAGATATGCTTCGTGGGGGGCTGGAGGTTAGTCTTTATCTTGGGGTTTTTTCTCGTCTGCATCCGCGCTCCCCTGTTTGAGCCCCGGTTGAATGGCATCAGCTATACCTCCTCAGCTTCTCGATCAGTGGCTTATCTGCTTCGGCGAATTCGAATTGGCTAAGCTCAGAGGGGTGGATCCATCTGATCTGCTCGTGGGAGTTGAGCCTGAACTCTCCTCCCAGGTACTCGACTCTATAGGCTAGCATGTCGATTGAGATGTGGCTGTAGGTGTACTTACTTTCACCGAAAAATGATTTCACCCTAGTCTCTACTCCGAACTCTTCGCGGAGCTCTCTGACTAGGCATTCTTCGGGGGTCTCGCCTTCCTCGAGTTTTCCGCCGGGGAGCTCCCACTTGTATTCTAGGCGGGAGCCCTTCTTTCTCTGTGCGATGAGTATTTTTCCGTCTCTCTCGATTATCCCGGCGGTTACGACGACCATGTATTCTCTTCGCTTCTTTATGGTTAATGAGGGCTTTCCCTGGATCCTAGGATAGATCGATTGGCACCCCGTTTTTCACATGTGAAACGTTATCGAAGTGGTCGGTGAACCATTCTGGTTGTTGGGTGTGGATTGGGATGATCTTGTCGGGGTTGATCTCGTCGATGACCTTGACTAGGTCGTTCTGGGATAGGTGGCCTGAGCCGTAGAATCCTTTCACGAACTCGGGTTTGGGTGGGTCGCCAGTCATCTTGAAACCGACGCTTGTGAGATTGAAGAAGTTCAGCCATTGACTGAGTCTCTGGAAGTCGAACTCCTGCTCCTCGCGCTAATGTGGCTCATTAGAAAGAATTGCAACTTTCTAAAATAGGAATTAAATTTCCCTAATCATCTCGAGGACCCTCGCACTGATTGTTGCTCTGCCTGTGCCACCACATATACCGCAAGGTTCCACCTTCAACATCGGCGCCACCTTACCGTCGCTCCTATTATACGAAGTGGTAACCTTAGATCCCAAGCCACCACACGCAGGGCATTTGAGCAGGTTGTTAAGCAGTTCTTGGTCGCTGCGTTGCTTTGACTTGTACTCTGAGAGCATGGTTTTCCTACTGGAGAGCATTCTCTTGAGTCGTAACTTTAAAACCGTGGATAACTGGCCTGTTAGCCCAAGTCTATTCAATGACTCGGATTTAATCTGCTCGCCCTTTTCAAGATGTTTTAAGGCTTCCTCAATTAGAATTAGTTCCGCCTGAGTGCGCTTAATGAGAGTGGAGAGCTCCCTCAGCTCCTTGATTGCTCTGAGAGCGTCCTCCTCAGCAGCCAAGGTGAAGTCACTCGGCCTTGATCTCGGGGCCCTCAGGGGTCCACTCTCCGAGCTCGTAGGTCTTGATTCCCTTGCAGTGCTTCTCAAGTAGACTCTTGGTCTCATCGTCTTCGGTTGCGACGATGATCTGGAGTCGGGGTGTGAGTTTGGCGATTAGTTTTGCGAACGTCTCCTTGTGAGATGGGTCCATGCTCTGGGTGGGGTCGTCAAGGAACACTAGGGGTAGGTTGCCTGTCTGCTGGGAGGCGTTGGATATGAAGATTGAGAGGGCTGTGGCGTTGAGCTGGGCGGTGCTGAATCTGGTGGGTATGTATGTGGCTTCTTGGTCGCTGATGGCCTTGATTGAGTAGATGAGGGGGTCCTCTTTTTCGATATCGAACTTGAGGCGAGTGAAGTGGGGGTGGCCTTGGATGGTGGAGTAGTAGCCGTTGATCTCGTCCTCAAGCCTCTCCAGCTGCTTAAGCGAAGCCTCCTTACCGTACTCAGCCGCTATCTGTCTAATAGACTCCAAGGACCCGCCAAGTGCCTGTAGGCTGGCAGTTCTCTCCTCCAAAGCCCTAATTTGCTCCTCAATGACTGGGAGCTCCTTCTCGGCTGCCTCTAATTTCTCCTCCTCCTTTAGGTATGAGATAGTGTCCGAGAGCTTCTGAAGCTTGTCCCTAATGGTGTCCACTTGGGATGAGTCGCTGTAAACAGTGGTGTCGGAGTCAAGGGCAGCAACTAGCTTTTCAGCCTCCTCGACGAGGCTTTGTCCCTCAGCCTTGGAAGACGTTTCGTTCTGCAGCTCGTCGCCTAGTTGATTGAGCTCTGCCTTGAGCTGCTTGAGCTGTGATTGCGCCTCCCTCAGCTCGCTTATCCTGGACCTGAGCCCCGTCTCCTCCCCAGATAGCCCAGTCAGCTCAGTCCGCCACCCTTTAGACACTTCCTCTAGGTCAAGGGCTTCGAAGCAAGGAATAATCGCTTCAAGTGCCAGCTTCGATTTGGCGAAGGCTTGCTCTAGGTTGACTATGGACTTTGTGAGGGTCTCCAGCTCTCCCTTCTTCTCCTCGAGGGTTTTTTCGTTATTCTTCGCGGCCTTTTCCTGTGCATGAAGCTCCTGAGCAGCCTTTTGTAGGTCCTGGTTAACGCTGGTTTGTAAGCTCTTCACGAGCTCCTCATTATCTATGCCCTGGCTGCAGACTGGGCACGTCTGTGCCTTCGTCAGCTTGAGCTGGTCTATAGCGAGTGCGATGAGGCGCTGCTGGCTGGAGAGCTTGCTGAGTTCTGCCTGTATCCTCCTCTGTTCTTCCCTACTCTGTATAATTTTGGAGTACATCTCCTCCTGGGAACCGTAGTCGGTGTTAATAGCGGAGATGGCTCCCTGCGCTTCCTCAATCTTACTACTCGCGTCAATGTATGTACTATGGGTATGTGGGAGTGCCGTGATTTTTTCGTTCAAAGCCCTCATTTTGGCCAACATTCCGCTGAGTTCCTCCTCTAAGGCAGCTATGCTCGACTCAGCTTCGGCTTCGTTAGAGTTCTTCATGGTTCCTAGGCGGATGTAAACCTCGCCGTATCGCTTTGCGCTAACCTGGATGTGGAGCTTGCGTTTCTGGATCCTAGCCACCTCCTCCAGGCGGGTCCTATCTAAAGTATTAACCTGGCTGGTGAGGGCTCGGTTCGTTTCGTTGAGTGACTCTGAGTTGAGTTGTCCACCTGGGATTGATGGGGGCTTAACCTTGAACCGTGTTACAAGCTCTACTACACCCGTCTTCGCATCTTCGATTCCTCTGAATGCTGCCAAGAGGGTAAGGTCGTCCTCCTTGAATCCCTTGCCAAGCAATCCAGCCCTGGTCTCATCGAGAGCCCTACGGAGGTTTTGTACGAAGAGAATCTTTTCCCGCCTGATGCTCTCAGCGGTCTCGTTAAGGTGCTTCACCGAGGCCTTTATTCCCCTGTCGACGTTGATAGTGTTCGCGAACTCCCTCACCTGGAAGGTACCTAAGAGTTTGTCAATAGCTTGGCTCCGCTCCTCCGGCTTCGCCTCGAGGACCTCGCGAATCGTCTCCTGGTGGAGATACTTGGTCTTCGAGAACTCGTCTAAGCTTGAGCCTAGCAGCTTCTCCAACTCAACTGCGGCCTCATCGTCCTGATAGAACTTATCGCCAACCTTAACCTCGAGGGGCTGCTTACCCGTAGCTGTCTTCGTTCCTCGTTTACGGGTTCTCTGGATGGCAATGGGCTGCTCGCTGTCCCTGAGGTTAATCTCCACAGAGGCCTTCTTCAAAGGCGTGAACATGTTGACGATGGCGTCCTCTCTCTGGAAGTCTCCGCCCTTCATCGAGGGGATGCTCCCAGTGACGCCCCACTCTATAGCCTGAAGAATGCTGCTCTTGCCGGAGCCGTTCCGGCCGTGGAGGATGGTTACACCTTCAGAGAGGGATATCTCTTCTGGTTTGTTGAATCCCCTTATCCCTTGGAGCCTAACCGACCGGATCCTGTAGGCCATCGTTAGCCCTCCAGTTCTTCGATCATTTTCTTCAGGTGCTCCTGTAGGGCATCCTTCCCACCTTCCTGATAAACCGTATAGAGCTCTTTGAAGAGGTCCTGGTCGTCCTTGCGGGGTAGCTTTTCCTTCACATATTCTATAAATATGTTGCTTGACATACTATCACTCCAAGCTGAATAATAATAGATTAGTTTCGCTTAATACAAAAAATTATCCATGCCGAAGCTTAATCTAACCCGATTCATGGAGGGCTGACTCGAACTGGGCTATGAGGACGCGATTGGGCCGCTTCTCTGTAGGCTCTATGAGCTCGCAGTCAGCAAGTCCGGTGAGAGGGTTGGGAATAGATCAGCTGAGGGTCACAGGTTCGAGGATGAGGCGGCTCAGGAAATCTATCACTTCGCTCTCGAAGCTGGCTTCGATCCTGGCTCTCCTCGCTTAACACTTGAGCTTCCTACGGTGTCCGGTAACCGACATCAATTTGACGCGTCTTTCCGACGGGGTGCCTATCTGTACGTAGTTGAGTGTAAGAATACGAGTACCGCGGCTAAGGATTACTTATACTATTTCAACGCTAAGATAATGGATTATATGGAAGCCCTCTCGACTGGAAATGGGCCATTCATCCACGGAATCTTTCTATCTACAGTCCCCGTCGACGAGAGCGCCTGGCGATATGGGTTAGCTTATGGTATCCGGATAGTGGATCCTGTGTCCCCTCCGCCTGAGCTAATGCTTAGACGTTGTTCGGACCACTCACTGACCCAGGCCTTGAGAGGCACTCTGGAGAAGATGGCTGAGGTTTCTGAACGACGTACCGAGGCGGATAGCCTTAATCCTCCAAGTGTCCTCGAGGAATATAGGTTCCTGTGTAGGAGGTGGAGAAGTGTCTGAAGGGGACCCGATCAGGCTAGGAACTATCCCTCTCGTCAAGCGCCTTGAGTACCTTGATGTCTATCTTAGTTGCGTTGATAGGGGTGCGGAGAGGTCAGATATCGAGGTGGCTCTCTCGGAGAGGAAAAAAGCCTTTGAGATTGAAAAGGATCTAGCGCTCGGCAGGGGGAGGCCTTATTATAGTACTATAGCCAAAGCTGGAAAACTGATTGAGCACTGCTTGAATCTCTCACGTGAGATGAGGTACGTCGATAAGGTGGGAACGAGGTCAAGACTTCTTGATGCTGGCAGGCGTTACCTCAACGCCGATGGGATTGGGAGAAGAAGGATGTTCTCCGAGTCCTTCTCCTTAGCCTATCCGCACATGACGGCGCTCGTCTCGACCCTGTCGAGTCTCGAAGGGGGCGAGATGGTACTTCCACAGAGGAATAACCCGGAGTTCAAGCCAGAGGTTGAGAGGTATGGCCTCAGCATCGGTCAGATAAACTTCGACACTCTCAGGGACCTGGCTACTGTGCTCGGACTTGTTAACTGGTTTGCTGTTGGTGTCGGCTCGGAGAGGCGGCAGCATGTATATGCTTCAAGTCGCCTGTTGCCTGAGCAGGTTGAGCCTTATCTTGTGAGGGTGCGCGGGGATGGTGAATGGTGGTATACATCGCAGATTGAGGTGGATAGGGTTGCATTTAGGGAGGCCCTGTGGGAGGAGTATCTATCAATAGCTAGGGGCGTGCCAGGCTCCCCGGTGTTTTACTCCCTTGTGAGGGAGAGGGTCTGCTCGACTTTGAGGATTCGGGATGACCAGTTCGACTCCGAGGTTCTCGGGATGGTTGACAGCGATGAAGTGCTTCACGTGATCTGGTCCGAGGGGGTTCTGCCCTACCAGCAGGACACGGCGAGCATGCTGAAGAGCTTGCCGCCTAAGAACGAGTGGGGGAGATACATAGTGTACCTAAAGATCGTGAGGAGGTGACTGATGTGGGTGACCTTTCCGGATACCACCTTAGCGATAATCCATTCCCAGAGATACCTGTCATTGATCCATTCGTCTCAGATATTCGTCGGAACGGTGAGATCTTCCACGCCGAGATATTTAGGAAGGAGATCGAGGGGCTCGTGATTAAAACGGCTCAGGGGCTCAATGTGATCTACCTCGCAGGGATTCAATTCGATAAGGGGATCGGGAAATCGGCTCTGATGATTAACCACATGCGCTCCTTGAGAAAAAGCGAGGGGGTGACTTGCGCATACGTAAAGTGCGGGGAGCGGGACAAACCCAGGGACGCCGCCCGTAAGATCATTGAGCAGTGGCACCTATCCGGGTACCTCTGGGAGTCCTTCAAGACGGCCTTCACTGAGTTCAGCGTAGTGAAGCATGACCCGTTTCTGGCCCCCGACGCCGTTGCGGCCCTCTTCAAGGCGAATCCAGGTCTGCCCTCGAGGTTACCGTTGAACCTCTATACAAGGGTCAGGGATAGTTTGAAGATAGCGGAGTCCTTCTCCGCATGGGCCTCTACTAAGGTGGGGGTAAAAGCCGAAGACCTTGTCGTCTTTTTCTCGGATTATCTCACCACGCCTTCGGATTTTCCGGGGTCGATCAAGAAGAAGAGTCTTGACATCCTGCAGGTTTACGAAGCTTATTCTAAGTTCCTTATCTCGTTCGGTTACAAGCGCCATTACGTTTTCCTGGATCAGTTTGAGGACATGGTGATGGGCACTACGAAGGCGGGGATAGGGAAGTTCGCCTTGGAGGTCAAAGGCTTGATCAAGGCGGCCTCGGGGACGACGACCATATTCGTTACACTTCACCCAAACTCTGAGACTATGCTTAATGTGCCGGCGGCGCAGGATATGACGGGTCTAGCGCCCCTGGATGCAGTTCATCGTATCAACGTGATGATCCTCGACGTCAAGGGAAACTCGGCGATAGGTCTTGCGGAAGAGTACTTTAAGAGGTTCCGGGTCGGTGATCCCCCTTACATGACTTATCCTGTGGAGCCTGCTCTACTTGAGTTCATCTGCTACCTTAAGCAAGGTAGAATCAGGGATTTTCTTCTGCAGCTTCACAACGCGCTGGAATACGGGGCAATGAATCGCTTCCCTGAACTCACGTTAGAGTATGCCTGCCAGCATCCACTCGATGTACTGGGAAGGGAGATAAGCCCGAGGGACATCGCCGGTTATCACAAGTACAGGGGCGAGCCCATGGCCCCTGAGCCGACGGGAAGGAGCTGGGGTGGCGCCGTAAAAGGGTTTAAAGAAACCAATAAACCTCTATAGGAAAAACAGCCTACTTGCATAATTTATGTAAGTATCTGTGTGAGGAGACCAGATAGTGGTTTATATAAGTGTCCTTTGTAGGGTACTAATACGGGTTAGGCACAAAAGCTGTACCGTCAAGCGGGGAGCGGGGTCGCCCTGGTGCGAAGCCGTCCGCATTACAAAGACGTACACGCCTAGCCCTCATTTCTCTCCCAATGATATGCCTTAACGTAGAGCCCCTTGCGTCGATCCGCTGCGCTCAGGTGTTTTTTGTTGAAATAGAGTCTTCTGAGCGAGAAGGGAGGTTCGTCTTTTGGTCGGAGGTTGGTTCTGATGCCGCCGGCTATTAGGTCTGTGATTTGTATCGGTTGCGATTCGTGGGACTTTAGTGCCGTGTACAGGGGTGTGTACGGCTGGATTCTGCCGTTCTTCTTAGAGAGTGTTTGAACCAGTGCCCTGACAATGTCTGGTGGCTTGATGGTTTGGAAGTCGGGGTCGCAGTGGCATTGGACATTGTTGGTTAGATGAAACAGGGACTCTTTCAGCTTGGCTCGGAATTCTCCGTTCTGATCTGGATCGTTTTCGTAGCCTGAGAAGCAGCCCTCTATCATGCCGGTGAGCTGGTTCTTCGTGATACGGTTCCCGGAGCTGATTAGGTTCGTGTCTATTATCATCATCCTCTCGCAGGCGATGTTCGCGAGGGTCTCAAGATTGTTATTTAACGCTTTCCTGTACTGGCTGTTGAGCTTGTTCCAGTGGTATTCCTGGTTGGCTTTCGATCTGGGTATCTTGAGAATGTTTTCTAAGTAGTAGTATCCAGAAGCGTGGTTATCGAAGCAGCAGACGGCTATGATGTTTGATGATGAGTCTATTCCTACCGCCTTTTGTGGGTCAAGTACCGGTGCAATTTTATGAATTCCATCGTCGTAGAATGCTACTATTCGTCTGTCCGATATTCCTCTGGCTATCCAGCCGCCTCCTCTTCTGTATAGTTCGGATTTAGCCGTTGCCCTGAAGGCTGATGGGAGGCTGGTGAGATACCTCTCGAGGTCGCTTTTTGGTCGCTTCATATCTGATATGAGGTCGTATGGGGAAAGGATGGTTGGTGGCAAGCGAGTGGTATGATCAGCGTGGGTGAACTCTATGCCTCTGTAGAGGTCGTTGATGGTCTTTATGAATGTCTCATAATGTGTTGGAGCCAGACTGGTCACCCTCTAGGTGTCAGAGCTTCACCTTCACGTAGTCGTCCATTTTCTTTCCCTTCGTGGCTCCTATTTTGATGTGGTCTCGTAGGTTGTAGGTGTCTTGGGCGAGGACCTCGGAGACAACCACTTTGTGGCCCTGAATCCTTACTGAGGGTCTGGGGGGTGGGTCCCAGTCGAGGTCCTCCACTTGAATGAGAATAGTGGACTCTCTGCTGAGTTTGTGGAGGGCGTCGCGTAGGTGGTTGATAGGGTCGTTTTCCTCGGTCTGCTCTGGCTTAAGTAGGCTGGGGAGGCCGGAGATGACGAGGATGGGTGGGCTGAGCCTTGTCTTGGACTGGGCGGTGGCTCTGAGGAATTCTATGATGGTCATGTGGGTAGCTATCTCTCCTTTAGCCCTCTCCCAGTAGGCTGTGAGCTCCCGTAGGGCGTCGTTCTCGGCAAGGAAGGCGGTGGCGAGGCTGCTCATGGCTTTTCCTCCGCATAGTCGGTTATCTTAGTGTTGCGGGTTTGAGGGGGTTTCCTGAGGGTAAAACCTTCCTGGCTTGTGGTGAGGACGAGTGTCTGGATGTGGTTGTACTCAGGCGAGGACTTGTCGGGGAGGATCTGGTACAGGGCTTTGAGGACCTCTAGTGCGATAGAGCCAGCTTCGAGAATAGTTTCCCCCGCTTGAGCTGGGGTCTTTCCTTCCTCTAGGAGGGCTATTGCGCGGTGGATGTGATCTATGATTGGGGCGGATGGAGTGGTGTTGAGGCGGCCGTTCCTGAAACGGTCAAGGGGGTTTGTGAGGTTAAGTACCTTGGCTCGTTCACCGCTCACTGTCATGGTTTCGAATTCGCCTAGGTCGATGTCAAGGGCTACCTGCTTGACGGGGTCGCCTATACCGGTTGTGCCTAGGCAGGCGAGGGCGAGGCGCCTCGCGTCATCGTATGGTATGGCGTCATTATAGAGGTACTTGGCGATAACGTAGAACTTGGTTGGTGCGTCGACACCCACGATCTGGGGAGCGATTTTGCGGGTGACGTAATTGACGGCATAGTCTACGGCTTGGTTGAGGACGAGGTCAAGCATCTCCTGTCCTGTAATTTTACCCTCAGGATCTTTCAATGGCCAACGTTGGCTGGCAGCCTTCAACGCTTCAGCTTGTGCCCCCATGATGAAATCGGGTCCGATTATGCCGTAGCCCTCTAGTTCCTGGAGGCGTGGTTCAAGGGATGATTCGAGGGTGCTGAGGACATCTTGTATGTACCCTCCCTCGCCTGTTCGTTTGCGGCAAACCATGATGATATTGGTTTTAAGGCTGGCCTTGCCGCTGATGTGGAGGCTACGCTCCATCTCCGCGCGAACCCCCCATAGGGCCGTAATAGTGAAGCCGCTATTGAGGAGGGCGTTGATGGTGCTGCTCCAGGCGGCTCCAGACTTGTGGGCGAACCAGAGGATGAAGGCGCCATCCTGGACGAGGGAGTGGTTCATGGCGGTGAAGATATTGGTCATCTTCTTCTCGTAGTAGGCGTTGGCGAGCTTGGAGCCGCCGTGGCGGACGCGGTTGGCGACGGCCTCCTCCTGCTTCGGTGTTTCTACAGTGGTGAAGGCCTCCGGATAGGCGTCCTTGAGGACGCGTTTGAACCAGACGTAGAAGTAGTCACTAACCTCGGCATATTGCACATTCCCATAGTAGGGGGGGTCAGTTACGATCACATCGAAGCCACATTGAGGTATGATATTAGATGGAGGAAATGCGGCATCAGAAACTAGGATGTCGATGTTCCCGCTTATCCTTTTAACAATTTTTCCTACTTGTTTTGTGACTTTATTAAGGCACCAACTGTACCCAGTTTTGTCATTTAACATTTCAGCTTCAGCATGATCCCAAGTCCAAGCGAAAGCGTGAGTATCAAATGTATCTCTAATTGATCCTTGAGCAATATCCCAAGAGGTGAGAATGGAATTATAGTTGAGGGTTTTTCCAAATGCGAGGGTAAGGTAAGCGGCCACAGCATTCCCATACTCCTCCGCCTCCACTGGGCTTCTCCCTTTCCTTCGCTCATCCTCGGCTATGCGGAGCCGGGTGTCGCGTATGAGTTTGACAAGCTCGGCGTGGACGATGAGCTGACGTGCATTAAACATCCGAATGTAAGTGTTGATGCCATACTCCACTACCCTATCTGATTCTCCTTTTTCATGGAGTTCAATGGGTATGAGGTCTTCTTCGATGTATTGGCTCCAATTGGTCTTAAGGTACTCTTCTGCATGCCTGTAGGCCTCAACCATCTCCGTTGTAGGTTCGGTAAATTTTCCGCCCTTGAAGACAGCTGCAGCGAGGATGGCGGGGTGACTCCCGTGGAAGCCTTCCTTTTCTCGTTCAGCGAGGTGTTCTATGTACTGGCGCTTCGTCTCCTCCCCACTCACAGTGTGGCGGTGTAGGGGGCACTCGAGGACACCACGCTGCACGTAGCCGCGGCTATCGAACGTCCTGCCTTTGAGCGGTCCCTCTCTGACCCTGAGCTTCCCCTCACCGGCGTCCTCCACCTTCACGATATGAAGGCATATACTACGCTCCTCCATCTCCGGGTAGAGGGCGACGCCGTTGACGCGGTCGATGACGGACTGCTTCACAGCGGGGATCATGCAGCCGCACTCGGGGCACGTGAAGGTCTTCACCCAGATGTAGCCGGTGGGTTGCTCCCCGTTGACCGTCGGGTAGTAAGTTCTCACCCTCTCCCGGAGCTGCGTCAGCACCTGCTTCCCGTACCGCTCCACGTCGACGACGAGTCGATCTCCGTAATGGGCAGGGTACTCCAGCCCCGTTTTCAGGATCACGTAGGCCACCGGGTTGTATTCTCCTGCCACCACCTCCCCGTAGCCGGCGCGGGCCATCTCGAAGGGGATGCTCCCGCCACCCGCCATGAAGTCGGCTCCGGCCGGCAGCCTCCCCCAGAGCTCCCTCGCCTTCCCTATGTAAGCGGAGGGTGTCGGGTTCACGCCCTCGAAGACCGGGTAATTGAACCCCTTCTCGCCATGGCTCCGGTCCTCCGCCGCCTTGACTGGGTCGCCGCGGAGCCCCATCGCGTAAAGCAGCTTCCTGTAGTCCTCAGGCTT
>Ga0172364_10003132_pt1 | contig 13199 bp, 8 predicted proteins | sample LakKivSesite10cm_FD_114545 | JGI IMG/M metagenome (GOLD analysis project Ga0172364, IMG submission 114545) | Sediment microbial communities from Lake Kivu, Rwanda - Sediment site 10cm | ecosystem: Environmental > Aquatic > Freshwater > Lake > Sediment | place: Rwanda: Western Province, Lake Kivu... | reverse complement strand
TGATTTCGGGGATCAATTCCCTCTCTCGCGCTCCCGGCGCCTTGAGCAGGATGGCGACCTTCTTTTGAGGCCGGATTTTGTTCTCCGCCCGGATCGTCCGGAGTTCGACAACGAGCTCCTGGAGGAGTCTCATTTCTTCCTCAGCGTGCGGGTCGATGTCCACCGCCTCGCTCTTGGGGAAATCCGCCGTAACCAGGGATTCGCCATGCCCCGGGAGATGGCTCCAGATCTCTTCGGTAACAAAAGGCATAAACGGGTTCAAGAGCTTCAGGATGTGGTCCAGAGCCCTGGTCAGCACGCCCTTTGTCGTCCTGTCCCCCGACTGGAGACTGGGCTTGGCCATCTCGATGTACCAGTCGCAGAATTCATGCCAGACAAAATGATAAATTTTCTCGGCGGCCTCGTAGAACTTATACTGTTCGAGGCTGGCTTCGAGCTCGGCCGTAATCCGAGCCAGGCGGCTGCGGATCCAGCGGTCCGCCAGTGTCAGGCCAGTCTCCTCAATCTCTCCCGGTTCCTCATCGAGGTTCATCAGGACAAACCGCGAGGCGTTCCAGATCTTGTTGACGAAGGCCCGGTAGCCGGCCATGCGCTCCTCCGAGAGAGAAAGGTCCATGCCGGGGATGGCCAGCGCCGCCATCGTGAAGCGCAGGGCATCTGTTCCGTATTTTTCGATCATCTCCAGGGGGTCGATGATGTTGCCCTCGGACTTGCTCATCTTGCGCCGCCGGAAATCGCGGACCAGACCGTTGATGAACACTTGCCGGAAGGGGATATCCCCCATAAACTTGAGCCCCATCATGATCATCCGGGCCACCCAGAAAAAAATGATGTCGAAAGCCGTGCCCATGAGGTCGGTGGGATAGAACATCTTGAGGTCGGTCGTCTCTTCCGGCCAGCCCATGGTCGCGAACGGCCAAAGCGCCGAGCTGAACCAGGTGTCGAGTACGTCCTCATCCTGGACGAGCTCTCCTCCGCACTTCGGGCAGTTCTCGGGCGTGTCCATGGAGACAACGATCTCCCCGCAGGAGCGGCAGTACCAGGCCGGGATCCGGTGTCCCCACCAGAGCTGCCGCGAGATGCACCAGTCGTGGATGTTGTACATCCACTCGAAATAACTCTTGGCCCAGTTGGCCGGGATGAACTGAATTCGGCCGTCTTCGACAACCCGGATGGCTTCCTTGGCCAAGGGCGCCATTTTCACAAACCACTGCCAGCTGAGGTGCGGCTCAATGACCGTTTTGCAGCGGTCGTGATGCCCCACCATGTGCGGATAGTCCTCAATCTTGACCAAAAGGCCCTGCTCCTCAAGACGCTCGACGACCCGGCGGCGGCACTCGAACCGGTCGAGGCCCTGGAATTCCGCGCCGGCGGCTTCGGTCATCCTCCCCGACCCGTCGATGACGATGACCTGCTCGAGGCCGTGCAGCCGTCCCAGCTCGAAATCCACGGGGTCATGAGCGGGCGTGACTTTGACCGCGCCGGTTCCGAAATCGCGTTCCACCCGGCGGTCCGTGATGACCGGGATCTTGCGGTTGACGAGAGGCAGGAGGAGCATCTTCCCGTGAAGCGGTTTGTAACGCTCGTCATCGGGATGGACGGCGACACCCGTGTCGCCCAGCATCGTCTCGGGCCGGGTGGTGGCGACAACGACCTCGCCCTCACCGGCCAGCACGGGATACCTGATATAGTAAAGCTTTCCCTGGAGCTCTTTGTGTTCAATCTCGATGTCCGAGAGCACCGTGTTGCAGCGAGGGCAGCGGTTGACGAGGTAGTAGTCTCGGTAGATGAGTCCCTCTTGATACAGTCTCACGAAGACCAGGCGGACAGCCCGGGAGAACCCCTCGTCCATGGTGAAGCGTTCCCGGGACCAGTCCAACGAACAGCCAAGCTTTTTGAGCTGGCCGGTAATAATCCCGCCGTACTTGCGCTTCCAGTCCCAGGCGACCTTGAGGAACTCTTCCCGGCCAAGGGCCTCACGGCTCAATCCCTTCTCCTTAAGGCTCTGCTCAATCACGTTGTGGACGGCGATCGAGGCATGGTCCGTTCCGGGAAGCCAAAGAACGTTATACCCCTTCATCCTCTTCCAGCGGCAAATGATATCGGGAAGGGTGAAGCAAAGGGCATGGCCCATATGGAGCGACCCGGTAACGTTGGGGGGAGGGAGCACCAGGGAGAACTTGGGCCTGGACGAGGGGACTTCCGGAGTGAAAAGTCCCTTTTCGAGCCAGAACCGGGACCAGCGGTCTTCCACCGGTTTGGGATCGTAGGATTTATCCAGAATTTTCATGTGGGTTTCTTCTCCCTCTCCAACCATTCCTTGAGTTCGGCCCGAAGCGACGCCCTGAGTCTTTTCTCGAGTTCCCTCTCCACGGAAAGAATCTCATCCCGGAGCATCATCCGGATTTTATCGTCAACGTCTTCTCCCGGCCGCGAAGAAGACGGAGGCGGGACAAATTCTTTGTCCTTGAACAGCGGGAGGGGGTCTTCGGCGGACGCCTCTTCGATCAGGGCCTCCTCGGGGAAAGAGTGGGGAGTCTTTTTGCGATCGATGACCTCGCGAACGAACCGGGCCAGCCGCTCGGAATCAAACGGCTTCTGGATGATTTCATCGTAGTCGACCGCTCGGAGCCTGCTCTCGTCAACCGTCTCGAAGGAATTCTTGAGCAGAATGAGACCGACTTTCCGGAACTCCTCCCGGCTCCGGAGATAGCGGCCGACCTCATAGCCGTCCCGAGACGGAAGGGCCAGGCTCAGGAGGACGGCGTCGGGATTAATCCGGGCCAGAGACTCAATCGTCTGCAGCCCGTCTTCGATAATATGAAGTTCGAACTCCGGCTCCGGGAAGGCCATCTGGATGACTTTTTGCACAGATGGGCTGGCCTCGGCCAGAATCACTTTGTAGGACATGGCGAACCTATAAAGGCAAAAATAAGCCGCCCTTAATTATCCCCATTCCTCGATTTCTGTCAAACTCCCAAAAAGGGGACGTCCTCCGAGGTACCACCCTTCGTAAGACAGAGCCAATTCAGGAGTTGTGCGCACACGCCCTAATGACATCCCTGATTATTGCCCAAATGGGGAGTGCGTCAAAGAGGTTTTCCCGGGCAATAACAGAGCTAGGGTGGTACCTTGGAGGATGTCCCCTCAGTTCTAATATTCGATGAAGACGGAGTTCTGACCCAGCAGCCGCTCGATGCTCTTGGTGAGCTCCTCGGATGGGAAAACGCCCTGGACTTCGACCGACTGGGCAAGCACCCGGAAGGAATGGGGCGTTTCCAGCTCGAAAAAGACCGGGCATTCGCCGGAGTTTTTTTCCAGAATCTCTCTGAGCTCTTTGATGACCGATTCCTCGAGCCCGGGAAGGAAAACCCGAATGAAGACCTTCTTGGCCTGCTTCTGGAAGGCCTCGCTGAGCGGCATGACTTCAGCAAGGCTGATGCGGCGATTTTCGCCCTCGCCCATGAAGCGGCCCTTGACCCAGACGAGATTCCCCTCTCTCAGGCATTCAAAATACCTTTTGAAACTGTCGGGGAAGGCCACAATGTCCATCCGCCCGCTCAGGTCTTCCAGGATGAAGGTGGCCATCCGCTCGTCCTTTCTTGTTTTGACAAACTTGATGGCGCTGATCACGCCGGCGACCCGGATCTCGCTGTTAAAGTCCTTCTCCTCATCGAGCTGGTTGAGCGAGTGGGAGGTGAGCTTGCGCAGCCGTTTCTCAAACTGGGCGAGGGGATGGCCGGTGATATAAAACCCCAGCGCATCTTTTTCATAAGATAGGAGAAGGGACTCGTCCCACTCCCGCATCTCCCTGACCTCGGCGGGAATTTCCGGCTCTGCAAGCTGAGTCCCCCCGAAGAGCAAACTCTGAGGGGTTTGTCTCATTTTTTGAAGGCTGTGGCCATAATCGATCATGGAGTCGATGAGATGGAACAACTGCGACCGGTGCCAACCCAGTGAATCGAAGGCTCCCGCCTTGATCAGGCTCTCCAGGACTTTCTTGTTGACGATCCGCTGGTCCGTCCCGGCCGCTATCTCGAAGGGAGAGTTGAATCGGCCCTGCTTCTCCCTGGCCTTCAGGACTTCGCGGGCCGCAGTCTCGCCGACGTTCTTGATGGCGGCTAAGCCGAAACGGATCTCGCCGTTCTTCACGGTGAAATTGAAGTCGCTCTCGTTCACATCGGGCGGCAGCAGCTTGATGCCCATGTTCTGGCATTCATTGATGTACTTGATGACCTGGCTCGTTGCGCCCCGCTCGGCCTCAGAGGTCAGCAGAGCGGCCATGAAGTGGGCCGGATAATGGGCTTTGAGGTAGGCGGTCTGATAGGCCAGATAAGCATACGCGGCGCTGTGCGATTTGTTGAACCCGTATTCGGCAAAATGCCGGATCTGGTCAAAAATCTTGTTGGCTTTGGCCGGGCTGATTCCTTTCTTTCGGGCTCCCTGGACAAAACGCTGCTTCTGCGCCTTCATGATGCTCGTGACTTTCTTGCCCATGGCTTTGCGCAGGATGTCCGCCTCAGCCAGGGTGAACCCGGCGAGCTCGGTGGCGATCTTCATTACCTGTTCCTGATAAACGATGATCCCCCGCGTTTCCTCGAGGATCGGCTTGAGTTCTTCCAGCTCATATTCGATCTGGTCGGGGTGGTTTTTCCGCTTGACGAATTCGGCCGTCATGCCGCTGTTCAGCGGCCCCGGACGGTAAAGGGCATTGAGGGCGATGAGGTCGCGGAAGCTCTCCGGCCTGTAATTCCGCAGGAGGTCCTTCATGCCCGAGCTCTCAAACTGGAACACTCCGTCCGTGTTCGCCGCCTGGAAAAGGGCGAATGTAGCGGCGTCATCGAGCGGCATCGTCTCGAGATCCACCTTCTCGCCCAGGTTCTTCCCGACGAGCTCGACCGTATCGCGAATGACCGTCAGGTTGCGAAGGCCCAGGAGGTCCATCTTGAGCAGGCCGATGGCCTCGATGTCTCCCATCGCAAACTGGCTCGTCACCTCTCCCTTAACCGACTGATAGAGAGGCATAAACTCGACGAGTGGCCGGGGTGTGATGACAATCCCGGCCGCATGGATGGAAGCGTGCCGCACCTGCCCCTCGAGGTTCCGGGCGACGCTCAACAGATGGGCGATTTTTGCGTTCTTATCGCGGAGCTCCCTGAGCTGGGGGATTTTTTCCAGGGCGCCGTCGATTGTCGCCTCTGGACCCACCGATGGGATCATCTTGGCGATCCGGTCCACCTCGGGCAGGGGGACTTCGAGCACCCGGCCGACATCCCGAATGGCCGCCCGGGCGGCCATCGTCCCAAAGGTGATGATCTGGGAAACGTTTTCCCGGCCGTACTTATGGGTCACATAGTCGATGACTTCGCCCCGGCGGCGGGCGCAGAAATCGATATCGATATCTGGCAGGCTGATGCGTTCGGGGTTGAGGAACCGCTCAAATAAAAGGTCGTACTCGAGGGGATCGACCTCGGTGATCCCGAGGCAATAGGCCAGAAAGCTTCCGGCGGCCGAGCCGCGGCCCGGACCGACGGGAATCCCCCTTGACCGGGCCGTCTGGATGAGGTCCCAGACGATCAGGAAATACCCCGCGAACCCCATCTCTTTGACCAACCGAAGCTCTCGCTCAAGCCGGTCTTCGTAATCCTCAATGGGGTGGGCGAGCTGGCCTCTCTCCCATTTCGGCCCGAGCTTTTCCAGGCGCTTGCGGAATCCTTCCTTGGCCACAGAGGCCAGGTAGTCATCGAGCGGGATCTCCCCGGGCGCCTTGAAATTGGGCAGGAAGTGGCCGCCCGAGGGAAAGCTGAAATGACACTGGGAGGCGATGCGCATGGTGTTCTGCATGGCCTCCGGCACCTCCCTGAACAAATCGGCCATCTCCGCTCCCGATTTGAAATAGAACTCCTGAGAGCCAAACCGGATCCGATCCTGGTCGCTCAGCTTCTTGTTGGTTTGGATGCAGAGCAAGATGTCATGGCTTTCCGAGTCCTCCTTGCGGAGATAATGGATATCGTTTGTCGCAACGAGGGGAAGGCTCAGCTTCTTGGCCAGCCGGACGAGCTTGGGGTTAACGACCTTCTGGGCCGGGAGGCCGTGATCCTGAAGCTCGAGATAGAAGTCCCCTTTGCCGAAGAACGAGCAATATTCAGCGGCGGCCCGTTCCGCGGCGTCATCGTTTTCCCTTTCGAGGTGGTAGGGGATTTCTCCTTTGAGGCAACTGGAAAACCCGATCAGTCCCTCCGCATGAGACGACAGGAGCTCCTTATCGATCCGGGGCCGATAATAGAAACCTTCCAGGTAGGCCTTGCTCAGCAGCTGACAGAGGTTGCGGTACCCCGTCTCATTCTTGACCAGCAGGAGAAGATGAAAATGATGGGGATCGCGGCTGTCCCCCGTCTTATCAAACCGGCTGCGGGGCGCCATATAAATCTCACAACCCAGGATCGGCTTGATATCGCGCGCTCTGGCCTCTTTAAAAAAAGTCACCGCCCCGAAAATATTGCCGTGGTCGGTCAGGGCCACGGCCGGCATCTTGTTCTGGTAAGCCGCCTCCACCAAAGCGGCGGTCTTGGCGGCACCGTCCAGTATGCTGTACTCCGAGTGATTGTGGAGGTGGATGAACGAGTGTTCCATTTTTTAATAAAAGACGCTCATTCCCATTCGATTGTCGCCGGCGGTTTCGTCGTCACGTCGTAAACCACCCGGTTGACGCCTTTGACCTCGTTGACGATGCGTGTCGAAATCCTCGAGAGAAGGCGCGGTTCAACCGGGAACCAGTTGGCCGTCATCCCGTCGACGCTCTGGACGAGCCGCAGGACAACGACCTGATGGTAGGTCCGCTGATCGCCCATCACCCCCACCGTGCGCACGGGGAGAAGTACAGCGAAGGCCTGCCAGAGCTTTTGATAAAGCCGCGCTCTGCGGACTTCCTCGAGCAGGATCTGGTCGGCTTCGCGGAGAATGGCGATGCGGTCGCGGGTGACTTCGCCCAGGATTCGGACCGCCAGTCCCGGCCCCGGAAAAGGGTGCTGGGCGATGAACTCGCAGTCGACGCCGAGCTCAACGGCCAGGGCTCTGACTTCATCCTTGAAGAGTTCCCGGAGCGGTTCGATGAGCTTGAAGCGCAGGCCTTTGGGCAGCCCGCCGACGTTGTGGTGCGACTTGATGGTAGCCGAAGGGCCTTTGACCGGCGCGCTCTCGATGACATCGGGGTAGATGGTGCCCTGGGCGAGGAATTCGGCCCCGCCGGCTTTGCGCGCTTCCGACTCAAAAATTTCGATAAAAGCGCGGCCGATGATTTTGCGCTTGCGCTCGGGAGAGATGACTCCGGCGAGCCGGCTGAGGAAGAGGTCAGAAGCATCCACTCCGACAACTTTGAGGCGGAGCTTTTTCCGGAATTCCGTCATCAGCTCTTCGTACTGCCCTTTCCGGAGGAGTCCGTTGTCGACGAAGATGCAGGTCAGGTTGTGGCCGGCGGCGCGGTGGACGAGAAGAGAAGTCACCAGAGAATCCACCCCGCCGCTCAGGCCGCAGATCACCTTTGCATCGCCGACGGCATTGCGGATCTCGGCGACCTTGCGCTCGACGAACGATTTCATGCTCCAATCCGGCCTGAGTCCGGCCAGGGAGAAAAGGAAATTTCCCAGGATGGACTTGCCCTGGTGCGTGTGGATGACCTCGGGGTGAAACTGAACGCCGAAGAGCTTTTGCCCGGGCGATTCGATGACCGCGGCTTGGGTGTTGGCGGTTCGGCCCGTGACAATGAACCCGGGCGGCGGCTTGTCCACGAGGTCGCCGTGGCTCATCCAGACCTGACCGCCGTCTTTGATGCCCTTGAGGAGCCCACTCCGGCGGAGGACGCTCAAATGGGCGAAGCCGTATTCCCGATGGGAAGAAGAAACGACTTCTCCCCCGAGAACATGGGCCATGAGCTGGACGCCGTAGCAGATGCCCAAAACGGGAATTCCGAGATGGAATATGGCCTCGGGGGCGCGCGGCGCGCCTTCCTCATAAACGCTCCGCGGCCCGCCGGACAAAATGAGAGCCCTGGGGTTCTCTTTTTTAATCCGGGAGACCGGAATATCAAACGGGAAAATTTCAGAATAGATCCCGAGCTCGCGGACCTTGCGGGCGATGAGCTGGGTGTATTGAGACCCAAAATCGAGGACGAGGACTTTATTCACCCACCGATTTTAGCAGAACGAATTTAAGGACTCAATAAGCCTTTCCCTTCATTCCCAATCGTCGTCTGATGTCGTTGAACGCCCGCCGGAAATGGAATAAAATTCTTTTTTAGTCGCGTATCTGTCATGACACTCAAGAAACTCGCCTCTCTTTCAGCCTTCGCCCTCGTCCTCCTTCCGTGCTGCCAGAAGGAGAGGCGGTCCGATTTCCGGCTGTATCGATTCATCGACGAACTCCGCTCAGGAAACATCCTGGAAAGTCCTTTTTTGAAGGCCGCTGAGACCGGCCCGCGCGGCCGCTCTGCAGCGGACAAGTCGGAGCCGCTCCTTGACCTGGGAAGCGGAGAAAACCCGTTCAGCCTGAAGAGAAAGCTCAAGTGGAAAGGCGTCGAAACCAACATCCTTTTTGCGCCGCCGCGGTCGGCCTATCAGTATGAACCGAACTTCGCTTCGGGAGGCGCAATCGAATTCGGGACCGGCCTTATTCAAGACGGAAGTCCGGCCGTGCCGACGGTTCAAAGCTCGTCCACCGAAGAAGGCGGGCTTTTCCGAATAAGACTCGAAGAGAAGGGCGACGAAAAAATCCTCTTCGAATCTTCCGTTCGGGTTCCGCCGCCAGACGAACCTCACATAGCCTATCATTCGCTCGAAGTCCCGGCTCTCCCAAAAGGAAGCCGTCTCATTCTTGAGACAGAGGGAAAAGACGGGCTTTTCGCCTTCTGGGAAAACCCCATCCTGTATGCCCGCGGTCGGAAGACATGCCCGGTTGTACTCATCTCCATAGACACCCTGAGGGCCGACCACCTCGGCTGCTACGGTTATTCGCGGGAAACGAGCCCGTCCGTCGATACTCTCGCTGAGGACAGTGCGCTCTTTCTCAACACCTACGCTTCCTCCCCCTGGACGCTGCCTTCACACGTCTCTCTCCTCACTTCCCTCCATGGCGTCAATCATCAGGTCTACTACGAAGATGAAAAAATGTCTCCCGACCTGGTCACTCTGGCTGATGTCTTGAGGACCGAAGGGTTCATGACCACGGCCTTCACCGACGGAGGCTTCGTCAGCCGGGTTTATGGTTTCTCCAAGGGGTTCGACTCCTACCACGAAAGAGACAACGCCGTCACCGGCCACGACTCGGCGATGCGCGTCTTTCGGATGGCCTCGGAATGGCTCGAAGGCAACGCGGAGAAGAACTTTTTCCTCTTCCTCCACACCTATCAGCCGCACGATCCCTACGTCTGTCCTGAGCCTTACCGGACGATGTTTCTGGAGGAAGATGCGGCCTGGCGTTCCGTCAACCTGATGGGCCGGCTGGGCGGCTATACCGGAATCTACACCGAGCTCACCGAGAAGGAGCGCCGGAATATCATCGGGCTTTACGACGGCGAGATCCGCTACACGGACGAGGCCCTGGTCGGGCCGCTCATAGCGAAGCTCAAAGAGCTCGGTCTCTACGACTCCGCCCTCATCATCTTCACCAGCGACCACGGCGAGGAATTCTTCGACCACCAGAGCTGGACCCATGGGCATCAAGTTTACGATGAGTCTCTCAAGGTTCCCCTGATCATCAAGTTTCCCAAGTCCCGCTTTGCTGGGCTGAGACTGGAACCGGTTGTCCGGCTCATCGATGTCATGCCCACGATCCTTGATGAGTTGGGGATTCCCTTTCCGGGTCGGACTGTTGACGGGAAAAGTCTTCTCCCCGTCCTCCGCGGAAAAGAGCGCGAAGACCGTGTATTCCTGGCCGATGTCGGAGACAATATCCTGAACTCGCATATCGGAAGGAAGATCGCGATGAGCTCAGGCCGGGACAAGATCATCCTCAATACGCCCTTTAGCCCCGAGGACCTGGGGTTTTTCACCTCACCTCCCCGCATCGTGCCTCCGGTCGAATTGTTCAACCTGGCTGAGGATCCCCGGGAAACCCGGAACGTCGCCGACGCAAAGCCCTCTTTGGCCCGAAGGCTGAACAACCGCATCGTCGAAATATACAGGCATTACGGCCGGGAAAAACCGTCCAAGGCTCAAATCGATGAGCGCCTCAGGGAGGAGCTTCGCGCGTTGGGCTATATCCGTTAGGCGGTGCGACTTTGAGCCCCATCAAGAAAGAGTTCAATTCCAGGATAAAGTCGGAAGAAACCCATCTGACTGATCCCGTCCGGATTCCGATCGACGGGGTGCTCGACCTCCATGCCTTTCGGGCCGAGGAGGTCAAGACGCTCGTGCCCGAGTATCTCGAGGAGTGCCTGCGCCGCGGGATTTATCATGTCCGGATTATTCACGGAAAAGGAACCGGCGCGCTCCGCCGGACGGTCCACAGCCTGCTCGGCAAGAACCCTCACGTCCTGAGCTTCAAGACGGCCGACCTCGGAGGCGGCGGCTGGGGTGCGACCGAAGTCGTGCTCAAGAAAAATCAACAATGGCCTGCCAAATGAATCTAGAGAGCGGCCTGTGGCCGCCGTTAATTTCAGTCGTTAGGAAGTGGGAGTTTCAGACATGGGGTGCAAAATAATCGCAATTGTGCTCGTTGTTCTGGTCTTGGTTATTGCCGTGGCCATCCTCCTCGGCGCTCACTTCTGGCGATCAAATACGAGAGCTCTTCAGGCGAAAATGAAAGCAGCCCGTGCGCCGATTGCCCCCTTATCGTACGATCCACGCGAATTGGAGGGGCTGCCCGGGCCGGTTCAGCGATATTTTCGTGCTGTTTTGAAAGAGGGGCAGCCGTTGGTCGCAGCAGTCAATGTAGAACATACCGGCACTTTCAACATGAGCGAGACCGGCGAGAAATGGAAGCCGTTCCGTTCAACTCAGCATATCATCATCCGGCGTCCTGGTTTTGTTTGGGACGCTCGAATTCGTATGGCGCCGGGCATGACCGTTCATGTCCATGATGCCTATGTTGCAGGCGAGGGTATCCTGGCAGCAAAGCTGTTCGGGCTCCTAACAGTCATGAAGCAGCCCAGCACCCCGGAACTGGCACAAGGAGAGTTGATGCGCTTTTTCGCTGAAGCGGCCTGGTACCCCACAGCGCTTCTCCCAAGTCAGGGGGTGGTCTGGGAAGCCATTGATGACTCACAGGCCAGCGCCACCTTCACCGATGGACCAACGGCAGTAAAGTTGGCATTTCAGTTTGACGCTCAAGGGCTGATCAGTTCCGTGCGTTCGGAAGGTCGACACCGCGAGGTGGATGGGATGCAGGTTCCAACCCCTTGGCATGGGCGATTTTGGGGTTACGAGATGCGGGAGGGGATGTTGATTCCGCTGGATGGTGAAGTGGCATGGTTGCTTTCCAATGGGGCGAAGCCATACTGGCGTGGACGGATTCAGAGAATCGAATACGAACTGAGTAATAGATAAGTAAGAAAACTGGCCTGATTGCCCATCCCACCATCTGGGGGGCCAAAACCCGCAGGGACGCTAAAAAGCGCCCGGAATAACATGAGTTTTTACACACGGAGTTTTCGGTTTATGGCCGGGTCCAGGCCAGGACAATGGACTAACGAGAAGGCGGTCTTCGAACGGGGAGGAACTCGATCCACCATTTGCCGGTGTCTTCGGGATAAGTGCCCTTGTAATCCAGGGCGACGCTGACCGGTTCGCCTTTGAGGAGCTTAGGCCAGGGGACATCGAAACACGCCTCGAGTTCTTCGAGCTCCGCCGAGCCCTCGCTTGCGCCCCAGACGATGCGGTCGCGGCCGAAGAGCGTCCGGAAACAGAGAGCCACCTTTGCCGGCGCCTCTAAGGGGATGAGGGGCAGGCTGTACGCTTCGAGGTCCTGGCTCTGCACCCTGAGCAGCGCCGTGAATTTCTGGGGAGGCGGTTTGATGAAATGCGCCTTGTGCCGCGGCGATTCCGGCTCGACGTCGTTCAGTCGACACTCGCTGACCGTCCCCGTCCCTTCCTCGGCGTCGACATAACAATAGAGCGAGTCGCTTAGGAGGTTGTCCCCTGGGTCGTATTGGAAGACGACGTTCTTGAAGGTGACGCTGGCGGCGAATTCAGCGAGGCTCATCCGGCCGTCCGGCACGAAAGGAGACGAGAAGCGGAGATTGACCAGGACGGAGTAGGGCGGCGAGTTCTGGGCTTTGGACTTCTGTTCGTCCGACTGATTCCGAGCGGGAAAAACCAGGGAGGCAAAGGCAATCCATAGGACAAACCGCAGTCTGTTCATGGACGGACTCCGCATGAGACGCGACCATCATAAAAAAACGTTCCACTGAATGCAAGATGTTGAGGAGTGAAGCCTTTCTCGGCAGATTTTTTCCCATAATTTTCTTCCTGCTTGGGAGAAAATGAATTTTTGATCCTTTTTGATTCTTCGCTCAAGATTATTTGACAGAAAACGCCATTTTGCATAGAATTTTATTATCTGCAGAATAAATATATTAGAGCTTTAGAACAATGGCATCTGGACGAAGTATCCAACTAGATAAGCAGACCGGGGAGTATCTCGTCGCGCACGAACTTGCCAGGCGGGGATTTCTCGTTGCAAGGGTTTCCAGAAATGTGCCTGACTTCGATATCATTGCTGCGGCTGCCAATGGTAACTCGCTCCCAATTCAAGTAAATACCATCCGTGGTAGACAATGGCAACTCTCTGCGGACAAGTTTTTTGATATTCGGTTCAAAGGCGAGAAGCAGATACTAGGTTCCAAAGTTGTTCCTCGAATACCTCACGTTCTATGCATACTCGCCCTAGCCACTGAGTACGGGACGGACAGATCCTATATTCTTGAATGGAAAGAACTCCGCGATATTGCCGTATCGTGTTATAGTGCGTGGCTTGGTGCCAAGGATGGCGTGACACCTAGGAACTACAAATCTCTGCATTGCTCTGTATCGCCTAACCAACTGGCTGAATTCGAAAACCAATGGGTCAAGATTGCGGAAAGGGTTTAACGAGAGCTTTAACTCGGACTGACTTTTCCCCCGGCACCCCATAGCCGGCCGGTTAAGCTGAGCGTTAGACAAGTGCAGAAGAATATGGGAAAGACGAAAGCCCTCATTGAGTTCCTA
>Ga0172364_10003131_pt1 | contig 13199 bp, 14 predicted proteins | sample LakKivSesite10cm_FD_114545 | JGI IMG/M metagenome (GOLD analysis project Ga0172364, IMG submission 114545) | Sediment microbial communities from Lake Kivu, Rwanda - Sediment site 10cm | ecosystem: Environmental > Aquatic > Freshwater > Lake > Sediment | place: Rwanda: Western Province, Lake... | reverse complement strand
GGCAACGAGAAATGGATTCTCGTAGCTAAGCGGGTAGAACCAGTCATGCAAGAACTTCGCGTCGAAAAGTATGAAGTAACAGAGACTCTCATGGGCAAGAGCCTCGAAGGCACAAAATACGATTTCCCGTTCAACGACTTGATCCCAAAACAGACAGAACTGGAGAAAAGCCATCCATTGGTGCACAAGGTCATCTTAGAAGACTTCGTGGACGTGGACACTGCCACGGGCGTCGTCCACCAGTCACCTGGAAATGGTGAAGAAGACTTTTTCGCTGCACAAAAACGTGGTGTGCCAATCTTCGCACCCTTCGATGATGAAGTCAAATTCACCCATGATGCTGGAACATTCTGCGGCATATTTGCAAGAGACACTGACATGATGGTTGTCGAAGAACTACGAAAAAGAGGCCTACTCGTCGAAGTTAGAACCATAAAGCATGACTATCCAACATGTTGGCGTTCCCACCACAAACTGGTTTGGCTTGCGAGAAAAGAGTACTTCCTAAGGACAGACAAGATAAATGCCAAAGTTCTCGAAGCCGCGGAGAAAGTGGCTTACTTTTATGATGAAACTAAGAACCGCTTCACCGCTTTTCTGAAAGAAGGCAAACCTTGGTGTATATCAAGAGAACGCGTTTGGGGAAACCCATTGCCGATATGGAAATGCGAAAAATGCCAAGCTAAAACTGTAATAGCAAGCAAGAAAGAGCTCCTTGAAAAAGCCGTAGAGAAACCGGAAGGAGAGTTTGAACTGCACAAGCCTTGGGTTGACAGAATAACCTTGAAATGTGAAAAATGCGGAGGCACCATGCATAGAGAAGACTTCGTCCTAGACACTTGGCACAACAGCGGAGCATCACCTTACGCACGGTTTACAGACGAAGAATTCAAAAGATACGTGCCAACTGACTTCTTAACCGAGGGAGTTGATCAAACCCGCGGATGGGCAAACTCGCTTCTGTTAGAACACGTCATATTGACTGGAAAACCTGAGTCGCCATATAAGGCATTCCTCTTCCAAGGCTTGGCCCAAGACGCAAAAGGCAGGAAGATGAGTAAAAGCCTTGGAAACGTGATCGAAGCAAACAAACTCCTGAACAAGAAATCAGCAGACATAAGCCGATTCTACATGCTCCGAAAATGCTCACCAATAGACTTCATCAACTTCGACCTTAACGAGCTGGACCGCCGCCCCTACCAAATACTGTCTACACTATATCACTTAAACAGGTTCTTCGTCCAAAACGCTGAATTCGACAACTTTAACCCTGAAAAACACACACTTGAGCAGGCAAGACGTGAAAATCAGCTTAAGAACCCAGACTTCTGGTTGCTTTCAGAGCTTCAAGAAACAATAGAAGCCTACACGGCCAAGCTCGAGACATGCGAATTCAACCTGGCCCTAGCGGTGTTAGAAGACTTCGTCATTCAAGATCTAAGCAGACTCTATGTTCCTATGGTTCGGAAAGAACTCTGGACAGACGAGCTGGAAACACTTGATAGAAGATTAGCAGTATACGCAACCTTGTGGCATGTGCTGGAGACGATAACCCTGCTTTTCAATCCGATTACGCCCTACCTGAGCGAGGCTTTATACCAGAAAGTCTACAGAAAACTCAACCCAAAACTCCTAGAATCGGTAAACTTCGAAAGTTGGCCAAAACCAGACGCCAAATTGCGAAACAGAGCGTTAGAAGAAGACTTTCAAACATTGTTCAAAGCCGTCTCGCTGGTTTATTCCGGTAGACAAGAAGCCAAGCTGAAGAGAAGATGGCCGCTCAGCGGAATGCTGGTAGTGGCTCCAAAGGAAGTCTGTGCCGCGCTGAAAAATGTTGAAGACCTATTCCTTGATCTTGCTAACGTCAAGACTGCAGAATATACCCAAAAAGCTCCAGAATATACCTCCACGGAAGGATGGGTCTCCGCTTCCGAAGGGAACACTCAAGTCCTACTGGATGTTCGCCGTGATGAAGTACTGCTCGGTGAGGGTTTGATGCGTGACCTAGCCCGAAGGGTTCAAGCCTTAAGAAAAGAACTGGGTTACGTGCCGACCGATGTTCTAGATGCTGTTTACATATCTGAACTTGACAGCGAAAGCATCGGGCTCTTGAAACCCTACTTAGGAGAAATGGAGGAACTTGTTCGCGCAAAAAAAGTCCATCTGTACAGCAACCGCCAAACAGTCAGCACAGAGTGGCATGAGTCTCAACTGGATGACAAGAAAGTCTACATTGCGATCCCCAAAGAGGCAAATAAGCAACCTATATGAATGAAAATCTTATTGGATTCCGCCTGCGAAACGAGAAGAAGGCAAGATGATTCAATAAGCGCCAAGTCCATTTCTAAACAGATTTAACACAGGGACTAAAATAGAAAGATGGGGACTAAAATCAGAAAAACTTCTCCGAACTCTTGAAAACTTGTCAAACAAACGAAAACTCAACCAACTGCCTTCTGTTCTTTTCTGAAAGAGACAATTATAAGGGCCGGTAGTTCAGTTCGGCATGAACGCCGCATTCGCAATCCGATCGATCGAATGTTCATGGTAGGATTTTTCTTAGGCATACATTTCACGGTTGGCTACTATATAAGACTCAAAAGGCAAGAAGAACAAAAATCGAGAGAATCAGCCCAGCAATCCAAGACTTAATGTGGAGAGCAGTTCAAGAGCAAAAGGAAAAGAGGGAATAGGCTGTTGATGACTGACAAGGTTAATGGGAAGATGTAACATGAGGATACATAGTGACTTGAACTTCAGATATTAACCTTCATTTCATAAGGTTTAACTCTTTTGTCCTTATACAACTGTCGGGGAAACTTCGTGTCAATTCAAACACGCGACATAATGGTAAGCAAAGTAATAACGACAAAGAGAGACTCGACAGTGGAAGAAGCCGTTAAACTGATGAATGAACATGAGATAGGGTGCCTGATCGTTACTGAGAACAATAAGCCTATAGGAATAATTACGGAAAGAGATCTTCTGAAGAGAATTCTGGCTAAAACGCAAGATCTTAAGAAAATAAGGGTTGAGGAAGTCATGTCAACGCCCTTGATATCTGTAGAACCCAATGTCGAAATTGGAGATGCATCAAGACTAATGTTCCAGAAGAACATCAAGAAGATGCCAATAGTAAAAAAAGGCAAGCTACTTGGCCTAGTAACGCTGACAGATATTCTCCGAATTCAACCACAGCTCATCAAAATGTATAAAATATTCAGCACCGATCTTGCTCCGAGACGAATAAAAAAAGTCTTTGACTACTACTTGCTCGTTGACACCAAAATCGACACCCAGACAAATTCTGTGACAAATCTCAGCTCAAAGAAAGTTGAAACAATGTGAACACGCAGACGCCGAGCAAAGGAGAGAAAGGACAAACGGCAATCTTCAAGTCTAAAAGGACTCTGTCATTGCCATCTTGATTGACTTATGAGGCAAGTATAGATTTTCTCCAATAATTTTGAAGAAGAAAGATAGGCAACTTATCGTAAATTCTGAGTTGCTGTTTCCGACTCACTTATTATTCCCAAGGAATGGAAAGAGCGTTAGCAGAAGGTGTTTCCATGGCTCAGTATGAACAAAATAACTCGAGCAAAAGTGTACAAACCACTCGAGTCATATCACGCAAAAAACAAGCTAAAGTCACAGTCGGAATCACCATATCACCTTCGCTTTTAGCTGAAGCAAGAAAACGCAACCTAAGCATAAGCCGAATTTGCGAGCAAGCTCCATCCTCAATCATCGAATACGTTCAACCTGAAAACAACTTCGAAAACTCTATATCTCTTAATGGATGTTCTCTTCAGAGAGAAAATCTGTGGGCCGGTAGTTCAGTTCGGCATGAACGCCGCATTCGCAATGCGGAAGTCGCGGGTTCAAATCCCGCCCGGTCCACAACAGGCAGGTCAATTAAAAGTTATATAGACATTTAGCCATATGGTTCTTGTATCGCTCGTTACAGAAGTGAAAGCCATGATGAAACCAGATGCAAAAGATTCTCGAAAAGGAGTGGGAGTGAAAAGAATCACAGTCGATGAGCAGCTGGCCGAAGATCTCATCCGCTTTGAGATTTGCTCGTTGAATGAGGGAGTTGAGAAGTTCTTTGATAGAGTAGGAATCTGGGGTGAAAGAAAGGAAGAATTGATACGCAGAACCGCCTACAGTCGTAAGCTGGGCATACCATTATTATGGGATACATTGAAAGAAGGCCAAGTGTTCCTATTGGGAGAGTTTGAAATTATTGGTGAGCGAACTAAACCGAAACATTTCAAAGTGAGTCCCGGAAGAAAAGAGTTCATTCGGATTGACGGTCTGCGGAAATTCAGAGACAAAATCAAACACACCTATTCCGATTTGCTGGCTAGGGGATAGTTGGATGTCGAAGCCGATAAAAGACAAGGATTTGCTGTTTCATGTGCTAAATGTTGGTCTTGGAGACAATATCCTTGTTGAATTCCCCGTCGATGAAACAGGCCAACGGTCGTATGGGATTGTTGATTGCTACAAATTCGAAAAAACGAAGAGTTACTTGGAAAAGCTTAGAAGTATCAGATCTGGATATGCCAAGTTGAAATTTATATGTGCAACCCATCCGCATTTGGACCATATCGCAGGTTTAAGGCCCTTTCTGACGGATAAACAATATCGACCCGAAGAGTTTTGGGACAGCGGTTTTCGCCATACTTCAGACACTTATCTAGGAATTCTAGAATCGCTGTTATCGGAAAAGATCAAGATGGTGCGGATATCATCAGGGATGGAGATGTACTACGGCAATGTACAGGTTACAGCTTTAGCGCCATCTGTTGCGCTTCGAAACCGATATGCGACGTATGGCGTGGATATCAACAACGCGTCAATAGTATTGAGGTTCGAACACCATGATGAGCCTGTGTTATTGATGAAGTCAAGAGAGTTTGCTAACGAGCCCATCGTGGAAGTTGAGCGAGAAGTTGGTCCTTCGGTGGTAATTCTGGCTGGCGACGCGGAATTTGATAGCTGGTCGCATATTGTCCAAGAGTACCCCCGGCTTGAAGTCACTGAAAAGTACCAACCACTGGTGAGAAAGTTGGTCAATTACCTGAAGTGTTCGATAGTTAAGGTGGCTCATCATGGAAGTATGCACAGCGCTCCATTAGATATCTATGAAAAAATGAGGCCGACAAAGGCAATCGTGTCCTCAAAACAAGAGATTAGCAGCCTAAAGATAGGCAGCCGAGAGTTAATGCGAGAGCTTTATCCTCACCAGTCGGCGGTCATAGCTCTGGAGGAAAGCAAGGCTGAGTTGGCCACCACGGACGGGAGCTACGAGTCGAAGGTTGAGAATGGGAAGATGAAAAACCCTGATTGGGCACATCAGGGCAGCATCGTGATTGTGGTACCGCCAGGAGAGAAACCTCGCTGGGTCAAGCTAGATGACAAGATTACGGATGTCCCAGAGCCACCGACCGAGGCGTAATGAATCCCCAAGAACTCCCAACGAATCGTGAGAGGATTCAAAGCGAGGATGTTTTTGTGACCATAGTCACAGATCAAGAGGGAGTGGTATGGAAGAAACTAGCCTTGTCACTCTACGCATCGATCGATCGCACCGCATTAAGGGTCCAAATCGCACTCCCTGCCTAACCAGATTCCATAATACTTTAAGGAGATGGAAGCATGACAACAGCAAAAAGAATCTGACTCATGAAAAGCGCGCGGTAGATCTCATAATCTGTTCTACAAAATGCATGAGAGACCCTTATTCAAAGTTTCAATTCTCTCACATTCGGATATGCTCTCGCGGCTTAACCGGCTGAGTTTTTATCAAATAGGTGTCCACTTTTTCTCCAAGCATTTTCTTCAATAGATCCATCCGGATGTTCATGTATTCTTCCCGTAATATGTCGAAGTGGAAGGAACTCCATTTCTTTCCTGCCACGTATACAGTGTTCCGCATTACTCCGCCTTTTTTGAACCCGCAGGACTCAAGCACTTTATGGGCTCGCGTATTGTATTCTATGCTCCACGCTTGACAACGCTCCATGTTCAGGTGGACGAAGGACATTTCGAGCAGAGCCACTGTTATCTTCTTTCCGAAACCTTTTTCCCACAATTCCCTTTTGCCGATGTAAGTGCCAAGATCCGCCCCCGGGACATTGCCCCATACGTCCATGCGAATGGCAGCGAAGCCTATGGGCTCATTGGATTCCATATTTTCCACAATGAAGTGGATGCCCTTTTCTTTTTTTATCCACTCCTCATACCTTTCTTCCAAATGCGCCATGCTAACGACGTTCAGCGGTTTACTTCGGCTGTACATCATCAGCTCGAAATCGTTCTCCCATATGTGAAGCAGTTTCAGGTCATCCTTTTCTAGAGGTCTAAATCTAAGACCAGCAAAGTCAAACATTCAAATCAACCCTTCCTACACTACTGCAGCCATAAGATAATAACTTTCACGCGCTGTTGTACTCACTGAAGGAGAGCGCAAGATTTCAGCAATTTCTAGTCAAAAGGGTCAAGACCGGCGAGTCGGACAATGATGTTTAGCATAATGTATGTATTGGAACAAAGGCCAAAATTGAATTTGAAAGCTTCATATTTTTTGGCATCTCGTTAGAACCCGTGAAAGTCTCACTAACAGCACCAAAAGGATTGTCCGAATTACAAGTGAGGAATTGGAAAAGAGACATGTCGATGATTGTGAGACCAATTGTGATTATATCTACAATTAGCAGGGAAGGAATTCCAAACGCTGCCTTGAAAACTGATTTTATGGTTGTTTCAGCACTGGAGGAGGTGGCTTTTGGCTGTTTTCAAGAGCATGGTACTCACAGAAATATCATTGAAACCGGGGAATTCGTGGTGAATGTGCCGTCTGAAGAAATTATTGAACAAGCTATGGTAACGGCTGTAGATTTTCCCCATAACGTTAATGAAATTGAGAAGGCTGGATTAACAGCTATTCCTTCTGAAAAAGTTAAACCTCAAGAATAAAGAAATGCAAGCTAGACTTCGAATGTAAGCTTAAGTGGCGTAGAGACACTATTATTGTCGGGGAAGTAGTGGCTGCATCAGCAGATGAAGATTTGATCCAATGTAGCACTGAGGAAAGGCAGATCAAACTGGAGCAAATGTTTCTTGTAGGAACAAGGATGTACGGCAAAATCGGAGACATAAGAGAACTGTCACTGAGAATACTTCTGCAATATGAGAAAGAAATGAAAGTGATCACAAGAGGTACGCGCGCGGTTATCTCCCGTTCATTTTTCCATATAGTTCATTAATTCTCTTTGCAACTTTCTTCGCTTCTTTCATCGCACGTTTGTCCTTTCTAACATTGCCCATCTCGGCGCCGCCCTCTCCAATCACTCCTCCCGCGTATATCATCCCTTCACTGTTGAAAAAGTCAATTAGCGTGCGAAGAACCAGCTCACCTCCTCGACCTTTCCCATAAACGTCTTGTGTAACCACCGCCGCACCTATCTTGTTCCTGAACGGTTCCATCTCGTATACCGAAACGGTTCTATCAATCAGCATCTTCAATTGTGCACTAACAGACTTGAAATAACACGGCGATCCAAGCAATATCACATCACACTTCTCCAATTCCCTAATTACCCATGGAATATCGTCGTCAATAACACACCCCGTGTCTTCCTCATAGCATCCACCACAATCTCTACATGGATGAATATCAAGATCGGCCAGTGAGATCAACCTCTTCTCCCCATCAATGAACCTTAGCACCTCGTTCACCAAAATTGACGTGTTCCCATTCTTTCGAGGGCTACCAGATACACCCACAGCATACATGACTCTGCCTCTTTTTCAATAATCTGGTGAAGCAACTTGTCTGTTTGATTATTTTAGTCTGTCTGCTGCTAGCACCCACCCCATAATCAAATTGCATACACAAAACTCTAGCGAGCGGACGAGAAGAAATTCAAAGCTTTTTGACAAAAGCTTAAAGGCTGCTTAGAAACATTTAACGTCTTGGTTCATAAATGGTATTTGAGGCAAGAACATGAGTGAATTTATAATTGTGACGACTCCGACAATTCCGGGATACAAGATTAAAAAGGTGCTAGGTACAGTCACAGGCTTGACGCCGAGAACTAGGGGTTTTGGAGGGAAATTCTTAGCTGGTTTACAGTCATTAAGAGGCGGAGAAGTCCAAGCTTTCACTTTGGAAATTGAAAAGGCAAGACAAGAGGCCATAGATAGAGCAAAGCAGAAAGCAATAAAGTTAGGAGCTAACGCACTCATCGGCCTAGATATGGAAACCGCTAACGTGTTACAATCCGTGATCGTAATCTCAGCAACAGGTACCGCAGTCATAGCAGAACCAGAAACATAATTCCGCAATAATTAAGCATAAGTGACCCCTCTCTCACATCGTTCGCAAGAAAACAGAGGACCCCGCCGCAGAAGATATAGAAAACAGAAGCCTTGATCAAGGTGACAGTGTTTGAGAGGCCGCCCATATATTTTATTGGACCAAGTGGCACAGTCCTTCGTGCAAAAAGAAAGCTGAAGGTCAGTAAACTGTTCGGACTTGGCTGCCGGGTTTCTTGAACTCAAATAGACCAATAGAACAGTTCTTGAACGAAACAGAACCTTTTTCGTGCTTTAAGAACGAAGTAGAACCAAGAAACGCTTTTATTTTTCTTTGGATACATCAATTTGCTGGAGAAAAGAGAAATGAACAAAAAGAAAGTTGCAAGATATGCAGCATTCTTCACAGCAATCTTCGCGATCTTGGCTCTACCAGTGTACGCTCCATTCGTAGATGCTTATCCAGCTCAGATTACCGCAGACGGAAAGCTGGAATTAAAGGGCTTCAGGGGGTCATTTGAATTGCCAGTCGATGAAACCTTCGTTGCACTAGTCCCCAACAAAATTTTACCCGAAAAATACGAGAACGTTGAGTTCACCGGGCGTGCGACAGCCGCCAGAGGACGTGAACGAGGGATCATCAAACTGGATGGGATACTAAATGTGAGCAAAAACATTTTCTGGGTGAAATTCGACGTAGAGAAACCAAAAGACCCAGAATTCCATGAGGGAACCTACTTTGCCAATGGCGAGTTAAACATTACGATAGTGGAGGCTACTCTTCCGCAACCGGAGATAAACTGGGTGCTAATGAAGGGGAATATAACAGAATTCAATGGGACCGCTGCATTCGGCAGCTTAATGGCTCACGCCAAAATCGGCGGTACCAACAACTGGACTAAGGTTCACGGAGTTTTCACACAGCAGCCCCGTCCGAAGGGACCAATGACTTCTGGAACCTACAACTATTCCTTCTATATTGTGACATTGGTAAATGCCACGATGACTGAGCTTGATTATGACGGATCCGCCCTCTACATAGAAGGCAAATGGAATGTTTACAACAGAACGTGCACGATCACCAACGTCGACGACGAAGAAAAGACAATCGTAATAACAATGAAGCCCGTTGTTGAAGAAGCCTTCGGAAAGCTGAATGTAACCCTTGACTCCAAGCCATCTCCAATCCCACCGCAAATTCCCTGGCGCGTACAAGGAGATTTCGAGTTGAATATCACAGGATTCGGGACGACCACTGGCGATGTTCTATTCTACCATGTTAAACCAGCTAAACCATTTGAACGTGGCATTCCGATGGGCGACATTGACAACGACCGTGCAGTGAACATTCTCGACATTACCCCAATTGCAAAAGCCTTCGGAGCCAAACTCGGCACACCAAAATACAACTTTGACTTAGACCTCAACTCCGACTTCGTCATCAACATCATAGACATATCAACAGCCGCCACAGAATACGGAGAAGAATACTAGAAACCATCTTCCCTTTTTCTTTTTTGGGCATCTGTGACCTACTTCCCGACAGTGTGCATATTCAATAGGACAAGCGCGTGTCACATACTCAATCGTTTAGAGCGTACGAGCTAAGAAGTGTGAAATCATTAGTCTCGAAGGTTATATGCAAGATGTCAAGAAAGGGAGACGCAGGAGGGTCTTCGGCATTGTTCAAGCTTGAGACAATCCGGAACTCGCTTTGTTGCATCTCTTTGTCATTCTCGTTTCCTCTGTCCCTGTAGTTTAATAATGATAGTATCATTTGCGGGGAAATCTTTTGGAAGTAGGAATCCGCAAGTCTTTTATGAGTTGAGATTTGCTTTGAAAATTGCTGAGGGTGAAGTTGAGTTGAAAGAATGGAAATGCGTGTTGGTTGGACGTCACGAGAATGTTGGTAAGGTAATTGAGGAATGGGAAAGGGCGGGCTGGCGTCTACACACATATCAGACGGCTGGCATGGGCGGGGCTGTTAATTACACCGTTAACCACTACTTGCTGTTTGTGAAAGGCGAGTGAACCGGATTCGAATACGTTGTAAAACCGCTGGGACTCTTTTATCGATCGATCATCGATGATTGCCGCTGTGAACTTTTTGGATGTGGTTAGTTCGACAGCGTGAACCGTATCGAGCGACCAAGACGAAAACGGTTCAAAGGGGATGAGAAAAATGGATGATATTTCTACGGAGAAACCGAAGGAAAAACGGAACTTCGGGAGATACCTCCATTTGGACGCTTAATTCTCAATATCATTGAGATTGTCCGAAAGTATTGAGGCACAAGGGTTACGTACAAACGGTTAAAAGGAAACGACGAACGTTCCAATGACCCTCCCGTAATATCGTCGCTGGAAAACTGGAGGGGGAGAGTTAAAAATGAGCGCGACGACACTACGGGCTTAAGCTTGGAGACATTCGTTACCGTTTCCTTTCGAGCAGGGTTCCCTTCGTCTAAGCATACCTAATTGAGTGCCATAAACAAAGTTAGAATCATTGGGCACTTCCTCGAATTGTCTCCAGAGAGTGTTGTACACCCACTCCTTCTTCGATCGATCTTATGATTCCCATTTATTAAAGATAAAGTATTCACGCTATAGACTATCTGACTAATGCTGTGGGCTATATCATGAGGTATTACGCTGAACAAGAAGGTTTACCTTCAGAAGTAGCCGACAACGTAGCTCAGGAAGCAACAACCTTGTTCTTAAATTTTTGTAGACAAAGAAGAAAAGAAGGAAGAGGGACTAAACACATGAAATGCATTAATCATTCTATTAGGGAGAGGGGGTGAGATGATGAAAGAGAGAAAATGGTTGATATTAGCCATTGGCATAATAGTAGGGGTAGTTGTTGGAGCAGATTTAGGATATGCTTTCTCTTTACCGCAAATCACGAAAGTTAGGGACGAAAACAGTAAGCTTATGTTACAATTCGACAGTTTGAACGCGACATATGGCACTCTCAATGCGACGTACACATGGTTGAAGCAACACAGCTTCACATACTACGTAGTTCAAGATTCCATTAATGTATCCAATATTCAAATCTTTCAAAAATTCTCGTTGTGGTATTACCTTAACGGAACTATAACTAACATAGGTTCCAAACCACTGGAAGCAGTCTACGTGTACGTGATTTTCGTAAACCCTGACGGCACAAAAGATTTCAGTCCATACCGCTATGAGAAAATAGAGGACCTTTACATGGGCGAAACAGCAGCATTCGAAATTTCGCTTGAGAGCTACAATGAAGGACAAACGGCGGAGCTTTTCTTGGTATATTAGTGGAGGATGAAAGGGTGAGACCTTATGACTAAAAAAGGACTTGACAAGCGTTTCAATACCGCAGGGATTGAGGGACACTGGACGAACAACTCTATAGCCGGAGAAATGACACTCGATTTAATGAGTGTAAGAGACTCAGCTTTAATTGGAACAATTGGTGAACTAATCGCTTGGAAATATTTACGGATGAGAAAGGGTGTCTTATCCTATTGGTTTGGGGGTTTTCCTCATCTAATTCGCTTTCCTTTTAGAAGAGGGGATTTTGACTATGAGATACATGGACTTGGAAAGCATCAGATAGAATACCTGAAGACTATGCCTAGAACATACGACCTCATAGCCGTGAAAAGAACGCCCTTCGTAGGAGAGGTTGAAGAAGTCTATCTAGTTGAGGTAAAAACCACACAAGACAGAACGAGACGAGGGAAATTCAAAGGAAGAATTCCAGAAGATATTCAAGAGGCAAAGTCTCTAACATTTAAGCCACTCCTCATAATTGTGGAGTTTCTCGACAACTGGAGATTCCAAGTTACTTGCGAAGAACTATAAAAATGCGACCAACACCGACGATCGATCGATTCGATCTTTTTCACTTCTTGTGAGTTTGTTTATCGGGCATTTAACTGCATCTATCAGGTAAGATTCACTTTCCATGAACGCTTGAAGGAAATCTTTTTTGAGTCAAAACGTCCGCCCAAAGAAAATAGGGATCGATCGATCGACCCGAAAAATAATTGGTTCAAATGTCGGTTTAAAATATCGGCGTTAAGACAAGATTCTTTTTCCTTTCGAATCTTCCTATTTTCACATTTAGGGCATTTCGTCAAAGATGACATTCATCTCCTCCAATCTACGTCGAAGATTTTCCACAGCTTCATAGACTTCCACTTCTCTCTTTGCGCCCACACACACGATCTTGCCGGCGGAGAATATCAGAAAAACAACGCTGGGACTTTCCATCCGGTAAATTGCACCTGGAAACTGCTCCGGCTCGTACATAAGGTTTCCACCTACGCGAGTTCGCCTACATAACTCTTCGATGTCGGCTGGTTTTCCAAGGTTTCCTGAGGCAACTATATTCTCAATTCTGATTTCAGGCTTTCCAGTAATGGTTATGCCAACCTTCTTCAGTTGTCTAATTACCTTTAAGATCGCCTTTCTGGCGTCTCTCTCGGATTTTGCACCTGTGCATACCATCGCTCCTGACCTGAAAAGGAGGGTGCATGTTTTTGGCCGCTTCAACCTAAATGGGAGTCCAGGGAATAGTTCTGGTTTGTACTCGATGTGTGGAAAAGCTTTCACTATACTGTCTACGTCAAGAGTGTGATTCAAAGAGGCTGAGGCAACTACATTCTGAGTGCAAATGTCTTTTTTCTTAATCGTTCACGAATACATCATGAATCGCCATATGAGATAGCTCCAAACAAGATAATAGTATCGGCGGTAATGCATCTATTCTAAAGAAGAGAAGTTCCCATCTCTAGATGACGCGATTTTTTCTGCGGTCGCTTTCATCTCTTCAGAAGTTTTTGATGTTTTTTCCAGTATGAGAGATACAGTGAGCATTTCATTTTGTC
>Ga0172364_10003128_pt1 | contig 13202 bp, 6 predicted proteins | sample LakKivSesite10cm_FD_114545 | JGI IMG/M metagenome (GOLD analysis project Ga0172364, IMG submission 114545) | Sediment microbial communities from Lake Kivu, Rwanda - Sediment site 10cm | ecosystem: Environmental > Aquatic > Freshwater > Lake > Sediment | place: Rwanda: Western Province, Lake Kivu... | reverse complement strand
CCCGCTGCCGCTGACGCCGGTCAGCCTGGAAGATCACGTCAACAGCGCCTATTTTAGCTGGACGCCGGTCGAGGGAGCCAAGTCGTACGACCTGGAGATCCACAAGAAGGCCAGTTTTGAGCCTCCGGAGGACCGTATCATACTCTACCAGAACGTGCCCAACTCGGGCCTATTGGTGCCGGTTGAGCAAAATTGGCCCTATAATCACCTCCTGCCCCAGATTTACTGGCGCGTGCGGGCCAAGAATTATTACGACGTGTACGGCGAGTGGAACAGCGAGACGCCCGACGCCAGTGCCCAGTTCTTCCCGGAAGACACGTGGGCCACTCCTGTTACGCAGACACTGGCGCCCGACCTGCTCTTCCCCGAGTTCTACTGCCCGCCTGTTTACAATAGCAGTGTATGGGAGGATCGCACCGTCGCCGTGCCGACCTTTATGTGGAACCAGGTGCCCGGCGCGGCGTCCTACACGATCGAGGTCGCCAACAACAAGTTCTTTTCGCCCATCGCATGGACGCTGACGACCGGGAACCTGAGCGCGACGCCAGTGGTCACCGAGGCACTTGCGCAAGTGGGTGTGTACTATTGGCGCGTGCGAGCAGACGCCAATCCCTGGAGCCAGCGCTGGGAGGCGCGCATTGACCAGGCGCACCAGGTGTTCACACCCACCGCGGCGCCGCCGCGCCTGGTGCAGCCCACCTGCCAACTGGAGGGGGATGGCCTGACCTATGGGCAGCAGGTGCTGGAGCATTTCCCGCGCCTGGAGTGGGTGCCCGTCAGCGGGGCCAGCCGCTACGAGGTGCAGATCGCGACCGGTTCGGATTTCGCCTCCTCGCTGGTCATGGCCACCGAAACCGAACTGGCCAGTTATACCCCCGTCACCCGCTATCCGCCGGACACGTACTACTGGCGGGTGCGAGCGAAGAACAGCGCCGGAAACCCTATCGGTGGATGGAGTGAGGTGTATCACTTTGCGCTGGCGCGCCAGTTCTCGCCGGAACCGATATGGAATGTCTGCCCCGACCACGATGAGCTACATGCCGTCTTCACTCCCGATGCACTGCTCACTGAGGACCCCCTGGGTGATTTGATGGGGGGAGGGGAGTACGACCTGAGCGCGCTGTACACCTCATCGGACAACAACTTCTGGTACTTCGGCTGGGCTGTTTACACTTCTACCCGGCCGGTGCGCTTCCAGTTGTACCTGGACCCTGAAGGGGCCGACGGGGAAGGGCTGGACACGAGTCCCTGGCCCTCTGGCGGAGAACTGCCCAACGACGAGGAGCCGTACCGGCCGGAGTACGTCCTGCAGTGGGACATGTTCGGCGCCAGTGGTATGCCCACGGTCACGCTGTTCTCCAAACGCGGGAGCGATTGGGATTATGACCCGCTGCTTGACATCGGCGGCCGCGCGGCGTACAGCGAGACACAGATCTACAGCGACACGGCCGGCTTGGTCGTCCTGGCCGTGCCCCACACGGCCATCGGCAGCCCGGCCACGGTGAACTGCCTGCTCGTCTCCGTCAACCCGACGACCACGCTCGTGATGGACGCGATGGAGCGGGGCTACGTGACCGTCAGCACTGCGCCCACGCCGCGCACGCCGCCCACCAGCCACGTAGACGAGGCCCGGCACGCCATCTACCCCCGCATGCCGTTCATCACCTGGCATACGCTGACAAATATCATCACCGTGCGCTTCCGTTCCAACGTAGACGTCAGTTTTGCCGGCCAGCAGACGGAGTATGGGAGAATTCCGAAGGATCCGATGGCTTTCTCCGGCTCCAACCCGTACTACCTTTCTGGCAAGGTCTACCCGGACAACACGACGCATTACTGGCAGATCCTGTCGAGGTATGCCAATCCCTGGTATCCGTTGTGTATGCAAACACCCAGGCCACCCCAATTTGTGGAGACCACGTGGAGCCGGCCGGTGCGTTTCACCAAGCGGGCGCAGGTGCCCACCAACCTGACCATCTCCGACGCCGTGCTCAGCGATACGCTCCCGTACGTGAGCCAGACGCCGGTCTTCAGTTGGGACCCGGTGCAGGGCGCGGCCGGCTACCGTTTTGAGTTGAGCGGGGGTACCTATAACGAGCCGCCCTTCAACAGCGGTTCAAGCTTATACGTACCCTCCACGGCCATCCCCAACGGCAACTATGAGTGGCGCGTGCGCATCGTTGACGGCAGCGGAAACTGGAGCCTGGACAATTACGCAGTCGGGCGTTTCCAAAAGGGATCGGACGTACCGGAAGCGCTCTTCCCCACCGGCTCCGCTACACTCACGGACACGGTGTACTTCCGGTGGGCCCCGCTCACCGGTGCCGCATATTATATGGTGGAAGTCGCTTCGGACTACAACTTCTCCATCAACCGCCAGCCGTACAACAATATCAACAATACGATTTACGCGCCGGAGCAGATACCCACGGCTGTCAAACGGGGCACGTTCTACTGGCGTGTGTGCGGCTACAACGGCAGCAAACACCCGATGGGATGCGAAGCCTACTACATAGAGCGTTACCCGGAGAAGGTCTACCTGCCCCTGGTGCTGCGAAACAAAAGATAAGCAGCCTGAACCAACGGCCCCCATCGGCTCCGGTGGGGGCTGTCGGCTGTATACAGCTCTTGCGGACCAGCCCAACCTGTCCTTCTCCCACAAGCTCGGGCCGGTCTCACGACCGCGCCCGATGCCGGCATGCCCTCTCAGCGTAGCCTGGTACTAATGTACTATTTGATTGGAGTGATAGGCTGTGCTATACTGATTTACCGTCACGTTGGCAGTTGCATGGACATGCTGTGTGCCCGGGCAACCATCTGGAGAGACGCTGGAGGAGCGATGCGCGTGTGGAAACGGGTTCTGCCCATCGTCGTGCTATTCGTCGCGCTGCGACTGATGATGCTGGCGACCTTTCCCGCCGACAACCTGACCTTGTACGGCGATTACGTTTATTATTACGAACTCGCCGCAACCTCCGAGCGGGGCTACTTGCCTTTCATTCACTACTGGTCGGAGTATCCGCCCGTCTTCCCGTTCCTGTCGGTGTGTGTCTACCAATTGGCGCGCGTCTTTGGGGAGGGCTACCACGTGTACGTCTACCTGATGGGACTGCTGATGCTGGCGGTCAACGCTGGCAACCTGGTGTTGTTCCTGCGCCTGGCGCGGCGGCTGCGCGGCGACGAGGCCGCCGAGCGGTTAGGCTGGGTCTACAGTGTGCTATTCGTGCCACTGATTTACACGTGGTGGAATTTCGACGCGCTGACCGTATTTTCTCTCCTGTTGGCGCTGGAATTGTTGTTGAGCGGACACGTGCGTTGGTCGGCCGTGGCGATGGGCGTGGGGGCGCTGGTCAAACTGGTGCCGCTGCTGGCCTTCCCGGCGGTGGTGCGCACGCGCCCCTGGCGGCGCTGGTTGGCCTGTGGGCTGATCGCCGTGGCAGTGATCGGGGCCGGCGTGGCGCCGCTGCTGGTGGCCGGCGGGCCGATGGCGCTGGCTTCGTTCCGTTCGCCGGCGGCCTGGTCGTCGTGGCAGACGGTGTGGGCGCTCGTGGACGGCAACCTGCGCACCGGGCTGCTGGTCGCGGCCAAGGCCCACTTTGATCCGGCTGTGGCGACGACGCCGGTCGGCAACCCGGCCCGCATACCGGAGTGGGTCAGGCTGGTGGCCTTTGGTTTGCTCTATGCAGGCGTCTTCTGGAAGGCCTCCTTGCGCGAGGGTCCTCACCGTCTGGTGGCCTTCGTTGCCCTTACTTTTGTCCTGTTCTTCCTGTGGTCCAAGGGCTGGAGTCCACAGTGGCAGGCGCTGCTCTTCCCCTTGTTGTTGCTGGCTCTGCCGTTGCGACGGAGCGTGCTGTTCATCCTGGTGCTGAGTTTCGTCAACCTGGCCGAGTGGCCGGTGTTGCTCTCGCGGGGATTGAACCAGTGGTTGTGGGTGACCGTTCCGCTGCGGACGGGCTTGTTCGCGCTGCTCGGGGTGGAACTGTGGCGGCACGTGAAGGAAGCGAAACCTGCGAACATGGCCGGGCATGGTATCACCCCACGTGGAGGCGGCACGCCGTCAGAAGGCGAGGGCGCCCATGAGTGAGCGCCGCCAGTTGCCGCGAGCGTCCACGACGATAGTCATCTTGCTGTGGGTTGCCGCAGTCGTGGCTGTCTACTACGTGGCGCACAAACCATTCACGGTCTCCAATCTCCTGGCGCTAGGCCAGGCGCTCGCTGGCCTGGGCGGGGCAATGCTGGTGACGGCGTTGGGAGCCGGTATCGGGCTGTTGCTCCTGCAACGGCTGGACCTGGCTCCGCTCGAGCGGCTGATTTGGGGGGCCGCGGTGGGGTTGGGCGTCGTCTCGCTGGCGGGGCTGGTGCTGGGGGCGGTGGGGTTGCTGCGGCCGTGGCTGCTGTGGCTGCTGGTAGTCGCAGGGTTAGCGGCTACCGCTCGACCGCTGTGGCGGGCATTGCGGGCAGCCTGGGCCAATCCAACCTGGCAGCCCCAGGGCCGGTTTGAGAAACTGCTCGCTGGCTACTGTGGAGTGATGCTGGTGGTTGCGCTGGCCTGGGCACTGGCTCCTCCCACTGCCTGGGATGGGCTGGTCTATCACTTGGCCGGTCCAAAGCTATACCTGGCGACAGGACGGGTCTCACATCCGCTGGATTTGCCTTACCTGGGTTTCCCACAACTGGCGGAGATGCTCTTTGCCTGGGGCATGGGCTTGGCCGGAGAACGAGCCGCGGCGCCGATTCATTGGTTCTACGGGCTGCTGGCTGTGCTGGGATTGGCGGTGGCCGGGCGGCGGCGGCTGGGTGGCGCGACGGGTTGGCTGGCGGGAGCGGTGCTACTCTCGGCGCCTTCCATCGTTCTGCTGGCAGGCTGGCCCTACGTGGACCTGGTGCTGCTCGTATACGCGACGCTGGCCTTCCTGTCACTGGCCCGCTTTTACGAAAGTGGCCCCCAATCCCGCGCTTGGTTGGTCCTGAGTGGTGTTTTTGCCGGCCTGGCCCTCTCCACCAAGTATACCGCGCTGGCGCTCCTGCCGGCCCTGACAGCAGCCTTGTTCGTCGCTCAGATTCGCCATTCGCCATTTGCCATTCGCCATTTGCGATTTGCGATTTGCGATTTGCTTCTCCTGTGCGGCGTCGCGCTGGCCGCCTGGTCACCCTGGCTCGCCAGGAACCTTCTGCTGGCCGGGAATCCGACCTATCCCTTTTTTTTCGGCGGCGTCTATTGGGACGAGTGGCGGACGTGGTGGTACGGCCGGCCGGGCACAGGGCTGGCTTATACTGCGCCCTGGAAGTTGCTCACCGCGCCGTGGGATGCGACCATGTGGGGTGTGGAAGGGGCCGCAGGATACTCTGCCGCGATTGGTCCTCTGTTCCTGGCCTTTTTGCCCGCGTTGTTCCTGGCCTGGCGGCGGTGGTCATCTGCGCAACGACAGTGGCTGGGATCAGCATTGGCCTGCTGTGGCGTGCTCTATGGCTTCTGGCTGTGGGGAGTGGCCCGTACTGCACTCCTGGTCCAGACCCGCCTGCTCTTTCCTGCCTTCGGTCTCCTGGCGCTGATCGTGGGTGCGGCAGTGGAAGGGCTGCGTGCGCTATCTCGTCGTTCCCTCGACCTTGTCTGGGTGATGCGGGCGGCCATCGTAGGGGTGCTGGCACTGACGTTGGTGGGCGTGCTCCTGTCTACTGTGCAAGAGTGGCCGTCAGGGGTACTGTTGGGATTCGAGAGTCGGGAGGATTTCCTGGCCCGCCGGTTAGGGTGGTACTATGCCACCGTGGAATACATGAACCGGGAACTTGCCCCGGACGCCGTCGTCCTCTTTTTGTGGGAACCGCGCAGTTACTACTGCGCGGTAGACTGTTGGCCAGACGCGCTGCTGGACCGCTGGCTCCGCGTGACGCGCCTCCATGGCTACGACGCCGCTGCTATTGCCGCTGCGTGGCGGGGCGAGGGGGTCACCTGCGTGCTGCTTTACCAAGCCGGCCTGGAGCACGTTTTGGAAGCAGGGTTTGACCCTGTGACCCCAGAGGATCTGCAAGTGCTGGATGAGCTGAAGGCCCATCACCTGACGCTCGTGAAGGACTTGGGGGCTGCCTACGAACTCTACCGGCTGGAGGAGGTCCCGTGAGGCTGCCTCGTTGGATGCTGGGACTCCTGCTCGTCCTCTTGTTCCTGGCACTGGCGGCGGCCCAGAGTTGGGCGACCTACCGGCTCTTTACCTCTCGCTTTCCCGGCGGCAATGACTTTTACGCCCGGTGGGCCAATGGCTGCGCGCTCATCTGGAGCGGCGAGAATCCCTACGCTGATGAGGTCACGCTGCGGACACAGATGGGCATGTATGGCCGGCCGGCCCGGCCTGGCGAAGACCTGGCCGCCTATTCCTACCCGCTTTATGCGCTGTTCTTTTTCTGGTTTCTCTGTTTCGTCCGCACGTACCCGCTGGCCCAGGCTGTCTGGATGACACTGATGCTCTATGCCCTTCTGGTTGGGGTCGTGCTGATGGCCCGGGTGGCCCGGTGGCGGCCTCCGGCCTGGCTGTGGGGCGTCACGCTGGTGTGGACGGTATTCAACTACCCGCACGTTCGCGCGCTCGTCCTGGGGCAGATGGCGACACTGGTCTTTCTGGCGTTGGCAGCCTCGCTGCTGGCATTGGGACGCGGGCAGGACGGTTGGGCCGGAGTGTTGCTGGCGGTCACCACCGTCAAACCGCAGGTCAGTTTCTTGCTGGTGCCGTGGGTTCTGTGGTGGGCCGCCTGGCAGCGCAGATGGAGAGTCTGGAGGGGATTCGGACTGGCGATGGTCTTGCTGGCAGGGCTCTCCTTCTTGTTGGTGCCCACGTGGGTAGTGGACTTTGTCGAAGGTGTGCGCAACTATGACGTCGTGGCCGGATCGTCGTACTATCACTCGTTGACCTGGATCGTGGTGCGCCATTTTCTGGGACTGGGGCCGGCAGTGGAGGCGCTAGGCGTGGCGGCGTTCGCCTTCTATGGGCTGCTGGAGGCCTGGCAGGGACGGCGGGCGGGTTGGAATGGTTTCCTCTGGACAACGGGGCTGTTTCTCACCCTGACTCACTTCATCGCCCCTCGCGCTGCTACAACCCACTATACGATACTCTTGTTGCCTTTGTTTGCCTGGTTTGCCCGGCTTCAGGAGAGACTGGACTGGCGAGCGGGGCGGGTAGTGGCCGCGATTGAGGCGGCGCTGCTGGTAGGACAATGGGCTCTTTTTCTGGCGACGATCCAGGGTGGCTATGAGACCGCCTCGGTGTACTTGCCGTTTCCTCTGTTGATGCTGGGCGTGCAGATTCTCTCCCGCAGGAACGCCTGGCGAGTTGAGGAGGGGCATAGATGACACGGCGAAGGCTGGCGCTTGTGGTTCTCCTCCTGCTCGCGTTCGGCTGGCGCATGGTCCACCTTCAGGCCCGTCCTCTGTGGTACGACGAGGCCTTTGCTGTGCTGTATGCCTCCCTGAGCCCCGCACGGATGGTCTACGGGACGGTCACGCCGGTACAAGGAGCGGGCGCGGCCGACGTGCACCCCTTGCTCTACTACTTTCTTCTTCATGGGTGGATGGGGCTGGCCGGCCGGTCTCCCCTGGCGGTCCGTTTCCTCTCCGTGGGGCTGGGGCTGATCACGGTGGCGATTCTCTGGCGGCTGGCTGCCTGGCGCTTCGACCGGTGGACTGGCCTGGCGGTGGGGCTGCTGGCGGCAGTGAATCCCTTTCACGTGGCCTACTCGCAAGAAACGCGCATGTACGCTCTCCTGGGACTGGCGGCAGTGACGGCAGCGTGGGGCCTACTGCGCGCTTTGGAGGAGCAAACAAGAAGCAGGAAGCAGGTTGGGGTCGGGGATCGTCCATTGTTCATTGTTCATTGTTCCATTGTTCATTGGAAATGGTGGGCGCTTTACGCCGTAGGCGCCACCCTCACCCTCTATGCTCACAACCTGGGGGTGTTTGTTCTGCTGGCCCTCCCCCTGCTGGTCGTCGCACGCCGCGAGTGGTGGCACTGCCTGCCCGTCCTGATCCTGGCTGACCTGGGTGCGCTGGTTCTCTTCAGCCCCTGGCTGGTAGGGGTACTGCCAGGGCAACTGGGCTTCGTGGGACGGGGATACTGGTTGGCATCACCGGGGCTAGAAGAAGCGATGCGTGCCATCATGCTGCCAGTCCTCAGCTTCTACGAGCCTGCGCCATTCTGGTTGCTGGGTGTGGGGTTTCTCACGGGCGCGTTGCTGTTGGCGCTCGTGAGCCTGCGGGCCTGGCGGACCCGTTCACGAGCTGGCTTGTTTCTCTTACTCTGTTGGGCGCCGGTCCTGGTACTCTTTCTGGTCTCTCAATGGCGGCCGGTCTACCTGGAACGGGCGCTGTTGCCCTCGGCGCTCTTTTACCTGGTGGCGGTGGGGTGGCTCCTGGCCCGGGGTGGCCTTCCACGTCTCCTGTACCTGGGGTTGGTGGCGCTGTTGATCGTGACTGTGGGCGGGTCGTTATGGGGCCATTATACCTATGCCGGTTTCCCCCGTCCACCTTTTCAAGAAGTGGCTGCCTATCTGCAGGGCCACGTCAGGCCTACCGACGCGGTGGTACACACCAATAAACTGACCTACTTTCCGGTGCGCTACTATGCTCCTGATTTGCCTGGTGTCTTCCTGGCCGATCCCCCCGGTGCTCCTCAGGATACGCTAGCTCAACCTACACAAGAGGCACTGGGTATCTTTGCCACGCCCACCATCACCGAGGCGGTGGGCGGAGCCGAGGTGGTGTGGCTCATCGTTTTCGACCGGGAAGTCGCGGAGATGGGGGGTACACATCCTTACCTGGAATGGCTAGAGGGTCATTATCAGGGGCATGGCCGGCATAGTTTTAGCGATCTGAGCGTAATGCTCTTTGAGGAGGGGAAGCATGACCATGCCACGTGCGTGGTTGAGGATGATCGTGGTGGCTTTGGCGGTGGTGGGACTGTCGCTGGCGCCTTATATCATCGGATGGATGGCACAGACTGAGACGCAGGTTTTTGGTGGCTTTCTCCTTGATTTAGACGATTCCAATTCCTACCTTGCTGTGATGCAACAGGGGATGCGGGGGGGCTGGCGTTTCATCTCGCTCTATTCACCCGAGCCACAGCGCGGCGTATGGATGTACACTTTTTATGTGCTACTGGGACATGTGGTGCGGTTGACGGGGCTGTCACCACTGGTGATCTACCACGGGGCGCGGCTGATTTGTGGCTTGCTGCTGCTGGTGGTCGCGTGCCGCTTTGCCTGTTTCTTCTTGCATCGGCGCGCCGCATGCTGGACTGCCTTTCTGCTGGTAGCCCTTTCTTCTGGGGTGGGTTGGTTCAGCGAGGTCTTCTGGCCGACCGCGCCGGGGAGCATCTCGCCGCTAGATTTTTGGTTGTTGGACGGGTACACGTTTCTGGGTATTTTAACCTTTCCCCACTTTACACTGGCGTGGGCTGCGCTGCTCGTCGCTTTTTGGGCAGCGCTGGCCTACGTTGCGCACCCACGGCCGGGCTACCTGGTCGTGGGAGGTATAGCGGCTTTCGTCACTACTGCTGTGCATCCGACGGTGGTGCTGGTCATCGGAGGGGTGTTGGCGGTCTATGGGGTAGGGTTATGGGTCGTCGAGCGCCGTTTCCCCATGCGGTGGGCGGTGGGCGGATTGCCCGTCGCGTCAGTTTCAGTCCTGGTGGGACTGTACTTTTACCTGGCCTTTCGCGCCGACCCGGTTCTCTCGTCGTGGAGTCGAGCTGTCATGCCTTCTCCTCCGCCTTTGTATTTTCTGGCAGGTTACGGGCTTCTGGGACCACTGGCGTTGGTAGGGACCATCGAGTTGGGCAGACGTCGAGACCTGCGTGGTGTTTTTCTTGCTTGCTGGGTGGCGGTAGCGTTTGTGCTGGCGTATACGCCGTTCGGGTTGCAACGGCGACTGATCGAAGGGGTACATATACCGATCAGCCTTCTGGCAGCGGTGGGGTTGCACCGTTGTGTATTACCTGCACTGGCGCATAGCCGTCCGTTGCGCACGGTGGCCCGTCTGGGCTATCCACGCCGGCGTGCTGTCTGGTTGGCGCGTACCCTGCTCATTGTTCTGACCTGGTTGTCGAATCTCTATTGGGTGGGAGCAGTTGGTCTGGCTGCAAGTATGCGTTCACCGGCGCTGTTTCATTCTGCTGATCAGATGGCCGCTTTCGACTGGCTGCGCGACAATCTGGCCTGGGACGATACACTGTTAGCCTCCTATGAGGCTGGTAATCTCATCCCGGCCTGGGCCGGCCACCGTGTCTTCGTCGGCCATTGGGCTGAGTCGGCAAATTGGCCAGAACGGGAGACGCAGGTGGCGGCTTTCTTCGACGCTGCCACAGCGGATACCTGGCGCACGGCCTTCCTACGCCAGTACGGTATTACTTATGTCTTTTATGGCTCCGCTGAGAGGGCGCTGGGGAGGTTTGATCCGGAGGTGGCTTTCTACCTGGAGCCCGTTTTCAGTTGTGAGGAAGTGACAATTTATCGGGTGTGCATAGGGGCAGAAAAGTCAAGAGGATACCCATGAGACGGTTAGGGATCAAACTGAGGCAACGACTGCAATCGCCACTATTCCTGGCGGTGGGACTATGTCTGGCCGCCCGGTTAATCGGATTGTCGGTTGCGTGGCTATTGTGGCGACTTGGATTTGCCCCAACGTATCCTGTAGCCCCGGATCAGGTCTACCTGAACGTTGAGCCTGTGACCGGCCCGGTGGCTGGTTGGGCGCTGGGGGTGTGGCAACGGCTTGATACGGTCTATTATCTGTCAATCGCTGTCTACGGTTATAACGCAGACAACGGTACGGTTGTCTTTGCGCCTCTTTACCCGTTGTTGATTCGCCTGGTGGGGACTGTGTTGGGAAGACAGTATCTGCTGGCTGCTCTGCTGATCTCATCGGTTGCCTGCGTCGGTCTACTCGTACTGGTATACCGGATCACGGCACGGGAGTTTGACACTGCCTCTGCCAGACGCGCTGTCGTGTACCAGATGTTCTTTCCCACTGCCTACATTCTGATCGCCGCTTACGCAGAACCACTGATGCTGTGGTTGATGCTCCTGGCCTTTCTCTGGGCGCGCCGGGGTCGGTGGTGGCTGGCGGGCACGGCGGCCTCCCTGGCCACGCTTACCCGCTTCCAGGCAGTCGTATTGGTCCTTCCGCTGGCGTATATGTATCTGCGTCGTTCTGGTCTCACCAGGCGCGCCTGGCGTCCGGAGGTGTTGGCCCTGGCTGCCGCGCCGGCAGCGGCTCTCGGACACACTCTGTACCTGACCTGGCGTGGGCTGCCCTCCGTTCAGATGGAATTTGCCCAGCAATGGCATTCCGTATTGGCCGTGCCAGGGACAGATTTGTTGATCGCCGCGCGGGCATTACTGGCCGGGGGAGTGAGTTTTCAATGCGCGCTGGTACTCGGACTGACCATCTTGTTCCTTGTTTTGACGGGCGTGGCTTTCCGGCGGCTGTCGCCCGAATACGGTTTAACCATGGTCGCCATCTTGCTCTACACACTGAGCCGCCACGACCTGAGTGGGCGTGCTCTCCTGTTGATATCCAGACACGTGTTGGTGATCTTCCCTGGCTTTATGCTCCTGGGTGCAGCCGGCCGGCGCCGCTGGCTCCATCGCCTGATCCTTTACTCTTCCCTGGTTTTCTATCTGTTTCTGATGGGAATTTTCTTCCTATGGGGATATGCCGAATGAAGTCTACCGGGCGGCGGGATGTGTGGATGTTATTCTGGCTGTCATTAGCTGTGCGGCTGGCCGTGGCTGCCCTGATCTCCCGACCGGGCCACATGGATGCAGCCTACTATACGGCTGGTGCAGTGCGGCTGGCTCAGGGCGGCGGTCTCAGTGAAGCGTTTCTGTGGAACTATCTGGATGATCCGGTGGGTTTGCCCCACCCCAGTTTCCTCTATTGGATGCCGCTCCCTGCGTTGTTGGCGGCTCCCTTTGCTGCCCTCTTCCCAGGCTCTTTCTTCGCTGTCCAGCTTCCCTTTGTGCTTCTCTCTGCCCTGCTCCCCCTCGTTGCGTATGGACTGGCCTGGGAGGCCACCGGCCGGCGGCGCTCTGCCTGGATGGTAGGGTTACTCACGCTCTTCAGCGGGTTCTTCTTCCCTTACTGGACGCTGCCGGAGACGTTTGCCCCCTTCGCTCTCCTTGGGAGCCTCGTGCTGTGGCTGGCAGGGTACAAGGGACAGGATGCAGGATGCAGGATGCAGGATGCACAGAGCAGGAGGCCAATTATCGGTCTGTTGGTCAGTGTGTTAGTTGGCCTGTTGGTTGGCTTGGCCCATCTGACCCGCGCCGACGGCGTCTTACTGTTGCCTGTAGTTGTGCTTGCCCCTCTGCTCTCTTTACTGTCGTCCAACGCACAAGACGCATCACGCAACGTGCAGCACGCATCACGCACCACGCACTGCACATCCCGTTTGCTCGTTTATCGTTTGTTCATTGTTCATTGTTCATTGTTCATTTTGGGCTACTTGCTTGTGATGGCCCCCTGGTTTCTACGCAATCTCGTCGCCATTGGTACGCCCCTCTCTCCGGCTGGCGTCAAGACTCTCTGGTTGCGTGTCTACGACGACCTGTTCTGCTATGGATGCGACCTCTCGCCACGTTCATACCTGGCGTGGGGCTGGCCGGAGATACTGGGCTCAAAACTGTGGGCAGCGGGGATGAACCTGGAGCGGTTCCTGGCGGAGGATGGCCTGATTTTCCTGCTGCCATTTGCTCTCATTGGCCTTTACTGTCTGCGTCGTCGTCTTCCTTTTCTCCTTTCTCTCATCTACCTTTTCCTCATATACCTCACCCATTCCCTGGCTTTCACCTTTCCTGGCCCTCGGGGGGGCTTCTTCCACGCCAGCGCCCCCATGCTTCCATTTCTCTTCACTGCCGGGATGGAAGGGGTAGAGATCGCGGTGGAGTGGGCGGCCCGCCAGCGGCGCTGGGACCTGCGACAGGCGCAGGTTGTCTTTGGCATAGCCATGGTCGCGTTGGCGGTGTTCCTGAGCATGTATGCGGCGGCGCAAAAGCTGCCAGCCTGGCGGCATACGGACATGGTTTACAATGAGATCGGCCGGTGGTTGGCTCAGGAAGGAATCGTAGAGGGCACAGTGATGGTTGCCAATCCTCCGGCTTTCTGGTACTATACCGGGTATCCGGCGGTGGTCGTGCCGAACGGCGACGTGGAAGCT
>Ga0172364_10003119_pt1 | contig 13224 bp, 12 predicted proteins | sample LakKivSesite10cm_FD_114545 | JGI IMG/M metagenome (GOLD analysis project Ga0172364, IMG submission 114545) | Sediment microbial communities from Lake Kivu, Rwanda - Sediment site 10cm | ecosystem: Environmental > Aquatic > Freshwater > Lake > Sediment | place: Rwanda: Western Province, Lake... | reverse complement strand
CGCCCACCCCGGGCCCATCGTCAGATTTGACGAAATCCGCCCCGAAAAGGTTTCCTGGATGGATGAGCGGATGCGGGAGACGGGGGTCAGGCGGAGACCCGGCAGGCGCCGTCCTCGAGGAGCTCGATCGTCGCGACCCGGCCGTCGGCGAGGCCGCAGCACCAGACCTCGCGCGTCCCGCCGCTTGCGGCGTCAAGGACCCTCTCACGGGAAAGAACGCTCACGACCTCGAGCCGCATCCCTTCGATGACCACGGCCCGGGGCGTTTCCCGGCCCCTGGATCCGGCATAGAACTCGACGGCAGCGTCCTCGATAAACGTAGCCACGGCCCGCGCGTCCTTTCTGGAACCATTATACACCGCCGCCGGACACGCCGCTGTTGCGGCGGCCCGGGCGCGCGCCTATAATAGCGGCGAAAAACGTGCATCGAGAGGTCCAACCTTGAGAGAAGCCCGCCGTTCGAACCGCCGCCTTTTCGTCAGCCTCGCATTGATACTCTTCTCGGCCCTCGCCGCGGCCGCTCCGCTCGCCTGTCAAGCGCCCGCGCCGGAACGGTATCTCGACAGCGCGCCCGACACGAGCGACACCGTCCGCCTGGTCATCTTCAATCCCGAGCTGTTCAACATCCAGGGCCTGGCCGCCCTCCGCCGGCTCGGCATCCTCGACATCCCCGACCTCATCGTCGTCGGCGTCTACCACGTCAAGCAGACGGACACGTTCGAACGCAGCCGGAAATATGTCGCCGAGAACGGCCTCGACTGGTTCAAATTCCACGCCGTCACGGCCGAGACGAGCGAGCCGGCCGTATACAGGAAGAACGCCGTCACGGCCGAGCTCGAGCTCATCCTGAAGAAGGCCGACGGCGCCATTTTCTTCGGCGGGCCGGACGCGCCAGCCTCCCTTTACGGCGAGAAGACGGGCCTTCTCACCAGGATCACCGATCCCTTCCGCCATTATCTCGAGGCCTCAACGCTCTTCCAGCTGCTCGGCGGATCGCAAGACGATCGCTTCGTCCCCCTTCTCACCGGGCGGCCGGACTTTGCCATCCTGGGGATCTGCCTGGGCATGCAAACGATGAATATCGCGACGGGCGGCACGCTCGTCCAGGACATCCGCACGGACATCTACGGCCGGACGACCTTTGAAGACGTCATCGCCCTGGGGCCCGAGCAATGGCACACCAACCCCTACCAGGGACTGTTCCCGCTGGACAAGCTCATGGGCTACAACTTCCACAGCCTCCAGCTCGGGGACGGCAGCGTCTTCGTCAAGGAGATGGGCTTCAAGTCGTCCGATCATCCGCGGGCGGTGAGCGCCCACCATCAGGCCATCGGCAAGCTGGGCAAGGACCTCGTGGCCACGGCCAGCTCGGGCGACGGGCGGGTCATCGAGGCCCTGGAGCACAAGAGATTCAAGAGCGTTCTCGGCGTTCAGTTCCACCCGGAGGGCGCCGCGCTCTGGGAACCGGAGCCGCGCTACAGGCAAAAGCCGGGCGATCCCCCGACCAGCTATCTGGCCATCCTCGAGGGCACGCCGCCGAGCCTTGAGTTCAACAAGAAGATCTGGGCCTGGTTCGCCTCGAAGCTCGTCCAAAGCCACGGACGAAAGGAGAAGCCATGAGATACGGGTTCGGAGCGGCCGTCATCCTGATCGCCCTGGCGGCGGGCTGCGCCAAGCCGGCCAAGGCGCCCGAAGGCGTCCTGTTCAAGGACGACCTGGCCTTCCTCGAGGCCCACACCAAGCCGGTCGTCCTCAGCGGCACGGGCGGCCAGGCCCAGGTCGCGGTCAGCCCCGACCTCCAGGGCCGGGTCATGACCAGCACCGCGGCCGGCCCGGACGGCCTGAGCTTCGGCTGGATCGGCCGGGAGGCCATCGCCTCGGGCGTCAATAACCCCCACATGAACTCCTTCGGCGGCGAGGACCGCTTCTGGCTCGGGCCCGAGGGCGGCCAGTTCTCGATCTTCTTCAAGACAGGCGACCCGTTCGACCTCGACCACTGGTGGACGCCGCCGCCCGTCAACGAGGGCGCCTTCGACATCGCCTCCCAGGCGGAGGACCGGATCCGCTTCCGCAAGCTCATCTCGCTCACGAATTACTCCGGGACCGTGTTCGACCTGGAGGTCGACCGCGAGGTCCGCCTGCTCGGCGCGGCCGACGTCGCGGCCCTCGGCCTGCCCGTCCCCGAGGGCGTCAAGATGGTCGCCTACAAGACCGACAACCGCGTCACCAACACCGGCCCGAACGCCTGGGCCAAGGAAACGGGGCTGCTGTCGATCTGGATCCTGGGCATGTTCAACCCCTCGCCCGAAACGACCATCGTCATCCCGTTCAAGCCGGGACCGGAGGCGGAGCTCGGGCCGGCCGTCAATGACGCCTATTTCGGCAAGGTCCCGGCCGACCGCCTCGCCGTCCGGGAGAGCGAGGGCGTCCTCTTCTTCAGCGGCGACGGCCGGTACCGGAGCAAGATCGGCATCTCCCCGCGCAGGGTCAAGCCCTTCGCCGGGAGCTACGACGCGGCCAACCGGGTCCTGACGATCGTCCATCTGACCGTCCCCGAGGGCGCGGCCGATTACGTCAACTCGATGTGGGAGATCCAGAAGGAACCCTTCGCCGGGGACGTCGTCAACAGCTACAACGACGGGCCGGCCTCGCCCGGGGCCAAGCCGCTCGGTCCCTTCTTCGAGCTCGAAACCTCGTCGCCGGCGGCGGCCCTCGCCCCGTGGAAGACGCTCGTCCACGTCCACACGACGATGCATTTCCAGGGCCCGGTCAAGGCCCTCGACCCGATCGCCCGGAAAGCCCTCGGCGTCGGCCTCGAGGAGATCGAGCTGGCGCTCGGGAAGTAGGCCCACGCCGGCGCAATGCCGGCCAAAATATTGACATACCCTTGACAAATCGCCCGCCGATTTGTCTTATCTTCTCAAGTAAGAAGTCCGCTCTCGCTGAAGCGGTTGACCGGCCAAGGCGGCGAACTCCTGGACACGGAGGGGAATATGCTCCGAAGATCGACGCCTCTGGCGCACATCGTCGCGTGTCTTATGTTTTGCCTGCAAGGCTGCCTGACAATCGTCGGGCAGAAACGCCAATCCGTTCGCATTCCTCGCCGCCGATCACAACCGGGCTCTTTGACTGTCAAGACAAGCGGCAGTAGGATATTCACGGAGACATGGCGATGACGGGGAAAACCGCGGGGCTCGCGTTAGCGGGGGTTCTTGTCATCTCGTCGTTCACGGGCTGTCAGACCATTTCGCGCGGCAGGTCCCAGCTCGTCCCCGTGACCAGCCGGCCGGCCGGGGTCAACGTCATCGTCGACGGCGCGGCGGTCGGGCAGGCGCCGCTCAACCTCAAGTTGGCGCGCCGTTCGGGACACGTCATCCGTTTCGAGATGGAGGGCTACCGCCCTATCGAAGTCAGGATCACCCAAAAAAGGCCGCCGCTCGGCGAAACGATCCTGACGAGCTTTTGGTGGGCCCCCGTCGGGGCGGTGGTCATCGGAACCCCCATATATCTGGTTCTGAACGAGGCGGCCGGGCCTGACGAGGACCTGGGAAGCCTCGGCCGGGCCATGATCTCCGGCGCCGTCGGATTCGTCGCGGGGTGGACGATCGGGACGATCGTCGACAGCCGATCCCCCGGCAATTTCGACCTCATCCCTCAAACTCTTTTCGTCGAGATGGAAAAGGGCGGCGCAAAGTCCCCGCCTCTTGTCCTCCAGGTCGGACCGGAGGGCGCCGGCCGCGTCCGCTGGATCCGCGTCGCTTTGCGCGAGGAGTAAGCGCTTCGGCTTGGTTGGAAGCTTCCGTTGACGTCTCTGTTGACAAATTGTATCTACTATGTATATACTTTCTAGGAAAGATTATGAAATCGCGCGTGCAGAAGTGGGGTAACAGCCTGGCCGTCCGCATCCCCAAGTCTTTCGCGGAAAACCTCGGCTGGGGCGAGAATGCGCCGGTCGAGATCGCGCCGGAAGCCGACGGCCTGGTCATCAAAACCGACAAGGAACGTGCCTGGGACCTCGAGGCCCTGCTCGCCGCCGTGACCGACGAGAACGTCCACCCGGCCTGGGAAGCGGCGTCGGCGGCGGCGTTCGTCCGGGACGAGGGCCGGCAAAACGGGGCCGATCCCGGAGAAGCCAAGAGGGGCCGATGAAACAGGTCTTCGACGTGCCGGAACGGGGCGACATCGTCCTGCTCGCGTTCGAGCCGATGTTTCGCGGCGGACGGTCCGGCCGCCGCCCCGCCGTCGTCGTTTCGCCTCAGGCCTACAACGCCCGCGCCGGCCTGGCGCTCGTCTGTCCGATCGTCACGGACGTCAAAGGCTACCCCTTCGAGGTCCTTCTCCCCGCCGGCCTGGCGGTCGGAGGAGCGGTCCTCGCGGACCAGGCCGTGAGCCTGGATTGGCGCTCACACCGGGCCGAGAGGATCGGCTCCCTTCCCGCGGCGGCGGGCGAAGAGCTCTTGGGGAAGCTCCGGGCGCTCGTCGGCTAGCGCTGGCCCCATAGCTTGTTCCGCTTACACGGGGGGAAGGAGGAGGGGGAGGGGCCGATCCCGAACGGCCATAAGGGCAAGGCCAACGCACAGTCAGCGGCCGAAATGCCGGCGAAGCTTTGCAGTTATCGTTTCAGCCCGAAATCGAGACGGGCCAAAGCGGGTCAAAGCGCGTAAAAATGCGTCATCCGACGCCCATCCCTTGACAGAGCCTCTTGCGGGACACATGTATGAGACAGGCGAATGACGACCATGTGCCTTTTCGATGAGGGAGCCCGACACCGGCTTTCAGAGGAAAGGGGCCTGGTCCGCTTTCAAGGGGGGAGGGAGGAGGGAGAGGCGCCGACTGCCCAGAGGTCCTGACGGCGGACCTCAGGCGTCTCTTCCTCCGCCGTTTTTTCAGTCCCCGATCCAAAGTGACCAAGGTCAGGCTGGGCTTGACCATCGCCCCCTATCGCCTGTAAAATCGAGACGTCAGCTCACGAACCCCGGCTCAGGTCGAGATCCATGGCGAAGGGGCCCGTCCTCGAATCGTGGAAGGAGATCTCCGCCCATTTCAAGAAGAATATAAGAACCTGCCAGCTCTGGGAGCGCGATCACGGCCTCCCCATCCACCGGCTCGATGGCTCCCCGAAGGCCCGCGTCTTCGCCTATGCGGACGAGCTGGACCTCTGGTTCGAGGAAAAACTCCACGAGCGCGAGACCAGGTCGGGACGGCCTCGAACTCTTCCCACGCTCCCCCGTTGGAACCTCGGCCTCATCGCCTGTCTCGGCGCCGTCGCCGTCGGCGCCACCGGATTCTGCGCGCGACTTCTCATCCGCCAGGCCAACTCCCGCTGGGCCAACGATGTCGCCGTGCCCGAGATCGAACGCTCCCTCTTTGACTCGGACACGCAAAAGCCGTTCGACTTGGCCAAGCGCGTCGAGAAGATCGATCCCGGCAACCCACGCCTCGCCCGCCTCATCCCCCTCGTCTCCGGGGAGCTGACCGTCGAGTCGGACCCCGCGGGAGCCGACCTCTTCGTCCGGGCCTACGGCCGGGATGATCTCGAGTGGGAACACCTCGGCCGAACCCCGGTCATCCGGTTGCGGTTGGCCAAGGGTTACAAGCATTGGCGAGCCGAAAAGACGGGCCATGTCTCGCTCGAAGGCGGCGTCTATGTCCTTCCGGGCGAAGTCGCGGGCTTGAAGCTCAAGCTCTGCGGAAAGAACATCGCCCCTCGAGGCATGGTCCGGGTCTCCGGGGGAAGCCTGGGCTTGCCGTTCTATAGGCTCTCCCGGGCCCCCGTCATGAAGCTCGAGGATTTCTGGATCGACTGCTACGAGGTGACGAACAGTCAGTACCGCGCATTCGTCGAAGCCGGCGGCTATCGCGATCCCCGATATTGGAAAGTCCCTTTCCGAAGGGAGGGCCGGGCGCTGTCCTGGCCGGCGGCGATGGCCGTGTTCGTGGACCGCACCGGCCTCCCCGGCCCGGCCACCTGGGAGCTGGGCGCATTCCCGCCCGGCACCGAGGATTATCCCGTGACGGGCGTCAGCTGGTACGAGGCGGCGGCCTTCGCCGAATATGCGGGCAAGCGCCTGCCGAGCGTCTATCATTGGACGCGCGCCACGGATCTGCCGTCGGATCTATCGGCGGCAGAGTTCGTCATCCCGCTGAGCAACCTCGAGGGCCGTGGGATCGCGGCCGTGGGCTCGTTCAAAGGGCTGGGACGATTCGGCACCTACGACATGGCGGGAAACGTCAAGGAATGGTGCTCGAACGAAGTCGACGGCAAGCGGCCCTGCCTCGGAGGCGCCTGGAACGAGGCCCAATACTGGTTCGAGGAGTTCGACGTTTACCCTCCCCTCATGCGCAGCGACAATTTCGGCTTCCGTTGTATCCAGCCGGAGGGCGGCGCTGCGGGGGCTTCGTCGGGGGACGGCCCGCTGCCGCTCGAGCCCGAAACCGACTTCGCCCGCCTGAGGCCGTGCACGGACGAGGTCTTCAAGGCCTACGAGGCACTGTACTCATTCACCCGAACCCCTCTCGAGGCCCGTGTCGAGTCGCGGCAGGAGTGGTCCGAGGACACCATCCTCGAAAGGGTTTCCTTCGCCGGCGCGGAGGGGACCGATCGCATCGTCGCCTACCTCTTCCTCCCCCGGAAGGGCCGGCCGCCGTTCCAGTCCGTGGTCTATTTCCCCGGGGGTGGGGCCAACTTCCTGGGCTCCATCTTCGATTACGGCCTGGTCAAGAGTCGGGAGGTCGAGCTGTTCACGAGGGGAGGCCGGGCCTTCGTCTTCCCCGTATTCTGGAACACCCTTGAGCGGAGGATCAAGGCCACGCCCACGCGGACCGCCCAGTTCTTGAAGGACCGCATGATCCGCTATCATCGGGAGCTCGCGCGCACCCTCGATTATCTCGAGACGCGTTCCGATTTCGACAAGGACCGGATCGCCTACCAGGGGTTGAGTTGGGGGGCCTGGGCCGGCCCGCTCCATGTGGCGCTCGAGAAGCGCTTCCGGGCAGCCAACTTCCTTGGCGGGGGGTTCTATTGGGAGACCTATAGTCCGGATCTCGGCTCTTCCGAGTGGGACGCGGCCAATTTCGCGCCCAGGGTCAAGGTGCCGGTCCTGATGCAGAACGGCCGGTTCGATGTCTATTTCGCGCTCGAGACCAACGCGCGCCCGTTCTTCCGCCTCCTGGGTACGCCGGACAGGGACAAGGACCTCCGCGTCTATCCCACGGGACACTCCGTCTGGCTTCTCAACGAGTATAGGAAAGACATGCTCGATTTCCTGGACAAGCACCTCGGACCGGTCCGCCAGGAGCCCGCCGGCCTCCCGGAACGATAGACCCGGAGAACGGCGCCGTCTCCGGCCCCGAGACCGCCATCGGCCCTCCCCCGCGGGCCTGAAAGAACATGACATAAAGCGTAATAATGCGAATCCGACTTGCCCCCGCCGGCACCGCGGCCCATCATCACAAAAGGGGGGATTCCCCCGATTCCAACAAGGAGGAGATCATGGGAAAAGGAAAGCTGGGGGCCTTACTGGCCGGGCTGGCCTTGACGGCGACGCTCGGTATGGCCCAGGTGACGGTCGTCGGCACGAACACCTACCCGACGGACGTCAACAACGTCCAGGCCGCGGTGATGGTGCCGGGCGCGACCGTGTTCCTGAAGGGGATCTTCAACTTCGGGGATCCGGACGATCCCGGGGCGTGCGGCCAGGCCGTCCTGTCGGCGCCCGGGGTGACCTTGCGGGGCTGCCCGGGGGCCACGATCCGGGGCGGTTACTTCCCCTTGACGACGGTCGCCGTTCCCGGAGGCACGGGCCCGGCCACGGCCAAGAACCTGACCATCCGGGACATCCGCTTCGAGGGTTGGGGCGGTTACGCCATCTATCACACGGAGGTCCAAGCCGAGGACAACGTCACTCGCATCGAGGGGAACACGCTCGTCAACACGCGTTGGCCCGCCGACGACCCCCCCTGCCTGGGGATCCACTATTGCACCGGCGGCGGCAAGGCCTTCATCCGCAAGAACAGGATCATCGGCGCCAGCCTTTTCGCCATCAGCGCCCATGACCTGACCTTGCATAAAGACGATTGGCTCATCATCGAAGGGAACCGGATCGAGGACGCCCACCTAGATCCCCTGGTCGTCGAGACATTCAACCCGGCCGAGGGGGACCCCGATCACGGCCCGGTGATCATTCGCAACAACAGGATCGGGATCAGCGCCGACACGCCCAACCCCTTCGTCTGGGGGATCTCCCTCGGGACGTTCTATTTCGGTTGCGCCCTCAACAACGCCCAGGTCGAAGGGAACGTCATCACGGGCCGCGTCTGCGACGGGATCGTCATGTTCCCTTACGGCCACGACATGAAGATCGTCAATAACGACCTCTCCGGGGCGACCGCGTTCGAATGCCAGATCGTCGGAGAGGGGCGGAGGAACTTGATCTCCGGCAACAGGCTCGGGCCAGTCGAGACGACGGGGGAATACGGCAATCCGATCTCGTGGGGGATCGGCCTGTTGGGGCTCGACTGGTCGGAGTGGTACCCTCAGGGCGTCGGGCCCGATCCCGATCCGGTTTCCAAGAACGTTCTTATCGGGAACGATTTTCGCCGGACAGGGCTCGCGGGCTGGGCGGTCGATGGAGCGTGTCAGATCACATCCATGGGCTGTGTCCTGTTGCTCTCGGCCGTGGACATGGGTTGGAACGAATACTGGCCCGGGGCCGAAGTGACCGGCAATCTGATCATGGAGTTCGGCAAGTTCCCGGCCGGGACGGGCGGTCCCGCGAAACAGGTCCTGGAGTACCCCATTTACGCGCACGACAACTGGATCTTCGGCCAACCCATTCCCTGGGCGCCCCCCCTCGCGGCGGCCTCTCCCCGCTCGAGCCTAACGGTCAAAACGGCCGGGCAGGCCTATGCCGAAGGGCTCGCGAAGAAAAGGGCCTTCATCGAAAAAGCCAAGAAGGGGACCGAGCGGAAGTAGTTAGGACCCCGCAAAGACGGCCTCGGCCTCGGGGGTGTAGCGGCCGCCGGGGCCAAAAAGGACGAGCGGCTCCATGAGCTCGGGCTCGACGTGTTCGTCGCCCGGCCCGTTGCCCGGCCCGCTCCCGTCCCCCGCGGCCAGTCCCAGCTCCGCTAGGAACAGGTTCGGCGGCTCCCCCACCCTCGGGAGCACGTGCCTGAAGCGGAGGACCCGGAAGCCCCTGGCGTTGGCCGCCCGGGCGAAATCCGTACGCCGTTTCTCGGGATAGACAAAACAGGCCCGCCCGCCGGGCGCGAGCCAAGCGGCGGTCCTGTCCATGATCTCGTCGATGCCGCCGTGGAGCTCGTGCTTAGCGGCCGACTTTTCGCCCGACCGGCTCAGGAAGCCTGTCGCCTTCCGGATGTAGGGCGGATTGGAGAAGATGAGGTCGAAGCGGCGGCCGGGCTCGTAGGTCCGGAGATCGCCCTCCACGACTTCGATCCGCCCCCCGAGGCCGTTGAGGGCCACGTTCCTCCCGGCCATCTCGGCCAGGCCCGGCTGGATCTCGAGCGCCGTGATATGCCTGACCGGCTTGACGCTGACGAGGAGCGCGATGATGCCGCTCCCCGTCCCGATGTCGAGGGCCTCGTCCTCCGCCCTCGTCCGGACGAAGTCCGCCAGCAGCGGCGCGTCGACCGAGAACCGGTACCCCTTCTTCTTCTGCAGGACGTGGATGCGGCCGTGGTAGAACGCGTCGAGGGTCTCGTCCTCGCGCCGGACATCAGCCGGATTCGTCATCCTCGCCGACCTCCGTCATGACCACCACCCGCTCCGGCTGGACCTGGGCGTAGCCGCCCTTGATCCGGAACGACTCCTCCTCGCCGCCGGCCCGGAAGATCAGCGCGCCCCGGCCGATGGCCACGAACAGCGGCCGATGGCCCGGCAGGACGCCGATCTGGCCCTCGAGCGTCGGCAGGAAGACGGCCTCAACGTCCTCTTCGGCCAGCAGCCGCCGCGGCGTCACCACCGTCAGGTGGATCGTGGCCGGGACGGCGGCGCTCATTCGGCCCTCAGCTCGCCCGTCCGCTTGACGACGTCGTCGATGCCGCCCATCATGTAAAAGGCCTGCTCGGGCTTGTCGTCGTGGAGGCCCTCGGTGATCTCCTTGAAGCCGCGGACCGTCTCCTCGATGGTGACGTAGCGCCCCGGCCGCCCGGTGAACTCCTCGGCAACGTGGAAGGGCTGCGACAGGAAGCGCTGGATCTTGCGGGCCCGGGCGACGATGACCTTGTCCTCGTCCGAGAGCTCCTCGATGCCCAGGATGGCGATGATGTCCTGGAGGTCGCGGTAGCGCTGCAGGATCTCCTTGACCTTGCGGGCGACGCGGTAGTGCTCCTCCCCGACGATGGCCGGGTCGAGGATGCGCGAGAACGAGGCCAGCGGGTCGACGGCCGGGTAGATGCCGATGTCCGTCAGGGCCCGCGACAGGTTCGTCGTCGCGTCGAGGTGCGAGAACGTCGTGGCCGGGGCCGGGTCGGTGAAGTCGTCGGCCGGGACGTAGATCGCCTGGACCGAGGTGATCGAGCCCTTCTTGGTCGAGGTGATGCGCTCCTCGAGCTCGCCCAGCTCGGTCGCGAGGTTCGGCTGGTAGCCGACGGCCGAAGGCATCCGCCCGAGCAGGGCCGAGACCTCCGAGCCCGCCTGGGTGAAGCGGAAGATGTTGTCGATGAAGAGCAGGATGTCCTGGCCCATCTCGTCGCGGAAGTACTCGGCGACCGACAGGGCCGTCAGGCCGACCCGGAGCCGCGCGCCCGGCGGCTCGGTCATCTGGCCGTAGATCAGAGCGGCCTTGCTGATGACGCCCGAGTCCTTCATCTCCAGCCACAGGTCGTTGCCCTCGCGGGTCCGCTCGCCGACGCCGGCGAAGACCGAGTAGCCGCCGTGCTTCAGGGCGACGTTGTGGATGAGCTCCTGGATGATGACCGTCTTGCCGACGCCCGCGCCGCCGAAGAGGCCGATCTTGCCGCCCTTGAGGAACGGCTGGATGAGGTCGATGACCTTGATGCCGGTCTCGAACATCTCCCTTTTCGTGCTCTGGTCCTCGAGCGCCGGCGGCAGGCGGTGGATGGGATAGCGCTTCTCCGTCACGATCGGGCCGAGCTTGTCGACGGGCTCGCCGATGACGTTCATGACCCGGCCGAGCGTCCCCTCGCCGACGGGGACCGCGATCGGCCCGCCGAGGCTCTCGGCCCTCATGCCGCGGGCCAGCCCTTCGGTCGGGTGCATGGAGACGCAGCGGACCCGGTCCTCGCCGATGTGCTGCTCGACCTCGACGACGATCGAGATCGGCTCGGCGACATCGAAGCCCTCGCTCGTCACCCGGACGGCCGTGTAGATCTCGGGCAGCGCGCCGCCCTCGAACTTGACGTCGATGACCGGCCCGATGACCTGGACGACGGTCCCGATCTTGGCCTGTTTCTGATCCATGGGTCTCTCCCTAGTCGTTCTGCCTGAGCGCTTCGACGGCGGTCATGATCTCCAGCAGCTCCTTGGTGATCCCGGCCTGGCGGATCTTGTTGAGCTGGAGGACGAGGTCGTCGATGAGCTCCTCGGCGTTCTTGGTGGCGTTGTCCATGGCCATCATCCGGGCCGCCTGCTCGGCCGCCTGCGATTCGTGGAAGGCGTGGTGGATCTGGCTCTCGACATAGAGCGGCAGGATGAAGGCGGCCAGGCGGTCCGCGCCGGGGTCCCAATCGGGCCGCCACGTCGCCGAGGGCTCGCCGCCGGGCCTGGGGTCAATCGGCAGGACCTGGTGGGTCATGATCCGCGGCGCCAGGATGGACTTGAACTCGTTGCTGACGATATAAACCGCGTCGATCCTCTGGAAGGTGTACTCGCGCATGAGGAATTCGGCCAGGTCGCGGAGCTCCTCCCGGGCCAGCCGGTCGGTCCGGTCGCCGTAGGCCCGGTCGACGGGCTCGGGGCGCTTGCGGAAGTGGGCCACGGCTTTCTTGCCGATGAGGACGAGGCGGACCGCGACACCCTGTCCGCCCTGCTTCCCCGCGAGGAAGGCGTCGGCGGCCTCGAGCAGGTTCGAGTTGTAGGCCCCGGCCAGGCCCTTGTCGGCGGTGATGACCACGACCGCGATCTTCTTCTCCTCGCGCCGGAGCAGGAGCGGGTGCGTCCCCGCCGCGGCGAAATAGGCCAGCCGGTCCATCAGCTCGGTGAAGAGGTGCCAGAAGGGCCGGGCCTCCTGGACCGTCCGCTGGGCCTTGCGGAACTTGGCCGTCGAGACGGTCTTCATCGCCTGCGTGATCTGCTGGCTGTTGCGGACGCTCTGGATCCGCCGGCGCAGGTCGATGAGGGTGGCCATGCTACTTCAGGCTGTCCTTGAAGACCGCGTTGAAGGCCCGGAGGGCGGCGCTGATCTCGCCGTCGAGGGCCGTGTCGATCTGCTTCTTCTCGCGGATGCGGGTCAGGAGCCCGGCGTGGTCCCTCTCGAAATGCTCGTAGAGCTTCTTCTCGTAGGCCCGGATCGCGGCCACGGGGACCTCGTCGAGGTAGCCGCGGTTGCCGGCGTAGATGATGAGGACCTGCTTCTCGACCGGCAGGGGCAGGTGCTGGCCCTGCTTGAGGATCTCGGTCAGCCGCTCGCCGCGGTCGAGCTGGGCCTGGCTCGTCTTGTCGAGCTCGGTCCCGAACTGGGCGAAGGTGACGAGGTCGCGGTACTGGGCCAGGTCGAGCTTGAGCTTGCCGGCGACCTGCTTCATGGCCTTGATCTGGGCGTGGCCGCCGACGCGCGAGACCGAGATGCCGACGTTGATGGCCGGCCGGACGCCGGCGTTGAACAGCTCCGGCTGGAGGTAGATCTGGCCGTCGGTGATGGAGATGACGTTGGTCGGGATGTAGCCCGAGACGTCGCCGGCCTGGGTCTCGATGATCGGCAGGGCCGTGAGCGAGCCGCCGCCCAGGGCGTCGCTGAGCTTGGCCGCCCGCTCGAGGAGCCGCGAGTGGAGGTAGAAGACGTCGCCCGGGTAGGCCTCCCGTCCGGGCGGGCGCCGCAGCAGCAGCGAGATCTCGCGGTAAGCCGCGGCGTGCTTCGACAGGTCGTCGTAGATGACGAGCGCGTGGCGCTTGGTGTCCCGGAAGTGCTCGCCGATGGCGCAGCCCGCGTAGGGGGCCAAGTACTGGAGCGGCGACGGGTCGCTGGCCGAGGCGGAGACGACGATCGTGTACTCCATGGCCCCGAAGTCCTCGAGCGTCTTGACGAT
>Ga0172364_10003116_pt1 | contig 13233 bp, 12 predicted proteins | sample LakKivSesite10cm_FD_114545 | JGI IMG/M metagenome (GOLD analysis project Ga0172364, IMG submission 114545) | Sediment microbial communities from Lake Kivu, Rwanda - Sediment site 10cm | ecosystem: Environmental > Aquatic > Freshwater > Lake > Sediment | place: Rwanda: Western Province, Lake... | reverse complement strand
CACACGTTATTATTGACCGGACGGCCTGGGATAGGCAAGACGACGGTGATCAAGACAGTGGCAGAGGCACTGGGAGAGCGGGCAGGCGGCTTCTACACCGAGGAGATCAGCGGCCCCGGCGGGCGTAAGGGCTTCCGGCTGGCGACGCTGGACGGGCAGGAAACGGTGATGGCCCACGTGAACCTGCGCGGCCAGAGACGGCCCCGGGTGAGCCGCTACGGGGTGGACGTGGGAGCCATCGAGCGGGTGGGCGTGGCGGCGCTACGACAGGCAATGCAACAGGGGCAAATCGTGGTGACGGACGAAATCGGCAAGATGGAGCTCTTGTGTGGGCCGTTCAAGGAAGCCATCCTGCAGGCAGTGAGCGGACCGTACACAGTCGTGGCAACGATAATGGCCAAGCCCAACGCCTGGGTGGACGCGCTCAAGGCTATGCCCAACGTGACCTGCTGGGAGGTGACGACAGAGAACCGAAACAGGCTGGCAGAACAAGTGGTACAATGGCTGGATCAATGGGACTGAAGCCTGGGCTTTGACGGTTCATCCAATCGGCGGTAGAATAAGGCAAGCCGCAAGTCGGCAAATCGGCAAATCTGACCTGGGGAATGACCAGGAAATACAAAGGGAGAGCAAGAAGATGGAGAAGGAAGTTGGTACAGAGAAGGTCAAGCGTGGACTGGCGCAGATGCTCAAGGGTGGCGTGATCATGGACGTAACCGGCGCCGAGCAGGCCCAGATCGCGGCGGAGGCAGGGGCCTGCGCGGTGATGGCGCTGGAGCGGGTCCCGGCCGACATCCGTGCTCAGGGTGGCGTGGCCCGCATGGCCGACCCAGACAAGATCCTGGAGATCATGGAGGCGGTCTCCATCCCGGTGATGGCCAAGTGCCGCATCGGCCACTTCGTCGAAGCGCAGATCCTGGAGGCGCTGGGGGTGGACTATATTGACGAGAGCGAGGTGCTCACGCCCGCCGACGAAGAGCACCACGTTGACAAATGGAAGTTCAAGGTCCCCTTCGTGTGCGGCTGCCGGAACCTGGGGGAGGCGCTGCGGCGCATCGGCGAGGGCGCGGCGATGATCCGCACGAAAGGAGAAGCGGGCACCGGCAACGTCGTCGAGGCGGTGCGCCACGCGCGGGCCGTGCTGGGGGAGATCCGCCGCCTGACGACGATGGCCCCCGAGGAGATGATGGCCTACGCCAAAGAGATTGGCGCGCCCTACGACCTGGTGGTCGAGACAGCGCAATTGGGCCGGCTGCCGGTGGTCAACTTTGCGGCCGGCGGCGTCGCCACGCCGGCCGACGCCGCACTGATGATGCAACTGGGGATGGACGGGGTGTTCGTCGGCAGCGGCATCTTCAAATCCGGCGATCCCGCCAGGCGGGCCCACGCGATCGTCCAGGCGGTCACGCACTACAAAGATCCCCAGATCCTGGCCGAGGTGAGCCAGAGCCTGGGCGAGCCGATGGTCGGCATCAACATCAGCGAGCTTCCGGAAGTGGAGCGGCTGGCAGTACGCGGGTGGTAGACGGCATTTCAATCCGGCCAGCCACGCCGGACGATGCCGATACCATCGCCCACCATCGCCGGGCGATGTTCGATGCGATGTACGGGCCAATCACCCCGCACGACCTGGCGGTGATGGATGCCACGTTCGTACCATACGTGCGGCGGGGCCTGGCCGAGGGGGCGTATCGCGGCTGGCTGGCCTGCACGGGTGACGGGCAGGTGGTGGCGGGCGGTGGGCTGGTCGTGCACGAGTGGCCGGCGCGGCCTGGCGATCCGAATGGATGCCGCGCGTACATCCTCAACGTGTACACCGAGCCGGCCTATCGCCGGCTCGGGATTGCACGATGGATCATGACCGCCATCCTAGAGTGGTGCCGCGCTCAGGGGCACAGAACCGTGTTCCTGCACGCCAGCGCCCACGGTCGCCCGTTGTACGAGTCGCTGGGGTTCGAGCCTACGAATGAAATGCGGTTAAACCTATGATAATTGGTGTTCTGGCCCTACAGGGAGCCTTTGTTGAACATGAGAACATACTACACCGTCTCGGCGTAGAAACGATTGAGGTGCGACTGCCAGAACACCTGGATGCGCTCGACGGCCTGATTGTCCCTGGCGGGGAGTCCACGACGATTGGCAAGGTGGCCCAGCGGTGGAACCTATTGGAGCCTATCCGCGGCTTGGCCCGCTCTGGCCGGCCCCTGTGGGGCGCCTGCGCGGGGATGATCCTGATGGCGAAGGAGGTAGTGGACGGCACGCCAGGCCAGCCTCTGCTGGCGCTGCTGGACATCACGGTCCGTCGCAATGCGTTCGGCCGCCAGGTGGACAGTTTCGAGGCCGATCTGGAGATGCCCGCGTTGGGGGCATCCCCATTCCACGCCATCTTCATCCGCGCTCCGCTGATCGAGCGCGTGGCGGAGGGGGTAGAAGTCCTGGCCCGACTGGAGCCTGCCCTGAGCGGAGCCGAGGGGGAAGGAACAGTGGTAGCGGTCCGGCAGGGCAAGATGCTGGCGACCGCCTTCCATCCCGAACTGACGGAGGATGACCGGTTTCATCGCTATTTTCTGAGCCTTTGTAATTGCTGACGTCCTTGTGAACCGTCATCATCCGGGGCTAGCGCCTGTACGCCCGCGATGCCGACGAGGCCGACGAGTACGAGTTGTACGTCCTGCGCCGGGCCGGGGACCTGGCCCCGTTCGAGCGAGAGCGTATGGCGCTCATTCTGGGAGAAAGACAATCAAGAGGGCAACAAGCAGTACGTGGAGTCAAAAGAAATCAACAGAAATGAATTATTACAATCATATCACAGATGATCTGGATGCAATGCTTGCCGTCCTGCCGGAGGACATCCAGGCTGCCCTGCAGCGAATCGGGCGGCGGGACGAGCTATTGGAAGTGATCCTGGACCTGGGGCGGGTGCCCACGGCCCGCTATACCGATGGCGAGATCGTGTTGCGGGAACAGGAAGTGGCCCAGGAAGAAATTCAGTACGTAGTGGGCCGGGTGGGCGAGTTCGACGCCGACAACCGGGCTGGCATCGCGCGCACGCTTCACCGCATCGCCGCCATCCGCAACCGGAAGGGCGACGTCGTCGGGCTTACCTGCCGGGTAGGCCGCGCCGTGTACGGCACGATCGCCATCATCCAGGACATCGTCGAGAGCGGGAAGAGCGCGCTCCTGCTGGGACGGCCCGGCGTGGGCAAAACGACGATGCTGCGGGAGGCGGCGCGGGTCCTGGCCGAGACGAAGCGCGCCATCGTCGTGGACACCTCTAACGAGATCGGCGGCGATGGGGACATCCCCCACCCCGCCGTCGGCCGCGCTCGCCGCATGCAGGTGGAGATGCCATCCCTCCAACACGAGGTGATGATCGAGGCGGTCGAGAACCACAACCCCGAGGTCATCATCATTGACGAGATCGGGCGGGAACTGGAGGCAGAGGCAGCACGCACAATCGCCGAGCGGGGTGTACAGTTGATCGCTACCGCGCACGGCAAAACGCTGGACAATCTCCTCATCAACCCCACGCTGTCTGACCTGGTCGGCGGCGTTGAGAGCGTGACGCTTTCTGACGAGGAGGCCCGCCGCCGGGGAACCCAGAAGACGATCCTGGAGCGTCGTGCACCCCCCACCTTCGACGTGCTGATCGAGATTCAGGATCGGCAACGGCTCCTCATCCATCACAGTGTGGCAGAGTCTGTGGACGGATTGCTCCGAGGCCGGCCGCTGCAGGCGGAGCTACGCTATCGGGGGCCCGACAGGGAGATCCACACGGAGCAGGTCGTCCCACTTTCCCTGGAGGAACGGGAGAGCAGGCGACCCGAGGCTGTGCCTACCGGTCCCGTGCCCGTGGCGACGGGAGTGCTAGAGCCGGTGCGCATCTTCCCTTATGGCATCGCCCGCGACCGGCTTGAGCGGGCTGCCCGCCGCATGCACGTACCGGTCTACATGGCAAACGATCTGGGACAGGCCGAGGTGCTGATCACGTCCAAAGGCTTCTATCGCAAGCGGCCACGCCCGGTCGTAGACGCAGAGCGGCGCGGGTTGCCCGTCTACGTGCTGCGGGCCAACACTGTCGCCCAGATGGAGGCCTGCCTGGGCGAGATCTTTGACATAGAGAACGGAGCCTCCGACCTGCTGAGCCAGGCGCTGCGTGAGGCGAAGGAGGCCATCCGGCAGGTGCTGGAGGGCGTGCCGGAGGTAGAACTCTTGCCCCAGAATGCCTACGTCCGCCGTAGTCAGCACGAAATGGCCCACGCTGCCGGGCTGGCATCGGAGTCACGAGGAAAAGAGCCCCACCGCCGGGTGCGGATTTTTCGGGAGGACTGAACTGCTGTGTTCATCACCTTCGAAGGCCCCGATGGCAGCGGCAAGACCACCCAGGCCCGGTTGCTGGCCGAGTGGTTGGGCGAGCAAGGGTACGAGGTAGTGTTGACCCGCGAGCCGGGCGGCACCGACATCGGTGACCAGATCCGCGTCGTACTGCACGACCCACGCAATACTGCGATGGACGCCCGGACGGAGATCCTGCTCTACTCCGCCTCGCGTGCCCAACACGTGGCCGAACGGATCCGGCCCGCATTGGCAGCCGGCAAGATTGTCATCAGCGACCGCTACGCCGACAGCACGCTAGCTTACCAGGGCTATGGCCGGGGACTCGATCTGGAGACGCTGCAGCGGGTCACCACCTTCGCGACCGGCGGCCTCAAACCTGACCTGACACTCTACCTCGACGTCCCGCCTGAGGCAGGCCTGCAGCGTCGCCAATTGGGCGGAGTGGAATGGAATCGCCTGGACGCAGAGACGTTAGAATTCCACCAGCGCGTGCGGGCCGGATACCTGGAACTGGCCAGGCAAGGGCCCGAGCGATGGGTGATCATAGATGCAGCTCGCTCAATAGAGGAGGGGCAAGCCGAGATCAGGGTGCTGGTACGAGAGAGGTTGGGGGTTGGGGAATAGAGGTCAGAGGTCTGGCCCGGTGTCGAAATTGTCACCGCCCTCGCCCGCCAGTTCCGGCATAGATTTCTCGATCGCTTCCGGATTCTCGCCGGACTCCAGCCGCCCTACGACCTCCTCGAACTCTGGCCCCAGGTCTTCGCCGGTCTCTGCGCTCATCTTGCGCATCCAACGCCCCAGGCTGCGGGGGTCATTCTCGTCAAAGTCGGGCAGATTACCCGGGTCGGCCAGGTCGTCCATGCGGCTTTCCTCGGAACGCACGAGGCGCACGCGGGAGACCAGGCGGGTGAGATTGGCCCCACCACAGCGGGGGCAGGCTGGCATCCCCTCCTCCGCCTCAGAGAAGGTGCGCCAGAAGATCGAGACACGGCGTCGGCAATCTTGACAACGGTATTCGTAGATTGGCACATCGTCCTCCGGTTGTGGTATATTGGTAGAGTTGGGAAACTGGTACATTGGTCACTGACCACTAATCTACCAACCTACCAATCTACCAACCTACCAACTTGCCAGTATACCAGCTTACCAGCGTATCGCAAGTGGGAGTTGTCTGTGGAAGAGCGCAATTTGTACCATCTCGAGCGTCAGCCACTGTTGATCGTCATTTCTGGCCCGGCAGGAGTGGGAAAGGACAGCCTGATCCAGCGCATGATGGAGCGGGGCTATCCAGTCCACTTTGTCGTCACCGCCACCGACCGCCCGCCACGCGCGGGCGAAGTTCACGGCATAGACTATTTTTTCCTCACGACTGAGGAATTCCTGCGGATGGAGCGGGAGGGGGAGCTGCTGGAACACGCGATCGTTTACGAACAGCACAAGGGGGTTCCCAAACAGCAGATACGGAAGGCATTGGCCTCCGGCAAGGACGTCATCATGCGGGTAGACGTTCAGGGGGCCGCCACCATTCGTCGCATGGTGCCAGAGGCCACGATGATTTTCATGACCACGTTCTCAGAGGAAGAACTGGAAAAACGGCTGTGTGCCCGGGGCGGCGATTCACCTGAGCAACTCGAAAAACGCCTGGCCATCGCCCGCGAGGAAATGAAATGGTTACCTGAGTTCGACTACGTCGTCGTCAACCGCAACGGGGAATTGGATCAGGCCGTGGACGACGTGGCTGCGATTGTCCAGGCCGAGCACTGCCGCGTCAAGCCGCGCACAGTGAAATTATGAGCAAAGCTTCCTTAGTCTACCAGTCCGAAAACTCCAAATCTAGCAGTCTCCACTTATCGTCTCCGACGTATTTGATTTCACAGACGTAGTAATTGCGAATGAGTGCTCCCATCCGATTTTGGGCATCAACGTAGCCACTAACTCGATAAGCGTTCTGCTCATTTTTGATACTGACGATGACCACCTCGCTCATACCGGGAAACTTCGCAGTGGCTGGCGCAACAAGCTGATCCTCCACGAATTCCTGGCACATCACATATGCCATAGACGGCGTTGGCGTATCACCTTCTCCTTCCCCACCGTTTCCCATAATGCTAGCAATCACACATAAGGCAATACAAGCAATAGCTATTAACACAACAAGGACTGATGTTGCTTGATGCTTTGAGCGTGGCTTGGTAGGCTGTTTTTTGCGTGGCTTGGGGCGCGGCTTGACGGCAGGCTGTTTTTCTGTTATTGGCGAAGCGATGAGAGGCTTAGTTAGCTCCTCCAACATGCGCCGTGCCGTCTGATTGTCCGGGTCAATCGCTAATACTCTTTCCAGACACTCGCGTTGTTTAGCCGGATCGTCGACGGCGCGAGAGAGCCAGAACCAGGCGGTCGCATTGTAGGGATCAGACCACAAGACTTGGGCCAATAAACGCTGCCCTGTCGTATTGTCTCCATTGCGAATCGCAGTGATGGCCCGCTGGAGAATCTGTGGTGTATCCATAGCACAATCTTATTTCCTGCTCATCCACAGCGCTGTCTGCTTGCCCCCAATGTGCTGACCGATGCTCAACACCTAGTCACTGGCATGAGATCACCAACGCAATCCTGCCCCACTTGAAGCCTTGCCGAGGGTTATGTGTGGCCAAGTCGCCCCACGACTTATGATGGTATCTCTCGTGCTTTACCCAAGCGGGTCACATTAGTATCATAACATACTTCTGTCCACGCAGGGTTAAAGAAAGATGAGATATTTGCTAGAACCCACTGCTGTCAGACAAGGGCCCTTAGCATGCATTCCCAGGACACGTCAGGGAGGAACTAAGGAGTCAACTTGCACAGCCGCACAGACAGGGTAGAATTGAGCAACAAACGAGTAGCCAATATAAGGAGCTTTGTTCATTGCGCAACATACCACTTGAAATTCAGGTCGGCGATAGGGTGCGCATGCAGAAGCCCCATCCCTGTGGGGGGTACGAATGGGAGGTGACGCGGACAGGCGCTGACGTGGGCTTGCGCTGCCTGACCTGCGGGCGGCGCGTGATGCTCCCACGCGGCAAATTTACGAAGCGGATGAAGGCGGTCCTGAGCAGAGGAGACAGTGAATTGAGCAGTTGACAACAGTGGCGCGGCGACCGATTTGTGCTACAATGCCGATTACCTGACAGTAGGAGTTTCGAGGTGAATTTCAGAATCGCCGCTATATCTCAGGAGGTAATCTATGGAAAAAAAGTTCAGAATCCTGCGGCTCATCGGTACGATTTGGAAGATCCTGGCCTGGGTTGCGCTCGCTCTCGGCCTCCTCTCCTCCATCGGCATCCTGCTGGCGAGCGTTCTCGGGGGTGGGATCCTGGGCCAACTCGGCCAGCAGTATGGCGGGACGGCTGGACCTGCGTGGGCCTCCGGCCTGCTAGGGGGCATCGTCTTGTTCATCGCCTCACTGATCATGACGGTCTTGTACTTCCTGGCCCTATACGCGGTCGGCGAATTGATCTACCTGTTGCTGGCCATCGAGGAAAACACCCGCCTGGCAGCGCAGTGGATCCAGGCGCGTTCTGCACCTGCGGCCTATTCGCCGCCGTCGTATCCAACGCCGCAGGCCTGAAGTATCCTGAAAGCACAGCCCCGGCCCATGGGCCGGGGCTGTTATCTTGAAGCGGGCACGGGCAAGCCGTGCCCCTACACGATCACCTGTTCACGGTCAGGGCCCACACCGATGAATGTCACCGGTACGCCGACCCACTCCTCGATCCGCGCTATGTACTGGCGCGCGACAGGGGGCAGGCGGTCAAGGCTGCGCACTCCGCTGATATCCTCCGTCCAGCCCGGCAGTTCTTCGTAGACCGGCTTCCACTGCGCCAGTGCCTCCGCACCGAACTCGGCCGGGAAATACCAGGTGCGCTCCCCATTCCGTTCGTAGGTCACCGCCACCTTGAGCCGCTCCAGCCCGCTCAACACATCCAGCTTGGTCAGCGCCAGCTCATCCAGGCCATTGATCTGCGCGGCGTAACGCAGGATGACGAGGTCGAGCCAGCCACATCTGCGCGGCCGTCCCGTCGTCGTCCCATATTCGCCGCCGACCTTGCGTATCCGCTCGCCGACCTCGTCCAATAGCTCGGTTGGGAACGGGCCTGCGCCCACGCGGGTCGTGTAGGCTTTGGCGACACCGACGACGCGGGAGACGTAGCGGGGCCCAAACCCCAGCCCCGTCAGCGCGCCACCGGCCACGGTCGAGGAGCTGGTGACGAAAGGATAGGTGCCGTGGTCCAGGTCCAGCAACAGCCCTTGTGCTCCCTCGCAAAGCACCGTCTCTCCGGCTGCCAGCGCCTCACCCACCAGGGCCGATCCATCGGCCAGGTGAGGTGCCAATCGCCGGGCATACGCACAGTACTCGGCCGCGACCTGTTCCGGCGAAAGTGGCTCCGCGCCGTACTGCTCCTGCAGGAGGCGGTTGTGAGCCCGAACGGACTCGGCCACGTGCTCGGCAAAGTGCTCGGGGTTGGCCATGTCACCCGCGCGCAGATTGACACGGGCAGCCTTGTCGGCGTAGACGGGACCGATACCTCGCATCGTCGTACCGAGGGCGGTCTGGCCGCGGGCCACTTCGCGTGCTCTATCGAGAGCGCAGTGGGTAGGCAAGATCATGTGAGCGGCCACACTCAACTTCAGCCGCGATGGCCCCACGTCCACGCCGAGCGCCGCCAGCTCGTCCATCTCCGTTATCAACCGCTCCGGGTTAACGACTACTCCTGCGCCGATCAGGCAAGTCAGGCCTGGGCGGACAATACCGGAGGGCACCAGGTGTAATCTGTACGTGCGTCCCCCGGCGACGACGGTATGGCCTGCGTTGTCGCCGCCGTTGAAACGGGCGACGAGGTGGGCTTCGCCTGCCAACCAGTCCACCACATGCCCCTTGCCCTCATCTCCCCACTGGGTACCCACCAAGACAATTGCGGACATCGCGCCTCCTATGTTCCTGAATGCAATCTCCTGCCACAACGTCAGGCGGTGCAAGGGAACCAGCACCGCCTTCCCCATTTATCATACACGAATATGGGCCAGGTGTCAACTGTGGCTTGACCAATTGCCCTCGTGGGTCTATAATTGGAAGTTGTTCTCGAGGGGATGAACCGTTGTTTTTCGCTGGCGCGCTGTCCCATAGCCGACGCCAGCGGAGCTTTGAATGCAGCTTGATGGCAAGATCCGCAAGAAAAATAATAGGTGAGGAGGCAATCCAACGTCATGGCTCACAGAACCAGATACGTAGCCGTGCTACTGGCAATCCTGATCACGGTAACAGGTTGCACACGTGCGGCATCACAGAATAAGGAAGAAACAACACCCACTCCTATCCCCACGCCGATCATACCGGTCAAACCTACCTACCAGGTGCAACGCGGGGAAGTGATCAAGTCTATCCAGTTCACAGGCCGCATCGCCCCCGTCGTTGAGGAGGAATTGTTCTTCCGTACTTCTGGTTACGTCGGGACCGTCTACGTGAAGCGAAACCAGCAGGTCAAAGCTGGCGACCTGTTGGCCGAGCTGGAGACCACTGACCTGCAGAACCAGCTCGCCCAGGCCAGGGCGGAACTGGAGGCCATCCAGATCAGCGCCGGCAGGCAGATCACCGAGGCCACGGCCGCCCTGAAGATCGCTGAACTGCGCCTGGCCACCATCAAAGCCGAAAACCCCGACTTGCAGGTGGTCTCCGCCAAGGCGGGACTGGAATGGGCACAGACTGGCTTACAAGATGCGAAGAAAGCCTATCAGGACGCAGTGGATCGCTACTGGGAGCGGGACCCGGTCAAGGTGCAGGAGGCTGCCGCCCGCGTGGTGCGCGATGCCGAACTGAACCTCCAGATCGCCGAAGCCCAGTACCAGCAGGCGCTCCAGGCGCGCCAGATCTACAGTTACAACATCCAGATTCAGGAGCAGGAGGTGTCGCTGGCCCGCCTGCGGCTGCAAGAACTCCAGGCCGGGTTGGACATCCAACGGGCTCAACTGGCCGTGCAACGGTTGGAGGCCCAACTCGCAGATGCCCGCGTGGTCGCTCCCTTCGACGGACTGGTGCTCTCGCTCAGCCTGACGGAGGGCCGTCTGGCGGAGGGATACAAGCCGGTAGCGATCGTAGCCGACGTCAGCGAGATGGAATTGAGCGCCGACCTGACAGACAAACAACTGCGGGAGTTGACCGAGGGCATGCCTGTCACGATTGTGCCGCTCAGCCGGCCTGGCGAGGAGTTCAAGGGCTCTGTCCGGCGCCTGCCGTATCCTTACGGCGGCGGCGGCCGCAGCACCGGTGTCGAAGGCGAGGACAAGTCCACCCGCATAGCGTTGGAGGTACCGGCGCCCGAGGCCAAGTTTGAACTGGGCGACCTGGCACGTATAACGGTCGTGCTGGAACGCAAGGGTGACGCGCTGTGGCTACCACCGCAGGCCATCCGCACGTTCGAAGGCCGAAAATTCGTCGTCGTGCAAGAGGGTGAAGCCCAGATGCGCGTAGACGTCAAGGTTGGCATCGAGAGCGAGGACCGCGTCGAGATCTTGGAGGGCCTGACCGAGGGCCAGGTCGTGATAGGGCAATAGGCTTATGAACGTACTGCTTCGTATTTGGGCCATCTTCATTGTAGCTGCCAAACGCCTCCTTTCTCAGCGGTGGCTGGCACTGGCGACGACGTTGGGACTGGTCGCCTCAGTAGGGCTAACATTGAGTGTCCCCCTGTATGCCGATGCGGTTTACTACCGCGTGCTGCGTGAGGAGATCACAGGAGGGTCATCTGAAGCTGAAGGTGGAATCGCGAAAACCCACCCACCGTTCGCGTTCATGTTCCGATATATCGGTGCCTGGACCAAGCCAGTACAGTGGGAGGACACACAGTCGATTGACACGTATCTGACCAAGCAGGCCGGCTCCGCCTTAGGGCTGCCGCAGACACTCCTGGTGCGATACTTTAAAACCGACAACTTCCAGATCTTTCCCCAGGAAGACGTCGCCTATGCAGACATCAAGGACCCATTGGCCTGGATCAGTCTCGCCTTCGCCAGTGACCTGGAGAATCACGTCATCGTTCTGGAGGGCCGCCTGCCGGCTGCGGCAGACCCCATGCAGGACAGCACGGTCGAGGTGTTGGTGAGCGAGCCGCTCGCCATGGAACTGGGTTTGCAGGTCGACGAGACGTACATGGCCTTCGCTCGTCGCAAGACGGCGGAGGGGACGGATCGCAACATACAGATCCCAGTACGTATCTCCGGTGTATGGAAAGCAACCAATCCACAGGAAGATTACTGGTTCTACAATCCGCAGGCCTTCGACGACGTAATGTTCGTGCCAGAGGAGACCTTCGTGGGCCGCCTCAGTCCCTTCATGGACGATGAGGTCTACCTGGGGATGTGGTACCTGGTCATGGATGGCTCGGACGTCCATGCCAGCGATGCTGCCCCGCTCCTGGGTCGGATTACGGCGGTGCAGCAGCGAGCGGCTGCCCTTCTACCCCATACCCGGCTGGACGTGTCACCGGCGGACGCTTTGCATAAATACCAGCGCGCTGCGGGGCTACTTACCATCCTGCTGTACGCCTTCAGTGTACCGATCATCGGTTTGATCCTGGCGTTCATCGGGCTGGTGGTCGGGTTAGCGGTGGGGCGGCAGCGCAACGAAATCGCCGTGCTGCGCAGCCGAGGGGCCACGGCGATCCAGGTCGTCGGCATCGCGGCGCTGGAGGGCCTGCTGCTGGGAATACTCGCGTTGGCCATCGGCTCACCCACCGGTGAGATGATCGCTCGCGTGATCGGCAGGGCGCGTAGCTTCCTCAACTTTACTGCTCCATCCGACCTGCGCGTGGGAGTCACCATGGCCACGCTGCGGTTTGGCGTGGCGGCGGTTGGCCTGGCGCTGATCGCGCAGGTAGTACCGACGATCGGCGCTGCCCGCCATACGATTGTGACCTACAAGCAAGAACGCGCGCGCGCACTGCGGCCGCCGTGGTGGCAGCGCGCCTGGATAGACGTCATGTTGTTTATCCCGGCCGCCTATGGTACCTATCTGTTGCGAAAACAGGGTAGCATCGCCTTGCCTGTGGCTGGAGGAAATACGGTTGGCGATCCCTTCCAGAACCCGTTACTGTTCCTGGTACCGTCGCTGGGCATCTTTGCGCTTACGCTCTTTATCCTGCGCATCCTGCCATTGCTGATGGCAGGCATCACCTGGATCGCCTCGCACGTGGGCGGTGTAGGCATGCTGCTGGCTGGCCGCCACCTCTCGCGCACGCCCGGGTTCTACGCGGCCCCCCTGATGCTCCTGATACTTACGCTCAGCCTGTCTGCGTTCACCGCCTCGCTGGCGCAAACGTTGGACCACCACTTGTACGACCAGACGTACTACCAGATTGGCGCAGACATGCATCTGGTAGAGTTGGGCGAAAGCACGGAGACACAATCACCCGCCGGGATTTTTGGCGGCGGTGAAAGCGTCGCTCCACAAGGAGAAGAAGAAGAAGGCCCACGTTGGCTATTCCTCCCGGTATCCGAGCACCTGAAAGTACCCGGTGTACAGGCGGCTGCCCGGGTTGGGCGCTATAAGGCGACCACCCAGTTGAGTGGCGGATCGCAAGAGGGCACGTTCATGGGGATCGATCGCATAGACTTTGCGCAGGTCGCTTTCTGGCGACGAGATTTCGCCCCGAACAGCCTGGGCACACTGATGAATGCACTGGCCGTCACCCCGGATGGCGTGTTGGTGACCCGCAGCTTTATGGGCCAGCATGCGCTTCACGTGGGCGATACCTTCCGCATGACAGTATACACGTACGGGCAACCCAACGAACTCGACGTGAAGGTCGCTGGCGGCTTCGACCTGTTTCCTACCTGGTATCCAGAAGATGGACCACTCTTTGT
>Ga0172364_10003114_pt1 | contig 13236 bp, 15 predicted proteins | sample LakKivSesite10cm_FD_114545 | JGI IMG/M metagenome (GOLD analysis project Ga0172364, IMG submission 114545) | Sediment microbial communities from Lake Kivu, Rwanda - Sediment site 10cm | ecosystem: Environmental > Aquatic > Freshwater > Lake > Sediment | place: Rwanda: Western Province, Lake... | reverse complement strand
GCTTCATAAAATCGATATACACATATTTGTATAATTGTCAACGTAAACGCGACTGACTTCCCCTATGCATCCAACCAGCATAACGGTCTTGAGCCCTGACGGGAATTCGCTTTTTGCCTTTTTTGGCCGCGAGTATCTTATCGAAGCCGTAGACTTGACCGCCGCCGTAGCGGTGAAGAGGTTCAGGAGGATTTATCCCAGGATTCCCCATATCGAAAGCAGTTGGGAGACAGACCTACGTAAGAAATATGGTTTTCCGAAGATCGAATACGAAACGGACATCCGGGGGCTCTACCCGACAAACGGCCACGTTTGGGTTGAAACCTCAACTGAGGATAAGGCCAAAGGTCGGTTGATTGACGTCTTCGATAAAGGGGGCCGCTTCATTGACAGCTTTTACATCGGAGCGGGCCGGATGCTGATGGCCGTCAGAGAAGGCTTCGTATTCTGTCAGGAGAAGAACGACGATGAAACCATCACGATCGTCAAATACAGGATTGACTCTCCCTTGTGATCCTCCCGAGGCAGCTTTGAAATGGAGCCTCCCATTTTGGGCTCGAAGCAGGTATAATGGGGGGAGAGGGAGGAGCATTATGTTCTCCACTTACACGGCCAAATACACCAAGATCAAGTCAGGCTATATGGGCCAGCTCGTCGAGTGGCCCGAGGTCGTGACCGAGGGAAAAACTCTCGAGGACTGCCGGTCGATGCTACAAGACGCTCTTCGCGAGATGATCTTGGCCTACCGGAAGCAAAAGAAAGAGATCCCCGTAGGCGGCGCGCTTCTCGAACAGATCCCAGCCCAGGTCTAGATGTCGGTCAAGAGGCGGGACCTCGTCCCTTACCTCGAGGAAAACGGCTTTGTGCTTTTCCGAGAAGGGAAGAACCATTCTATCTATACGAACGACAAGAAGACGATACCCGTCAAGAGGCACAAGACCTTCGACCGGATAACAGCCAACGAGCTTTGTAAACAAGCCGGCCTAAAACCGAGACATTGAAGATCTTTGCCAGAACGGCGCCAGGCAGTTTACTCAGCGTCAGAAGTCGCACTCCCCGGGCTTTGAACGGTGAGATTGACAACCGCTCGAGATTCTGTAAAATATTGATTCTGGGGCGATTAACTCAGCGGCAGAGTGCTACCTTCACACGGTAGAAGTCAGAGGTTCAAGTCCTCTATCGCCCATTCTTTTTTAGGGGGACGTCATACCTAATACACTTAATTCTGCCTATGATTCATTGCACAGGCCTGAGCCCATGGGCACGCTAAGTCAATGGGCCCGTTACCGGCGCCTTTAAATAACTTCGCTCGAAAAGGGAAGAGCTTATTCTCTTAACCTCTCTCGTTTGTTTAGACCATTTGATTTGCCGAGAAATGTCCTTCAAAAAGTGAATTATTTTGATATTTTATGGCATAATTATTAATAATGTTAATATGTATATTAATAATATTAATTAATTACCCCATATTATATTGAAATAATTAATCGTCCGGGCTGAAAATTAGCCATGATCGGCAGTTTCTATCTGCCGACCAGGTCAACCTGACCTTTGGTCAAGAGCAGGTTGCCCGCGATAGCCGCCCGCTTCAGGCCAGCAATGAATTTCTTTTGTTTCAGAGAGGCGGCCGATTTGACCGCGTGAGTCATGTCTGTATAAAATTCCCAGCGCGGACGATATAATCCCAGTAAAGGAGTCACATCATGCCCGTTCGCCGAAAGACCCTGAAGGCCGGTTTGGTGTTTTCTGCGGCGGCCGGCATAGCAATGAACGGCTTGAGCGCCGCCGTCTTAGTTCCATTCGTCTTTGGAGCGAATTATGGCCAGGTTATCAAAACCTCCAATGCCGATATCGAATTCATCGGCTTGAGAATACAGATAGAATAAACTGCCCTCTCGAATCTAGAAAACCAAGGTATTTGTCTGAGGAGGCCATATGATATTTGCTAAGTTTAGAAGATTCAGCATGAAAGTCGAGAGTCAGAGTTTTTTAACCATGGCTGATTCGACCTAAAACAAATTCATTATCCGCATTCCCTTACGGTCCAGTTGCTCTTTTTTGTTATCTGAAGATGAATCCAAAAACAATTTAGGGAAACTTCTGGCATAGGCTCTTCTTGACTTTCCGCGTGGACAACATCCGGAAGGATCTGGAGGCGGGGTTTGATGAGGTTGTGGTTGTTGTCTTGTCTCCAGAGATAGGGAAAAGGATAAAAGACGAAATTGCCGATTTGGGACTTCTCCGAAAAGAAAGGATAAAGATTATTTGGCAACAGAGGCTTTTTCAGGAATGGGAACGTTAAAAGCCAGCACCGTAAGGATAAGCTCTCTGTTCCGATCGTCTGGCTGGTGGAGGACATATCGGAATTCTGTTTCGTGTGTCTTGCCTGCATCTCTCTTAAAGCAGGCATGGGATCGAACGACATCCGGAATCTTTTTCAAAGTATCGCTGAAGTTTTCCCCACGATTAAAAATAACGATCGCGGTTTTCGTGTCTCTCCAGCTCGTATAACTAAGAAGCTGGTCAATTGTCTCCAGAAGCCCCTTTTCCCCTTTCCAGAATTTGCACTCGGCAATGAAAACATTCCTGTTTTCATAACGGATCAAAATGTCAGTTTTGCCTTTATAATTGAACGTTTCTCCAGTTGCAAGACCTTCATATTGGCCATTTAGCTGCACCAAAAAATGTTGCCTTAAATCTTCTTCCTTCATGCTTTCAAAGGCACGCGGACTCCTTTCCAAAACCACCGCCATGTTTCTGATGATGCCTAGTATACTTTCATATTCCTCCATCTCCAGCGATGGCTCTGGAGTGTAGGGTTTTTCTGTAGAAACGGGCTTTGCTATTTTAGGTTTTCTTCTTACCTCTGGAACAGCATAAGTTCTCGGCATATCTTCTCGCTTTTTTATTGGAATCCCTAACTTTGCGACTAAGTCCAAGTCCCTCGTCCTTTTTTGTTTTCTTTGTCTGATGACCTCCCGGATGAAAGGTTCAAGCTCTCTGTTGAAGCCTTCGATGTTACTTCTTACCCAACCCAAGTACTGTTGAATATCGCTTATTTTCCTAGATATTTCTCCTCCGAGCTCTTCGGCGTTAGGCTCGACCTGCTGATAAATCAAATGCACTTCTTGCCCAACAACCTCCCCTCTTGGGGGATTATAAGTAAATGTGCTAGGCGTGTATTGAAAAAAGGTACCATCTCCGCTAAAAGGAATCGCGATCGTTACAGAAATACCTTTCACATAAAAAGGCCGGCTCCGATCGAAAATCCCTCTCATTCTGTCCTGACTAACGTCGATGTCAACTTCGGATTGATTAGATATGTATTTTCCGTCAGGATTTAGAATCGCCGGGTCGAGTAAATATTTGTTCACCAAATATCTGACGAGGTCTTCTTCGCTCGTATTAAAAAGATAATTGGTATCGAAATCCTCGATTTCCTTTTTAGCTGTTAATTTGACGCGCTCAAAATAATCCCTGAGCTCACCATGTCCATGAAATAGCAGGTCCTGCATTTTATGCCCCCTACACGATTCAATTGAAAGATAGCAATAAATAAAAACCGTGTCAATTTAGCTTATCGGCATATTCGGCAACCCTTCTCGGTAACCTTTTAAATATTATCGGCAATACTCTATGCGTATGATAGAGGAACCTGCCGTCGTCACGAATCCGGACATCCTCGGAGAGACGTACGTCCCTCCAGACATACCGGCCAGGGAGCCTCAAATTCAGGAGCTTTCCCATTGTTTGTCGCCCGCGCTCAGGAAGAAAAAGCCGATCCACGCCTGGATTTTCGGGAAGCCCGGGACGGGCAAGACCCTGATCGCGAAGTTCATCCTGAGGAAGATCGAGAGGGAAGCGTATGTTGACGGCGTTTACGTCAACTGCTGGGAGCAGAATTCGTATTATTCTGTCCTCGACAAGCTCGTTCGCGAGCTCCGCATCCTCGGAGCGGAGAAACTGAACACTTCGTACAAGCTTGAAAGACTGGAGCTTTTCCTAGGGCAAAAGCCCTTCGTAATCGTCCTTGACGAAATCGATCAGCCGCATTTGAGGGAAAGAGATTCGATAATATACAATCTCTGCAACATGGGGAACGTTGGCTTGATCTGCGTGTGCAATTCCCGTTCCGTCCTGTATTCCATGGACGAGAGGATACGTTCCCGGCTAAATGCAAAGCAGATCGAGTTCAGGCCGTACACGGAGGACGATCTCGCCTATATTCTGGAAAGAAGAGCGGAATTGGCTCTTAATCCTGATTTCTGGAACAGGAAGACTCTTGACAGGATCGCGGAGCTCGCTGAAGGGGATGCGCGCGTGGCGATACAGACCCTGAAGAATGCGGCCTACAATGCGGAGAACGAACTCAGCCGGAAGATAAAGGAAAAGCACATCAGGGAGGGATACAATTCTGCGAAGGACATCAAAAAGACGTATTTGCTGAACAAACTGACCACGCATCACAGGCTTCTTTACGACTTGGTCAAGGAAAGGAAAACCATCCATTCTGGGCATCTTTGGAAAGTCTATCTCGAAAGGTGCGCTGAGCTCAATAAACAGGCAATAGCGCTGCGGCCATTCTCAGAATATATGAATAAACTGATTGAGCTGGATCTAGTCCAGTGGGACAGGGCGCTCGTTAGAGGGAAAGTTAGGGTGTTTAAAATGCCGGAATGATATCTTCTATCTTATCTTCAGAATGGCCTTTGCTCTATTGAGCAACTTTTCAGCTGTTTCGATAACGTCCAATGCCCCGCCTTCAGAGAATTTAAGGCCATAATCAGCTTCCTGTCTTAAATACATTCCGTGTTCGAATTCACGGATAAGCGAGTGTTCGATATCATTCGGATAGAGCTCTCTTATTGCCGTCAACAAAGCATAATGGCTCTTTTCACGATAGCCCCTATCAAAAAGCAGCGCCCGCGCGCTGTGAAACATCGAATAATAACCTTGTATTGTTGCCCACTTGAACTTCTTTCTTGAGATGGATTCCTTTGCGTCCTTCAAATCCGATTTTGCTGCCGCCATTTCTTTGTAAACAAGCTTCTTATCATTTCTAATTTTTATCAGTTTTCGCTCTTCCAGCAGCTTCCGAATCCCAGGACTTAAGACGTTTCCCATAGAACAATCCCCCTGTCTATCCTTTCGAAAAGCGGCCTATCCTCCCTCTTCATTTTCGTGAATTCGTTAACGTCCAGGATAATGGGCGAAATTTTCATTTCGCTCTTCCGATTGAATCTGCTCACGCTCTCCTTTACCATCTTCTTTTCGTCGGTAAGTATAAAGACATCGATATCGCTTTCCCTGACATCAGTTCCTTCTGCACAACTTCCGAAAAGGATAATCTTTTTTGTCCGTCCTTTGTTCTCGCCGACGAATTTTCTCAAGACCCACAGATTGCTCAATATTTTTAACTGCCTTACGACCGGGTCTCCTGTGCTCAGCTTATAAAAGACCATCCTGCCTTTCTGCGTTCTTGCCAGGATCGCCAGTTCCGCAAGCCTTCTGAGAATTCTGTTTGCAGAGCCCTTGCTTATTTTTACCTTTCTGATTATTTCCCGTTCGTGGAATTCTTCCGTGGAATTGGCGAAAAAGAACTCCAGTACCTGAAGGCTCTTCTGCGTCATGAAGTCTAATTTTTGGGGCATATGCTCAATATTTTATACCGTAAGTATAAATACTTAACGTTTCACTGTCAACCAAGATAGAGTTTTTTTATCCCTATTCTTATCCGCACAAACCGCATCCTTTTCCCGCAAGCGATTTTACTTGTTTTGTCTATTTCTCCCCATGAATCGCTACGATGACGAGCCACCAGAATGGGTCAAGCTGGTTAACAAAATTCTTCACGGCCAGAGGAAGTGGGAGGAGGAGAAAATGCGTTTCGACGGAGCAACTTGAGGCCTGAAAATCACCGCTTCTGAAAGCTTTATAAGCATAGAAGGCAATATATAAACAGGTCACCTGCATCACGCTTTGAATTCTAATATCGGTCGGCGCATAATCGGCAAAGTGTGATGCGTTGTGATTTAAACCAATAGGGGGGGTTGATAAACATGGATCACGACGCGCACAACTACATTAGAAGACTTGAGAGTCAGCTGAGACTGCTCAGAGAGGACCCGTCTATTTCTGAGAAAAATAAGGAATCGATATGCAAGTTCAAGGAATTCTCTTTTTCTTCCGGAGTGACGACGGGGAGGATAGTCAGGTACATGTTCGATCTCCGGACCCTGGCCCAGTATCTCCAAAAGGATTTTGAGGAGGCTAAGAAGGAGGACATACAGGAACTCGTGGGGAAGTTGGAAAAAACCGACAGGTTTTCGAAATCGACGGTAAGGGACCTGAAACTCAGCCTGAGGAAATTTTACAAATGGCTGAGGAACACGGACGAATTTCTGGAGGAGGTGAGGTGGTACAAGACGCACATAAAATACAACTCCGTAAAGAATCCCGAGGACATCCTGACCGAGGAGGAAGTGAAGAGAATGATAGAATGCTGCCTGAAGCCGAGGGACAGGGCCTTCATATCGTTTCTTTACGAGAGCGGGTCAAAAATTTCATCACTAAATACGGAACCTCCTCATCTTATCCATCTTGGTTGAACAAGAAATGGGCCGGCTGTATGAGAAAAAGGGCTTGAAGGAAAGAGCCATCGAGAATTATGAGAAATTCTTGAAGCTATGGAAGGACGCTGATCCCGGTATAGCTGAGGTAGAGGATGCCAGTAAGAGACTGGCTGGATTGAAAGGGCAGTAGAACAAGACCATTGGGTTAGAAATCCGTGGTCTCTTCGCGTCTTTTATGAGTACCGGATCACCGAGAAATAGAAAGGCGTTTTGTCTCACGGAGCTTGCGAATTAGCTAAAGCTTCCCTGCCCTTCTTAACACCACCGCCCATAAGTCTTCCAGGCCGAGCTTCCGGGCCCAAGCATCGATATAAGCGAAATCGATGACGTCCGCCGAGATCTTGAGGATGCCCGCGATATCGCGCAGGTGCTTGTCGGAAACTCCCTGCCGATAGAAATCCAATTTCTTAAGGACCATGTCCTCCGGCGAGGCGAAATCGACTTCGGTGTCTTCGAAGGGCTTGAGCCGCCGGGCCCTGCGGAAGCGGCTCTGATCAAACTCGTCGCCCTGGGTGATCATGATATCGATCTTCAGGCCGGAGCCGGGATGGATGATGTTGAACTGGGATCTGGTTTGGACGGCTCGTATGGCTGATCCTTCGTCGAAATAGAATTCGTCCTCCGGATAGCAGCTCTTGAGCCGGGAGATCTTTTCCTCGTCGAGATCGGCCACGATATCGATATCATTCGTTAGCCTCGGCTCGCCGTAAGCGATAGCGGCGACGGCGCCCGTCACGAAATAGCGGATGCCGTGCTTGTCAAAGCACCGTGCGGCATATCTAAGGAGCTCATCCTGTTCCATGAGACATCCTTTTCACGACTTCTGCCTTGACGGTATGGTCGTCCCAGTCTGGGTGTTGGGACCGGAGAAGCCTTTCGAGCATTATCCTGGTGGAGGTCCACAGCCCAAACGCAACGCGAAGGCGCTCTATAGGCGTTTTGCCCCTGAGAACGGCCGCCATCTCGTCATCGACGATTTCCGGGTCTCTGTCATCGGTTCGCATGGGAGCTAGGCCTATCATCGCACAGGCCTTGAAGGCCGTCAATCCGCTCTGCGAAGTCAGCAGGTTGGATGGCATATCACCTGGAGGCTTCTTGGAAAGCCAGCGTGCCAATACTGCCCTGCAGCTCCAATGTCTCTCCATTTACCGGTTTTTGTTGACCGATCTTGACCAAGCCTTATTTTGAGATCAGACGGCCTCTTGCCCAAAAAATTCTATGAACGGGCTTTTATCTCAGCGTTTGTTCATAAGAACTTATTGGCCGTTACATCTCTTCTCCCATGCTCATCCCTGAGGAAAATTTTGGCCTCGTGGATTTAACCCTTTTAAACTGACGGGCAAATGCTGATTTCAGGTGAAGCCTGACGAAGCCTGGTTAACAGGATTCAGCCAATCAAAATCAGCTTCAGTTGCGGTTCGGAAAGGAATTCGGCACCTTCCCTGGTGATGACCACCATCTCCTCGATGGTGACAACGCCGCGCCCTGAGACCTTGAGCCGGGGTTCTATGGTGAAGACCATCCCCTCCTCAAGAAGCAGAAAGGGTTTCTGGGCATATTTTTCCCAGGCCGGGCCCAGCAGAGCTGTCCCGTCATGGGCAAACCGTCCCACCTGGTGGCCCAGAGCGTGGGGGAATTCCTCATAGCCCCGGGAGATGATATACTCCCTGGCGATCCTGTCGATCTCCAGGCCTTTGACTCCGGGTCGCATGGCCTTCCGGGCCAGTTCGATGGACGTCACAATGGTCTCAAATCCCTTCTGAACCTCAGGAGGAGCCTGGCTTTCCCCTTTATCCAGGATATAAAAAGTACGCTGGATGTCGGAGCAGTACTCCTCGAATTTGACCCCGAAATCAATGTTGAGGACATGCCCCCGTTCCACTTTCCGGTCTGTGGGCTTGTAATGGGCCTCAGCCGTCTCAGGCCCGGTGAAGACGGCCGGACAGTGGGACCTCTCCCAGGCAAAATCCAGGTTGCGTCTCTCCACTTCTTTGATCATTAACCCGGCGATCTCCTTTTCGGTCTTGCCCGGGGCGATGAAAGAGGCGGCCAGGGAAAGGATATCCAGCGTATGCTCGATAGCACGCGTCATGCGCTCTATTTCGTAGGCCGTCTTTCTGGCCTTGAGACTCGACGTGATCTTTTCGGCCGATATGATTTTATCCGCGTAGCCCATCCCGGAGAGAAGCCCGGACACCGTCAGATACATGCCGTGCGTCAGGCCATCACAGATTTCACTCCCTTCCGAATAGTTCAAAGCGATGGAGGAGGGATCGATCTGCTTTAAGGCCTGAGTCAGGGGCTCTTTGATTCCTTTGACATAGCTCAGCACGTGTTTGTAGACACCCAGGTCTTCGATGCTCTGACGGTCCATCTGCCCGACGATGGCGTAGGAGTCCCCGGATCTGGTGATGATAAAGGCCGAATGCCAGGTCACGTCGGCCCGGATGAGATAGTCCAGCATGGGATCACGCATGATCCCGCTCTCCCTGACGAATGTGATCCAGCAGTCGACGTCGTTTTCTTTCAAAATCCCTACGGCCTGTTTGACTTTTTCATCTATCAGCATTCATCCCTCCTTATCTTATCTCTAATGCTTATCCTTATGCTCATTGCTCATCGCAGGCGATTCATCAGGATGCACATCATATCAATGCTTATTCGGTCCGTTCCTTGAACTCCCCGGCGATCCTGATGAAGATGAGGAAGACGACGACGGCCAGGATCATGTGGCCACCCAGGACATACCAGACATACTCAGGATTCCCTCTGCCGATAAACGTACCCGAAAGCGAGGTGTAGGTCACGCCGCTCAATGCGCCTCCGATCATCGAAGCCAAAAAGTTCAAGCCCGTATACAGGCCGGCCTTTTCTTTGGGAGCGATCCAGGTGATGTACTCTTGAAGGCGGGGTGAGGAGACCATCTCGCCCACGGCGAAAAGAAATATGCCTAAAAAAATGATTGCCGGAGCCGAGACTTTGGCCAAGCCTATGACTCCGAAACCGCAGGCCATAACCAGCAAACCGAAGAGAAAAGTAGGGATGGCCCTGAAGCGCTCGATCACTCTCGAGACGAAAACCTGAAAAATCATGATGATCCAGCCGGTATGGGATATGGTCTCACCCAGGATACGCCGCACACCCTGCTCGTCGGTATGGGAAAGGAAGTTGGCGATGCCTGCCCCGACAACGCTTTTCATGGAAAGGTAAAGCCGGGCCGTGTCCAGGTTGCCGTCCACATAGACGGCGCAGAGGTTGAAAAAGCACCAGAAAGGAAGCCAGAAAAAAAGCCCGAGGATGAGGATCATGATAGTGAATTTGATGTCGGAAAAAGCGACCCCCATGTCCCTGAACTTTTGCTTCAGGGTGACGCCTTCGATCTCTCGCTTGGGTTCCTTGTAGAAGAAGACGGTGATGAGCAGCATGATGACGATGCAGACGGCCGCAGCCAGAAAGGCGTAGTTCCATGAGATGGCCCTGAGCTTCCCGGCCACGATGGGGCCGAAAGAGCCGCCTACGTTGACCATGGCGTAAAAAATGCCGAATCCCAGAGTTTTGTTGGTTTTATCTGTTGCGGCCCGAACGGTTCCTGAAATGAGCGGCTTGAAGATTCCGGCAGCCAGCCCGATGGAAAGCATGGTGAGAGCGATGCCCGTAAAAGTTTTGGTGACGATGAGCAGCAAGATGGTGGGCAGGTAAGCCAGATAGGAGACGATCAGGACTTTTTTGAATCCGTACCGGTCGGCAAAAGTTCCGGAGAACAAGGGTATGCCGTAGGACAGAAAAAGAAAGATGCTCTGGACGATCCCCAGCTCCCCGCGTGAGTAGCCCAGTGACTGCATGTAGATGCCGAAACCGAAGTAGATCCCGTAATAGGCAAACCTTTCCAGAACCTCGATGCCATTGGCCACCCAGAAAACACCCGGAAACGGCGTCCTCGGCACGCTCTTCGCCCGATTTTTTTCTTTCACTCTTACCTCTCTATCCGGAGCTAACGGGAATGTATCCCTTCTCGGACCTCAATGTTAATTGGACGTGTTAGGCGATGCATTAAAATTATTTCTTTTCAAAACGGTGCATCCAGCCGCTGAAAAGGGCCACAAACATGGCCACCAGAATAGAAGCGAGGCCGATCAAGAATAAAGGAAGGACCCCGTATGTAAAGATTATGATCGGAGCCGCTGCCGTGATGAATCCCCCGCCGAGCATCGGTTCATAAAGGATCTGCTTGAAGCCGAATGATTCGGCGGCCGGCGTTTTGAAATGCGGGTCGGCCACCCGCAGCAGCAATAGCCCCATTGCTGTGACCCCTGTCTGCATCCCGTACTCGGTGATGCTCCGTTCGAACCAGGCATCAGGCAGCATGCGCGGCGCAAGATACCAGGTGGCAAAAATCACCCAGATTAGACCAACGATCATCAGAATGGAGAAAGGAAGGAAATAGTCGAAAAACACGTCCAATTGAATGGAAGAGATGGCCGAAACCACCAGGAAATCCAGGGCCAGCCCCAGGATGCGGTCAAAGGTGCTGCGGTCCAGGTATTTGGAAAGGCCTGATTTAGTGGCAAAAAGCTGTATGAACAACCCCCCCAGCATTGCCAGGGGGAAAAGGGGAAAGCTCTGGAAAAGGTCGGGTTCCATGCCGGCGCTCACTCTTTTGATGCCTATAAGCATGTACCACCCGATCAGGATGGCCACTCCCACAAACGCGGCATGGAAAGCAAACGGTTCGAGGGCATCGGGTGAGATGGTCGTGATCGACCCGGGGCCCCGCTTCTCCTCAGGAATAAGTCCGCGGATCTCTTCGAGCGGAAGGTCTTTGGGCGACCTTATGATCTTTGTGTAGCCGCGCCTGGCCGCCATGTTGATCATGACCATCCCGAAGACGACCGAGCTGATAATACCGACCGTGGCCGACATCAGGCCGAGGTCGGAGCCGGCCGTAAATCCCAGCTTATTGAAGGCTTCAGCCATACCGGCTGCTGTCCCGTGCCCTCCGGAAAAGCCGATCTCCAGAAGACATCCAAAAAAAGCCGGAACCCCGAAAAGAGGCGTAAGCATAATAACGGTGATGCCCAATCCCACTATGTATTGTCCCATCCCTACTATCCATCCGTAACACAACTGCGGCCCTCCCTCTTTCCATACGGTCTTGAGAGAAGGAACGGTAAATCCCAGAAACAAGCAGGCAAACACCACGTTGATCAGCCGGCCGGGATAAAGGGCCCAGGACTCCATCATCTCCCAGGGGATGACGGTAAAGAAATATCTGCCGAAAATATAGGGGCCGAGAAGGAGCCCGATAAAACCAGCTATAACGGATGCGGGCAAAAAAAGCTTTTGGAGAAAGACGAATCGGGTGCGGAAGTACTTCCCGATGAGAAGCAGAAGGCTCAGCCAGCCGAGATCGATCATCAGGCCGGTGAGCTGATCCCCTGTGAATCCCATTTGACAACTCCTTTAGTCCTCCTCTGGAGGATGAAAATCTCTTTCGGTACGGGCGATAACGGTCGTTTCCGAAACTCCCGGCCTTTATACTAATTCCCTCCGGCCTCAGTTTTCAATAGGGGGACGTCATACCTAATACACTTAATTCTTCGCCTGATTCTTCCTATAGATCAGAGTCTAAGGCGCTCTACAGGGATTACCCAAGACCAGGTCGAGGTGAGATATTAAGGACTGTAGGCCAACGCCTCGCCTACAGGGCCCCCCGCTTAGGATACGAAAAAGGGGCTGGGCCTCCTCAGGTCATCAAGACATGAACTCAAAACCTGCCGCTGCGTGAAGGAATTCCACAAATGTTCGTCAGAAAAGAAAGCATCTCACTTTTTTAGGGCGGTGAGAATGGCTTCGTTGAAAGCCGGGATGTCGCGGGGTCCTCTGGAAGTGATCAAATTACCATCCACAACCACCATCTCGTCGCGGTATTCTCCTCCAGCTTCCCGAATCTCTTCAGCAACCGAAGACGCGCAGGTGAGGGTGCGGTCTTTGATAACTCCGGCTGTGATAAGGACCTGAGGGCCATGACAGATCGCGGCAACGGGTTTACCGGAATTTAGAAAATCTCGGGCAAAATTCACCGCAGCCTCATTCTCTCTCAGGACCGCAGGACCTTTTCCGCCCGGAAGGATAAGAGCATCGAAATCATCGACCCTGGCTTCACTAACAGCTTTTTCAATAGTTACCATCTGTTCGCTGTTATAAGCCTTAACCTCTCCCACAGCAGGTCCCAGGACCACTACTCTGGCTCCATGCTCTTCGAGAAATGCTTTGGGTTTGAGTGTCTCGCCGTCATGAAAGCCTTCAGCTATCAGCACCGCCAGTCTTTTCCCGGAAAGCTCCTGAGCCGATTCAGCTTCCTCAACTATAGGTTCCATGGCTCCTCCTTGTTCTTTAGCCTTTTCCCCGCAACCGATGAAAACCAAAGACATTATAAAAGCTAACGGCAGTGTCTTGTAAATATTTTTTTTCATTATCTCCTCCTTTTGAAAATTCAAGCCTCCAAATAAATGAAGCCTGTTGTTTCTATTTTTGCGGGGGCTGGCCTATCCCTTTTGAGTTTATTGTAAAATCTTGAGACAACAGGTGTCAATAAAACGAATCG
>Ga0172364_10003113_pt1 | contig 13238 bp, 13 predicted proteins | sample LakKivSesite10cm_FD_114545 | JGI IMG/M metagenome (GOLD analysis project Ga0172364, IMG submission 114545) | Sediment microbial communities from Lake Kivu, Rwanda - Sediment site 10cm | ecosystem: Environmental > Aquatic > Freshwater > Lake > Sediment | place: Rwanda: Western Province, Lake... | reverse complement strand
GCATATAAGCAGCCGGTCATGCGCGCGGATATCGAGGCCATCCGCGGCGTTGCGGTCGGCGAGGTGATTCGATCTCTGAGCTATAAAGGATTGGTCAAAATCGTCGGCCGGGCCGAAGTTTTGGGCAGGCCAATGCTGTACGGAACGACGAAAAAGTTCCTCGAAGTCTTCGGCCTGAACACTCTCAAAGACCTGCCGAAAGTGCAGGAGTTGCAAGAGCCGTCTTCTTGATGCATTCCGATTCGAACCTTAATATCTTCCATTCAGAAAGGCTGCACGATAGGTAAAAATTTCTACAAGCAGCGATGGATTATCAACCGGCGTATTTTTTTGAAATCCTCAGCGGCAGCACTTGCCGGCATGGCTTTAACGCCGTTTTCCTGCTCCGGTCCGACCGGGCGTGCTCGCAGGCCGGGAACTGTAAGATTCGGCATTGTTACCGATTGTCACTACGCCGACGCCGATACCGTCGGTACACGCTATTACCGGCATTCGCTCGACAAGCTTGCCGAATGCATCGATGCTATGAATAAGCTGCAAGTCGATTTTCTCGTGGAGCTTGGTGATTTCAAGGACCAGAATTCGCCGCCTGTCGAGCGGAAGACCCTTTCGTATCTGCGAGCTGCCGAGAGCGTGTTTCGCAAGTTTGACGGCCCAACCTACCACGTGCTCGGCAATCACGACGCCGACAGTATCTCAAAGACACAATTCCTGAATAATATCGAAAATACAGGTATAGACTCCGACAGCAGCTACTACTCATTCGATTACAACGGCGTGCACTTTGTCGTTCTTGATGCCAACTATAAAACGGATGGGGCTGATTACGACCACGGCAATTTCGACTGGACCGATGCCAATATCCCCCCGGCCGAGTTACAATGGCTCAGGCAGGACTTGGCCACGTCATGCGGAGAAGTTATTATTCTGATTCACCAGCTTCTTGACGGCACAGGCTCGCATTATGTCAAAAATGCCGCCGAGGCGCGGCAAATCCTCGAACAATCGGGCAGGAATTTAGCCGTGTTCCAGGGCCACTTTCACGATGGAGGCTACAACCTGATAGGAGGAATTCACTACTATACTTTAAAAGCCGTAATCGAAGGCCCCAGCCCGGAAAACAACTCTTACGCGATCGTAGAAGTCAGGCCGGATATGAGTATCATTGTTACCGGCTATCGTAAAGCAGACAGTAAACAGCTCGCCCCGGCATAAAGATGTCTAATCCCATGGCAGTTTTTTCGCATCGGGCTTAACTGCATAATCGGGCCGGGGATGTTCGTCGTTGAAAACGTACATATCCTCCTGCTTTTCAATGACAACGAAACTCTCATCGATTGAGCCGTCCGGACCTGTAACTTTGTCAAGCGAAAGCTTCAGGTGTTTGGCAAAAAACTTGTAAGCTCCGATACGTTTTGAGATGCCGTAATCGTGCTGCTCCTGGGGAAGGTGTAGATACTCGACTTTATCCTGTGCTCCATAGAGGCGATAGACGTTCCGGATATAGGGGAACTCCACGTCCGGCGTGTTCTTGGTCCAGTCCGTGCCGATTGAAATAAGCATCTGAGGCCGGGGCGCCGCTAGAGCGGCAATGTCCATATTATTTGTCTCGTGAGTATCACTTTTGTGGATAGGCATACCGCTTTCGCAGTTGCAGCCGCCGAAGAAATGGGCCGAGACCATTACCGTAGGTATCGAGACGGCAATGCGGTCATCGACGGCGGTGAGCAAAAACGTCTGCGTCCCCCCGCCCGAAGCGCCCGTGATTCCTATACGGCTGGGATCCACGTCTTTGCGAGAGGTCAGAAAATCCACGGCACGAATACTGTTCCATAACTGCAATTTCAAGACCTTCGGCCGGTCGTGCCTCCAGCCCGCGTTTTTCCAATCGCCGTATCCCACCATATCGTAAGAGAATACGACGGCCCCCATGCGGGCAAGTGTGGCACATCGTTTTTGCATATCCGGCCGGAAGCGTCCGTAGTCGCCTGGGCTGCTGAAATGGCCGTGGGGGCAAAGTATCCCGGCAAATGGCCCGTTGCTCCCTCGCGGATGATACAAGCTGCCGGTAACAAAGACGCCTGGCAAGGACTCAAAAGCGGCGTTTTCTACGGTATAGCCATCATACTGGCGTTTGCTGTGTATGATTGGTTTGAGCGGACACCTCTCGGGCAGCAGCCAGAGCTCAGCCCCCCGAAGAATGCCTTCACGAACCTGCCCGGCACGTGCCTTCCACTGCTCAAGGTTGGAATAGCTTTGGGCAAACTTCGCAAGCTGTTCCTTAGCCGCCTCCTCGCTTTGATAATTACCCTGACAAAGTTGAGGTTTCTTTTCCTCGGCGCCCGGTACGGGGACGAAGAATCCGAGCACAAGTATGGATATGCTGATAACCAATGTCTTGTAGATACCACTTATTTGACTTTGCATTTTTGACCTCCTGATACGCCATCCTTATAAATATTTACATTATTGGGCCTACCATTCCGCCAACGGCTTTAATTCAACGGAACTTTTGTAACGGCCGCCCTTCCATACAGGCGATAGCAGAATAGCAACTCGTACATTATCTTTCGCGTCGTCAAGCCGTAAAATTAAGCGTTTGACGCCTTTGTTGGCCTTCTCCGGCGGCTTTTGCTCGGCGGACTCGACCGTAAACGGGGCGTGATAGGGTGACAAGACCCGCGCGACGAGTTCTTTGCCGTCGATGGTCAGTCTCGCAATCCATTCTTTTTCCAGCGAAATTTCCGCATCCGTCGTCATCGCCCAGACAAGCTCGCAGGGCTTTTCGATTTCGAATTCATCCTGCACAAGAACTGCCTCCCTGCCACCCAGCATTGCGATACCTCGCGTGACTTTCTTCGAAAACTTCTCATAAGCGCTCGTCAAATCTATCAGGGCAAACGCCGAGGACTTCTCCGACTCGAATTTGATGAACTTCGATGTCGCCATTGGGTCCTGGTCTTCGCCGCCCAGCAACGGCACGCTGTGACTTTTAGAATTCAGGCGGTAATAATTCCACCGTCCACCGCCTCTTCCCTTGTCCCAGTAGCCGGAAAGATTATAATCATCCGAGCCAAGATCGCGGACCCAGCGCTCTCCCAGAGCATCCAGCTCGAAGTCACCCAGATCCAAATGCCCGTGATTGACCTGGTTATACCCTGCCTTGACGCCCACCCAAATCGCCTCCGGATCGTCCCATGCACTCCTGAATACGGCCACTTCCACGGGTCCGCGGAAATAACGGTCAAGGTCTCTCGCCGGCAGCTTACCGCTCGGCTCCGGCATGTACCATACCACGTGCTGCGGACCGGCTCTGTATTTTGCCAGTATGGCGCGTTCATCATGAGCATAGAAAGGTTTATTAAATGCGCGCGCCAGCCAGAACAGGCACGGCAGCGTTCTTCTGGAGCTTCTTTCTCCGACGTCGGCCATGTTGAAATATAGACCGGTCGGTCCGGCCGTATATATCGGAAAATCTCCCGATTCGGCCAGCCCTTCGATTTGAAGAAGGCCAAAATCGCTGCCGAGCGCGCTTTGCAGAGCCGCCAGTCCGTAAGCGGTATAGTGCGTTGCATAGCTCCAGTAGCCGGGGCCTTCCCCCCAGGCGCCATCGGGACCGTAACTTTTAATGGCACGAGGTAATGACCGGACGGCAGCCGCGACTATCTGCTCAGCAAATTGCGGGTCCGACTCGGCAATCGCCAGTGCGCCGACTATCAGTCCGCCATTGCAAACCTGGTTCCAGTTGTGTTCGCTTCGTACCCAGCCGCTCTTCTCGTACGCGGTCAGTCCAGGCTCCAGGCCGTTTTTTATAAGGCCGGTTTTGATTTTTTCCCTCGTCCCGGCGTCCATATAAGAGTAAAGCCAGTCATAACCGAGCCCGACGGCATGAGACATCTCGGCCGTATCGAGAAAATGGGATGGATTCCAGTCTTCGAATGCACACACGGTCAGCATGTTATCGACGGCTTTGCCGGCGTACTTTTCCTCGCCCGTCCAGCGGTATGCAAGACCGAGGGCGTAAACTCGTCGAAGACATTCTCTGCTTACGTGAAGCAGACGGGGACCGATCTTTCTGTACGTGAGCATCGGTTTGCCGGCACATTCGTCCGCCTCTTCGAGAACGTCCTTCACGCACTTCTGCAAAACATTATCTTCTATGTACAGTTCTTTCAGACGTTCCAAGTCTTTATCCTTGAGCATCAATCGCGGATGGCCCCTGTCGAGCGTTTTCAAAACCGCGGTAGGATCTATTGCCGCCTGCCCCGCCGCCACAGTCAGATAAGAAAAGCTCACGATTATCACCATTGCTGCGAATCTGCATCTCATCACTAAAATCTACCTCCAATCATGGACTGTACATTCATTTTATCGCTGCTCACCAAGAAAAACCAAAACATCCTTGTCAGAACCAATGGGTCATTTCCCGTATGATACCAGCAGATGTTATAGAAGATTTGCCGCTTGCAGGGCAAGGAAAATCTTTGCTCCCCCTTCAGAAATTGCTTATGATAAGACGGCAATTAATTCTGTTTTAGATTGAGATTGATTTTATGAAAAAATTCATTTATAAGACAAAACAAAAAATGGCAGAGGCCGCTGCCGCCGCGGCAGCAAAGGCCATTAACAGCGCGATAAAAAATAACGGCCGGGCGAATATTATTCTCGCAACCGGAACCAGCCAGCTCGAAATGTTAAAGAACCTGACGGAAGTGGAAACAGTTGACTGGTCGAAAGTCACAATGTTTCATTTGGATGAGTATATCAACATGGGGGCGAACCATCCGGCGAGTTTCAGAAAATTCCTGAAAGAGCGGTTCGTGGATAAAACGCCGGGCCTCAGTGCCGTTCATTTTATTGCCGGCGACGCCAATGACCCGGAGCAGGAGTGCCGGAGAGCAGGCTCTTTGATAGCCAGACACCCTATCGACGCGGCAATGGTGGGAATCGGTGAAAACGGGCACCTGGCGTTTAACGACCCACCGGCGGATTTCGAAACCGAAGAGCCGTACATCATCGTCCAATTGGATGAGAAATGCAGGAAACAGCAGTTGGGCGAAGGCTGGTTCGAAACGCTGGAACAGGTGCCCCGCCGGGCTATCTCAATGAGCATCGGGCAGATTATGAAAAGTAAGTGCCTGATAGTAACGGTTCCTGACCGGCGCAAAGCCGAGGCGGTGAAAAACGCTCTCGAAGGAAAGGTAACGCCGACGTGCCCGGCCTCGATATTACAGCGGCACGGCAATTGTAAGGTATTCCTGGACGCCGAGGCGGCCTCGCTGCTCAATCCATCGCACACAAACCGCCCACGGGTGTGATAATCTCCGCCTTTACCGGCAGCTTGCGCGGCAGATAGTACTGTTCAGCCATATTTTGAATCAGTCGCCGGGCGTGCTCACTTTCGACGATCGCCACGATGCATCCGCCCATCCCGGCGCCGACAAGACCGGCGCCTACAACGCCTTCGGTTGCCAGCGCAATGTCAACAAGCGTGTCGATTTCGGGAAGGCTGACGTTATATCCGCCGCCCTGCCGCCACAGCTCGGCCCGGCTCATACGCCCGGGATCGCCTGATTCCAGATCGCTTATCAAAGCTTCAATCCGTTCGTCGGGATAGCTGTTGTCGGTGGGCACGCGCCGGCCGTCAATAAGCCTCGTCACGCGATCGCCGTCGTGGGAGATGTTGATAAGCTCGCCGAACGTTTTAACGTCACCGGCTCGTAGGCATTTTAGAGCCATTTCGGCACGAATACACTCGGTGATGCCGTAAAGACATACCTGCCGGATGGGATAGCCCTCTTTGGGCTCGGCGTGACTTCTGAACACACGATGAATCTTTTGCCCCTCTGCCGGAAGAAGTTTTAAAACTCCGGTTCTGTTAGCGGAAGCAGGCAGTGATTTCACCATTCGATAGATCTGGCTCTCATCAACGCCGAGCCTTTCAGGATTGACATCACGAAGCCGTTCGAGCTTATCGGCGTGCTCCGGGAAGTTTTTGCGTATTAACATCAAGCCGAATACATACGCAGAGACCCGGCTGTTAAAGATATCGCGGGCGCCGGCCTGTTTTTCTGCCGTAATGCCGCTATTGGCCAAAACGAAGCAATAGCCGGCCGGAAGCGACGCCTCCTCTACGGATAATGGAAAAGCCCCGATATGAAGAATCGTATGGGGCCTGTCGTATATAATAGCAGCATGGTCGCTGCAGCCGCCGCGTGTGCCCACATACCATTCGGCAAAGCCCCAACGTTCAACTAAATCCGCAGGTTTAATGCCGAGCGAGTTTAACCGTATTACAGCTTCAACCGTTGTCATAACCAGGGCCGATGATGAGCTCAGGCCAGCCGCCCGCGGCACGTTGCCGTAAACCATCATATTCATCCCTTTGATAGCCGGTGCAAAGCTGCCGTCATCTTTTGTGTTAAGGTACTGAAGGTACAAAACCGCGGCCCGGATATAATTCGACCAGCTCACCGATGGATCGTGCATTCGTTTTTCGTACTCATCGTGACACCACGTGTCCCAGTTCTCGATTTTTTTCCCCGCCGGCAGACATCGGCTTATATTGAACTGCTCATCAGGAAAGTCATTCGACTCGATGTTTTTCGCCAGTACCAGGTCATCTTGGCGCGGCTCTACAACAAGCCACATGTGCTTGACGGCAATAGGATTGACCGGGCCGCCCCGATGGTCAATATGCGTGCCGAGAAGGTTGACTCTGCCGGTCGAGCGGATTACCAGGACGTCGCGGTCCGCCGTGAATCTGCCGGCAAACGCTTCGAGAGTACATAAATACATCTTAGCCGCTTCAAGTTTTAAATCATCATTATCACCATAGATTTGATGCAGCTTTTTACGAAAGTTGCTGTTTGTATCTTTAATCAACTCAATCCAACTGCTGATGGGTTGCAGGCCCTTGATTTCAAAAGACATAAGTTTTGTCCTCTAAGCTGTATCCTGGCTGTTTGCAAGTGAGAGGAATAATAGGGGATTAACAGCCAGCAAGGCAAGAAAAATCTCCTGCCGTGGCCGGCGGGAATTGAAATCGCGTATTTGACAAAGATATAGAAATCTCGTATAAGAATGGTTCTTGGAAACCGGATAAAAGAATGGGTCATAAAGTACAGATTTCAAAAAGCATAAAGATACGTGGGCTGGTGGACCTCCAGGTCAATGGCTATAAGGGGGTGCATTTTTCCGATATAAACCTGACGAGAGAAGATTTTGTACTGGCCTGCAATGGCATTTTCGAGGCTGGCACGACGGCGTTTCTGCCGACGATGATTACAAGTCCGAAGGATGTTTACGAGCATAACCTGCCCATCATGGCGGCGGTCCTTCAGGAAAGCGAATTTCGCGGTCGGCTCCTGGGAATTCACATCGAAGGACCTTTTATCTCGGCACAGAATGGTACCCGGGGGGTGCATGACGAGCGGTGGATTTCGAAACCCGACGTGGATTATCTCAGGCAGCTAATTGACTGGGCCGACGGCTGGCTCAAACTGCTCACAATCGCAGCCGAACCGGATGGAGCCGAAAAGCTTGCCCGCTACGCTGTTGACCATGGTATTACAGTTTCTCTCGGGCATCAGAATGCGACAGAAGCCGATTTGGCCCGGCTGGTGCAAGCCGGCGCCGTCTCGTTGACCCACCTCGGCAACGGCGTGCCGGCAATGCTGCCCCGGCATGAAAATCCCATCTGGGCGGGGCTTGGTAACGATGACCTTATCGCGATGATTATCACCGACGGCAACCACCTGCCGGCGTCGATTCTGAAAACCATCATCAGAACCAAGGGCCCCGAGCACTGCGTGGTCGTCAGCGACGTTTCACCACCGGCAGGGCTGCAAGCCGGTCAATACGAAGTGCTCGGCCATAAGATTGTGCTGGAGAAGACCGGTCGGCTGAATGACTTGACGACAGGATATTTGGCCGGTTCATCCGCGACGATGTTACAATGTATGAACCACCTTGCGTCCCTGGATCTGGTCAGTTGCGAGGAGCTTTTCACTATGGGGTTCGATAATCCGCTGGCGCTGATCGGCCTTGATCCCGAAAACGTTGCTTATGGCCGGGATATCATGTTCGATAAGGACCATAAAAATTTTCGACTTAAGGCCTAAATGCTTTTGCATAAAAGGCGTGCGCTCCGTCGTGTCAAATAGCAGTCTTTTTAACTTTACAGGAACGTCCGGACCCATTACAATGCGGACTGTATACTGAAATTCCTCAGTGAAACTGAAATTGAAAACGATATACGCAATATAAGAATGGCTGGTAAAATCATTATTGACACCGAACGATGCAAGGGCTGCGGCTTGTGCGTGGCGGTGTGCCCAAAAAAGGTAATCATTATCTCCAAAAACTCGAACAGCATGGGTTATTTTCCTGCGGAAGCAAACAACTCCGGCTGCACGGGCTGCACAATGTGCGCCATTATCTGTCCGGACGCTGTCATTGAAGTACTCCGTGACGATTCCGGCGACGTCGAGATTATTGTCGAGCACGGCCAAAAGAACAAACCAAAATCGATCAAGGAAAAAAGTGCCTCCAAGGGTTTACGCTGGGATGAAAAATAAAATGGATGAAAAGATAAAATCCCTGATAAGCCAAATAAAAGAACATCTGATTAAGATGTACGGAGCAAGAATCAAGAAGGTCATATTATATGGTTCTTATGTAAGAGGTGAGGCTACGAAGGATTCAGATATCGACTTGCTTGTGCTTGTTGACCAGTCTCTAAATCCCTTTGAAGTCAGAGAAAGACTAAGCGACCTTCTGTTTGATATACTTCTTGATGAAGGCGAGCTTGTTTCAGTTATTGTAGTTCCAGAACACTTCTATAAAAATTACAATTCCCCATTCATGTTAAATGTGAGGAAAGAAGGATTAGTAGCGTGAAAGAAATAAGGGATTTCATAAATAAAGCCGAGAAATTCATGATTACAGCCGAACAAGCTCTCGATATCGAAGATTATGATTCCTGTGTTTCAAGGTGTTATTATGCAATGTTTTTTATGGCAGAAACAGCACTTCTTACTAAAGGGATAACTGTTTACTCTCATAAGGGTGTGATAAATAAGTTTGGGGAACATTTTATAAAAACAAAAATTCTTGAGAGAGAATTGGGAAAAGCGATTAATGATGCTTATGATAAACGAATTATTGGAGACTATGGAGTAGGTTTTACAATCACAAAAGAGCAAGCCAAAGTTCTGTTCGAAACCGCTCAGGATTTTGTTAGTAAATTGAAAGATTTTCTGCTGAAGCAAGTATGAGTGAACGGATTTTAATGTGTGGGAACGAGGCACTTGCCGAGTCGGCGATACTTGCCGGCTGCGACGCTTATTTCGGCTATCCGATCACGCCGCAAAACGAAATCCCCGCTTATATGTCGCGCAGAATGCCCGAAGAAGGCCGCGTTTTCGTACAGAGCGAGAGCGAATTAGCCGCGATTAATATGGTCTTCGGGGCCTCAGCTACCGGCAAAAAGGCAATGACAAGCTCCTCGAGTCCCGGCATCAGTCTTATGCAGGAAGGAATCAGCTACCTGGCGGGCGCCGAACTGCCGGCGGTCGTGGTAAATGTCATGCGAGGCGGACCCGGCCTGGGTAACATCGCCCCATCGCAGGGAGATTATTTTCAGGCCACCCGCGGCGGCGGGCATGGCGATTATAGGACAATCGTACTCGGGCCGTCAAGCGTGCAGGAGCTGGTCGATTGTATGCCGCTCGCCTTCGACCTGGCGGACCAATATCGGACGCCTGTGATGATTTTAGCGGACGGCATCCTGGGCCAGATGATGGAGCCGGTAGTATTAGAGAAAAAGAAGGGCCGGGAGCTGCCGGCCAAGGACTGGGCATTGACCGGAGCTAAAGGCAGAGGGCAAAACATCGTTCGCTCATTGTGGCTCAAAGAGGGAGCACTGGAAGAGCTCAACTATAAGCTAAGGGACAAGTACAAACGGGTGCAGGAAGCCGAGGTGCTCTGCGAAGAATACGGGATCGATGATGCTGAACTCGTTGTGGTTGCGTACGGCATCGCGGCAAGAATCGTACGTGGCGCGGTCAGCAAAGCAAGAGAAGAAGGAATTCCAGCCGGCTGGATTCGCCCGATTACGCTGTGGCCGTTTCCAACCGAGCAAATCAGCAGGGCCGCGAATGAATTTCGGATTTTCCTTGTTGTTGAGATGAGCAACGGCCAAATGGTCGAAGATGTAAGGCTGGCCGTCAACGGCAAATCGCCGATCCTGTTTTACGGCCGGCCGGGCGGTGGCGTACCGAACGTTGACGAAATCCTCGAAAAAATCAAACAATTGACTTTAAGACCGAAAAAGTAATGAAAACTGTTTTTAAGAGAACACCGACGCTTAAGGATTGCCCGACGCACTACTGCCCCGGGTGCGGGCATGGAATTGCCCATCGGCTTATAGCAGAGGTCATCGACGAGCTGGACATACGTGATCGAACGATCGGCATAGCGCCCGTCGGTTGCGCCGTCTTGGCTTATGATTACCTCGACGTGGATATGGTTGAAGTGGCACACGGCAGGCCGCCGGCGGTGGCCACGGGAATGAAAAGAACCAATCCGGACAAAATTATCTTTTCTTATCAGGGCGACGGCGACCTGGCGAGTATCGGCGCCGCCGAGATTTTGCACGCCGGACACCGCGGCGAGCAGATTACGGTTATCTTTATCAATAATGCCGTCTATGGAATGACCGGCGGACAAATGGCCCCCACGACGATGCTCGGCCAGGTGACGGCGACAACTCCCAAGGGCCGGACCGCCATCGAGCAGGGTTATCCGCTTCAGGTCTCGGAGCTTCTGTCGACACTGCCGGGAACGATTTATATCGAGCGATGCGCGCTTAGCAGTGTAACCCGTGTCCGCAATACTAAAAAAGCCATCAAACACGCCTTCGAGCTGCAGCTCGAAGGCGCCGAGGGCTTGTCACTTGTGGAGGTTCTTTCACCATGCCCGACATATTGGCGGATGAGCCCGGCCAAGTCAATGGAATGGATTGAAAGTAATATGACTAAGGTCTTCCCCCTCGGACGATTGAAGGGTTAACAATGGCTGCAAACGGTTTTTACGAGGAGATTATTATTGCCGGTTTTGGTGGGCAGGGGATTATACTTGCCGGCAAGCTGCTGGCGCAGACGGCCATGAAGGCCGGCAAGGAAGTAACCTATATGCCCTCCTATGGTGCGGAGGTTCGCGGCGGCACCGCGAATTGTATGGTGATAATTTCGGAGACCGAAATCGCCTGCCCGGTAGTCGGCAGGCCGGATTCACTGATTGTCCTGAACAAGGCGTCGCTGAACAAATTCGTCCCGCGTATCAAGAGCGGCGGCCTTCTCATAATGAACAGCTCTTTGATCGACGTATATCCGGAATTGGATGATTCTATCGAAATCGTTTCGGTTCCCGCCGACGAATTGGCCGTCGAATTAGGCAGCCCCAAGAGCGCCAATATGATAGCACTGGGTGCGTACCTGCGAAAGCGCGGATACTTGAATTCGGAGGCGGCGGCCAAGGCCCTGCCGGATGTTCTCGCTGAGCGATACCATCAAACCTTACCACTCAATATCAAGGCTCTCCACAAGGGGAGCGAATACGTCAGCAATAACTGTCATTATTAAACATAAAAGGTGCGGCAAGACTGATTATAAAGATTGCAAACAGCAGGATGATTCACACGTGTAAATGACTTGATTGAGTGGCCTTCTCACATTATAATATTCCACGTACTATAAATAAAAGATAATCAATCAGATAATGGAAAAGTGAAATGGCCAAAAAATCATATGACAGGAATCCCCGGGCAATCTGCAGCTTTTGCGGCAGGTCGGGAAGTCAAGCTGATACGCTTATAGAAGGGCCGGATAAGGTCTTTATCTGCCCCGAATGTGTGGAACTCTGCCATAATATCATCCTGCAGGACCGCAAACGTGGGACCAAAGGCAGCGTCAGCTTTAAGAAAATGCCAAAGCCCAGAGAAATCAAAGAGTACCTGGACCAGTATGTCATCGGACAGGAGCACGCCAAAAAATACCTCTCGGTCGCGGTGCATAATCACTATAAACGGCTTCTACACAGCGATAGCAACAACAGCGACGTCGAGATAGATAAATCGAATGTCCTGCTCATCGGCCCGACCGGCTCGGGCAAGACGCTGCTTGCCCGCACCCTCGCCCGCGAGCTGGAGGTGCCGTTCGCAATATGTGACGCCACGACGGTCACCGAGGCGGGGTACGTCGGCGAAGACGTCGAGAATTTCCTGCTGCGCCTGCTGCAGGACGCCGACTACGACATTGAAGCGGCACAGCGGGGCATTGTTTATATCGATGAAATCGACAAGATAGGCAAAACATATCAAAACATTTCGATCACTCGTGACGTCTCCGGAGAAGGAGTCCAGCAGGCCCTGCTGAAAATGCTCGAAGGCACCATCGCCAACATTCCCCCGCAAGGCGGTAGAAAGCATCCGGAACAATCCTACATTCAGATGGACACCTCGCAGATATTGTTTATCTGCGGCGGCACATTCGTCGGGCTGGAAAACATTATCAAGAAGCGGCTCGGCAAAAAAATGATCGGATTCGACTCGGAAATGTCTCGTAAAAGCGACGAAAAAGCCGAGTACAGTGACATCCTGAACCAGGTTATCCCGGAAGACATCATTGAGTTCGGAATGATTCCCGAAATGGTAGGAAGACTTCCAGTCATTACGACGCTTTCCGTTCTCGACGAAGCAGCGCTCATCGACATATTGACCAAGCCGAAAAACGCCTTGTGCAGGCAGTACCAGAAATTTTTTGAGATGGAAGACGCCGAGCTTGAGTTCACGGAGGGGGCCTTGCGCGCATTGGCGGAGAAGGCTCTAAAGCATGACACCGGCGCCAGAGCGCTGCGCTCGATTACAGAGGAACTCATGATTGATTTGATGTACCAACTGCCGGAAGAATCCAAACCGACAAAATATGTCATCACTCGCGAAATCGTCGAACGCAAGGCCGATTTATTCACGGCAAAACAAAAGACAAAAAAAGAATCGGCATAAAGCAAATTTTACTCAAGCCGACAGGGCCAGACACGTGAATAAAGTTAGAGCAAACAGGAATCGAACGATCACGCTTTGCCAAGGAGAAACAGATCGATACGGCATAGATTTAATTCACATATCTAAACCTGTCCATGAGGATACTCTCTGTAATAAGATAGTAAACCAGGAT
>Ga0172364_10003112_pt1 | contig 13240 bp, 11 predicted proteins | sample LakKivSesite10cm_FD_114545 | JGI IMG/M metagenome (GOLD analysis project Ga0172364, IMG submission 114545) | Sediment microbial communities from Lake Kivu, Rwanda - Sediment site 10cm | ecosystem: Environmental > Aquatic > Freshwater > Lake > Sediment | place: Rwanda: Western Province, Lake... | reverse complement strand
TGGAGCTATTTACTTGAATATGAAAATAGAGGGGCCTTTGCATGAGAAGACAAGGCAGTGGTCGGTGATTTCTACGGTTTGTTTTATTATTGCCTATATTGTGTTAACGATGGCTACCATCATGCATATGAAACACATGGTAGCCAGGGTAGATGGCAAAGGACATCTCTATTGGATTGGCATTGTAGCTATGCTATGTATTGCTATGATTCCTCATTTGCTTCGTAAAAAAGATGATGGATGGGCTTTTCTTTCTTCTTGTTTTAGTATTACTTTGCTTTTTGTACTTTTTGGTCTTGGCATTTATCCAGAGCTTATTCGATCTAGTATTTCTCCTGAGATCAATAGCATCACAATTTTTAATTCTGCCTCTTCAGAACTTACTCTGAAAGTCCTTCTTATCATTGCAGGTATTGGTGTTCCTTTGGTTTTAGCGTATGGATTTTGGATTTATAGAATTTTCAGAGGTAAGGTTAAATTAGATCATTCTAGCTACTAATGTTACAAGTATTTTAGAATTGTCTTTTCTTCAAAAAAACAGCACGTTTTAGTATACTTTTTCCCTTACGGTATAACCGACAACTGTTAACGAGGAGAATACACATGAAACGCTGTCTGACGGTGATTTTAGCTTTACTATTTCAAGTCATGGAAGTAAAAGCAGAAGATGCTCAATATCAATTTGTAGGATCTCATTTTCTTGCAAGCTACTATGGATGTGATGCAAACACATTAAACGATCGAGATCTGCTTGTTCGAGCTATGACAGAGGCGATTGAAGCTTCTGGAGCTACTTTATTAAAAATGGCCGATTATACGTTTGATCCTATGGGAGTGACTATTGTAGCGCTTCTTTCAGAAAGTCATGCCAGCATTCATACCTATCCAGAATTTGGAGCTTGTTTTGTAGACTTTTTTACTTGTGGTGATCGATGTGATTACACGAAGTTTGATGCTCTTTTCAAAAAGGCTTTGCAGGCTAGCTCTTGCAACAGCCAGTACATCTCTAGAAACTAAGATAAGATCTTGCTAAAATCCAAAGACTCTCCAGCAAGAGTGTACGCGATAGGAGGGTAGTTGGCTGTTTTATCGAGAAGCTGAGCATAGTAGGTTGCATATTCTTCCGGGGTTTCTTCTGACCCTGGAGGTCTTATCCCTAAGAAAACAAGGTCTGCCTCAAGAGAATGTTTTTTCATTGTTGAGGAAAAAATATCACCCGTTTCATGAAGGGCGATCTCTGTATCAAGTTCTAAGCGGGAAGAAGTGACAAAAGAGCGTAGGTTCTCTTGCATAAGAGGGATATCAGAAGCGACGCTGACAACTGTTTTTAAGGTGACACTAGAGCCATTCCAATGTTCACTTGTTTGCAGCATGTGCGCCATGACGAGCATAAGCTCAGAGTTGTTTTTGCTTCTTCCTCCCCACCACACGTTGATAGATTTTTTCTGTTTTAAAGAATCTTTGATATGAAGCCTTTGTGTGAGGCCGTTTTCTCTGATGATAATGAGATTTTTTTTGTTTTTGTGAGCTAAGAGAATGATGTCTGCAAACAGAGGGATTTTTTCAGGTTTTTCGGAAGCGCCAAGTACAATGGTGTTGGGACATAGGTGCCCAAGACCTATATCTTCTATAAGAGGGTGCATCCCTTCCAATAGATTTGAAGCTTGTTTTGTTTTGATAAGAGCAGGAATGTTTCTTCGCTTGAGAAACAAAGAGAGCTTTTCTTCTTCGCTATACACATCAGAAGAGGTGATGATGGAAGAGACAATCAAAAACCCTTTTTTGTGCGTTAAGGCGCTAGTGAGCTCTGTAAGATGAGCTCTCAGTAGTGGGTCTCCCACAAATACCAAGAGGTTGGGACGCCAAGTTTTTGGAGAAGCTTTTAAGTGTTCTAGCTTATAAATAGCATACCTTGAGCAAAAAAGGAGGATGCTATAACGCATGTCTTCCCAAGAGGAGTGTAAATGTCTTTTCTTCATGAGAAGGTATAAAATGCTTACACCACCTGCAGCGCCAAGGCTAATAGCAGGATCTACAAGCAACATGACTACAATACATAAAGCTGATCCAAGTAACGAAAGAGCTGCTGGTGTTTTAAAGGTAGGTCTCCAGCTGGGGTTATGAATCAGCGCCTCGATACCTGTCGCAGCATTCAAGGTGCCATAGGAAATGAGGAAAAACATAGAGAGCAGGGGCGCTATAGCGTTGATGTTTCCTAGTGAAGCTCCAAGAAAAGAGATCATCATCGAAAAAAGGACTGCTATATGGGGATTTCCAAATACTTTTGGGATGATACCATCTTCTGCAAACGATTTTAGACTATTGGCTGCGTTGATAGAAGAGCATAAGGCTGCACTTAACGTCGATCCTAAAATACCTACTCCAACAAGGGTAGGTAATAGGGAAAGCTTTTGCATAATCAGAGGCTGAGAAAGAAGCACATCTTGCTCTTGCTTTGAGAGAATATACGAAGTGCTAAGGTAGATAAGAGAGGTTGTTATAATAGCAGAAAGAAGCCCCCAAGGGATGGATCGAGAGGGGGTTTTTAATGAGTTAATAAAAGAAAGGCCTCCTTCGATACCGGTAACTACAGGAAAAAATATGGCAAATAAAGGCCAAAAGGAACTTTTATGAAGAAAGGTGGCGCTTGAGACTGCACCGTAAGGTGTGTAACCTAAGTAAAATACAAGCATAGTGACACATACAAGAGTAAAGATAAGCGGTTGCAGCCTTAGCACGGTATGAGAAGAAAATAACACTAAAAGGGTGGTGGCAGCTAAGACGGCAAGTGCAATGGTTTGTAGAGAAAAAAAGGGAAAGAATAGATGTAGTCCTTCAGCAAATCCCAAAGCATAAAAAGAGGTGCTGAGTGCTTGCGCTAAAAAGAGGGGTAAACTGATAGCAGATCCCACTTCGACTCCAAAGCTTCTAGAAAGAAGGAAAAAAACGCTACCTGTTTCTATTTTTAGATTAGAGACTGTCGAGGACATGGAAAGAGCTGTGATGCTTGTTACAAGTACAGCAAGAAAGATGATTACAGAGGTATAAAAATACCCTATCGAGCCAACAATAAGTCCTATACGGAGAAAAAAACCTACGCTGAGTAGTGTCAAAAACGTTGGTAAGAAGACAGCAGAAAATCCATTATAGATGGTTTTAGAGGCTGTAGGCGATGAGGTGGACATAAGATTAGTGCCGAAGCTTTCCTGACCAGCCTAGTTTGGTGCGCAAAGTAGAGTAATAATCTCTGCGTTTTAAGGTCACAAGGCGAAAGGTTTTGTTGCTCTTTTTAAAAGAGAAAGATTGCCTAGGTGTTATATGTATTGTATCTAAACCATCTGCGATGACTTCAATTTTTGGATAATGGCTTTGGTATTCAATACGTAACTCTTGTGTTGTTGTCAGTACGATGGGTCTATTGGAGATGGTATGAGGGCAGATGGGTGTAATCACAAAACCATCAAGGCCAGGACTTAAGATAGGGCCTCCTGCAGCAAGAGAATAGGCGGTAGATCCGTTGGGAGTTGCTAAGATGATACCATCCGCTTCAAAAGTGTTGAGATAAAGATCGTCCAAATAAATAGAGAGCTCTATTAAGGAAGGATTATGCGCTCTATGCATGACAAAGTCATTGATAGCATAGAAAGTCTGTCCGTTAGGGGCTTTTCCTTCAATCATCAGCCTATTTTCGATGGTGTAGGCTCCCTCTAAGAAATCTCGCAGACTAGGTAGTAAATCACTCGTTGGAACATCAGCCATAAATCCGAGATGTCCTAAGTTAATGCCTAAAATAGCAGCTTTCAGATGTCTATATTTATGAGCAAGTCTTAGGATGGTGCCATCGCCTCCCATAGAGATAAGAAACTCCACTTCCTTTACAGAAGATAAGGGATCTACACTGAGGGCGTCAGTATAAGGGGGTTCTGCTACAACCTTGACTTTGTGAGCATGAAAGAAATCTACAATTTGCTTTGCAAGTTTGGTGGCATCTGGATGTGTGGGATGAGGAAAAATGGCGACAATCATAATGGGGCCGCTGGTAGGGGTTCTTTGGCTATATGTTTGAGTATTGTTTCTGCAACGGTTTGAGCGTCGAGACCGATGGCTTTTGTTAACTCCGCATGGGATCCATGATCTATATAAATATCGGGAATGCCTACATTGAGCGTTTTTATAGGAGAATGGCCACAGTTTTGAAGAGCAAAACTATTTATAATCATGCCAAGGCCACCTTGCAGGGAATGCTCTTCTAAGGTGACAACAAGCTTATGTGTAGCAAAAACCTGAGTGAGTAATGCATGATCTAAGGGTTTGATAAAGATAGGGTCTATGACGGTCACGTAGATTTCTTCTCGCTCCAAAAGAGCTCTCACTTCCATAGCTGTTGCACATTTGTGTCCAAGAGCGATAATTGCAACATGAGACCCTCTAGCAAGAATTTCTCCTTGTCCTATAGGGCGATTCACAAGGGGGAGATTGTCATCTTCTGTGGCAAGATTGGGATAACGAATGACAGCTGGAACATCAAAAGTCAGAGCACTTTCCAAAAGCTCTTTGAGTAGTTGTCCATTTCTTGGTTGCGCAATGACAAGGTTGGGCATGGTATTAAGAAAAGCAATATCGTAAATACCGTTATGGGTTACACCATCGCCTCCAGCAAGGCCGCTACGATCAAGAGCAAAAAGTACAGGGAGTTTTTGAAGGCAGACATCCTGGAATACATTGTCTAAAGCTCTTTGGAAAAAAGTGGCATAGACACATACAACCACTTTTTTGGTTGTATCACTGGCAAGTCCTCCAGCAAAGGTCACACAATGTCCTTCAGCAATCCCTACATCAAGGCAGCGGTTTGGGTATTTTTCCATATAAGCTGTAAGGCAAGAGCCGGCTGGCATAGCAGGGGTGAGAGTGATCACATGAGGACATCTGTCTGCAATAGCAAGCATATGCTTTCCAAAGATCTTGGGAAAGGTGGGCTTGCTGGATGGGTTAGGCAAAAACTTTCCTGTTGCTGGCTCAAAAGGGCGGGCTCCGTGATAGCAGGTAGGGTTTTCAATGGCCTTTGGCATCCCTTGTCCTTTTACAGTAAAGGTATGGATGATACAAGGAGTGTTTGTGTGTTTAACTCCTTCTAAAGCGTGAATCATTTTTTTGAGATTATGACCATCAATAGGGCCGATATAAGAGAGGCCATACTGCTCGAAAAAGGGTGCTGTGCTGACAAGGTTTTTTAAAGACTCTGTAATTTTGTGTCCTCCTTCAGCAAAAAACTCTCCACATCCAGGGATTTTGCGAAGGGTGTTTTCAATATCGGCATATACTTTGTTTGAAGTGGGGTTGTTGAACATGCGACTAAGAATGCTTGTGATAGCTCCTACATTTTTCGAGATCGCCATCGCATTATCGTTAAGAATCAAGATGAAGTTTTTCAGATGTTTGGGGATGTTGTTCAGAGCCTCATGGGTTAAACCACAAGTGAGCGCGGCATCTCCTAAAATGGGGATTACATGATAGTCTTCTTGGTTTAAATCTCTTGCTTTGACAACACCTAATGCTAAAGAAAGAGCGGTACCAGCATGCCCTGCAAAAAAATGATCATGAGAAGATTCTTCAGGGGAAGCAAAACCTGATAAGCCCTGAAATTTTCTGATGGTATGAAAGCGATCATTACGCCCTGTAAGAATCTTGTGAGCATAGGTTTGATGGGAAGTGTCAAAAAGGAACTTGTCTGAGGGAGAATCAAATACTTTATGCAGAGCTATTGTTAACTCCACAACACCGAGATTAGAAGCTAAATGACCGCCATTTACTGACATGACTTCAATAATTCTCTGGCGTATGTCTAGAGCAAGCACTTCGAGCTGCTCAAGACTCAGCGATTTAATCTCAGAAGGATCTACGATCCTTTGTAAAAATGACTTCATGATTCGCTGACAGTTCTTGTTAAATGATGGGACTTAGAAACAGTAAAATCTTCCAAAACAGGAGAGCCTTCTTGCAGGATAAGCTCTTGATTGCGTCCTTTAATCAATGTCTGCACTTTTTGCTCGGCATGTGTGAGTTTTGCATTACATGCAACGATTAAACAATTAGCTTCTTCATAGAGTTTTAGGGAGTCTTCAAGAGAGACTTGCTCACTATTTAGTTTTTCTAAAATCTCTTCGAGACGTTTGTAGGCGGTCTCAAACGAAAATGATTGGCTCATACTCATCCTTTATGGGTAACACTAGTGGCGACTTCTCCGTCATGGAAGTGCAAAAACAGAGCATCTCCGGCACTCAGCTGACTCGTAGACATAATAACGGAACTATGGTTTTCAGCAAAGGGAATGCAGTAACCTTTTTTTAAGATGGTTCTTGGATCTAACGAGTCTAGCAGAAGACGTAGATGAGTAAACCGCTCCTTATGCCTTGCTAGGAGTATAGAGAATCTATGATCTAAGTGTTTTTGTAGGGAGAGAGATTTTTCTTTAAGGTGAGCAAGTTTTTGCGCTGGCGCCAGGCTACGTAGCTGCTTTCCAGCAGATAGTAGCTCCTGCTCTTTCATTTTTAGCTTGGTAGCAAGAGTTTCGTCGAGGCGAGAGGTGATTTCATCCACCCGTTGTAGGTATTCCCCTACAAAGGCTTCCGAAGAGGTAAAAATTTTTTGCGAGAGGATCCCTTTCAGCTGCAGCTTGCATCGATGTATCGTTTGCTTTAGGGCATAGATCATTTGTTTTTGGGCCTTATCTAAAAACTCTAATTGCAAAGATTTCTCTTTAATAACCATTTCTGCGGCAGCGGAAGGAGTAGGGGCTCTTACATCGGCTACAAAATCGGCTAAAGAGACATCGGTTTCATGACCTACTGAAGAGATGATAGGGATCTTGGATGTAAAAATTGCTTCCACGACACATTCTTCATTAAAAGCCCAAAGATCCTCTAGAGAGCCACCGCCACGCCCTATGATCAGCACGTCTGCAAGGTTGTAGCGATTAAAGTCTTCAATAGCTTGCGCTATCTCCTTTTCTGCACCTACTCCTTGCACCTTAACAGGACTTAGAATCAGATGGAAACCCCGGAAACGTCTTTGCAGAACATGAAGGATGTCATGGATTACAGCTCCTGTTGGGCTTGTGATGACACCGATTGTTTTTGGATATTTGGGAAGGGGTTTTTTATGAGCTAGGTCAAAATACCCCTTGTTTTTCAATCTCTCTTTACGTTCGTGGAGCTTCATGAGAAGGTCTCCCATGCCTTCGTATTGCAGGTGAGAGATGACCACTTGATACCCACCACGAGGGACATACACGCTTAAAGAGCCTTTGATAATGACCTTATCGCCGGCTTTAGGGAGGTGCGGCAGGGCGCTTGCTACTCCTTTGAAGATGACACAAGAAATTTGAGAATGCTCATCTTTAAGGCTAAAATATAAGTGACCAGAAGCTTGCTTTGTAAAATTGGTGATTTCCCCTTTCACGCAGACATGAAAAAATTTAGGTTCAAGGTGGGCCTTGATAGCTTGTGTAAGCTGAGAGACGCTAAAGATTTGAGAAGATAACGAAGTCATAGGTGAAGCGCCTTGAAAAATAGATTGTAGATTGTAAAGGTCTATCTTTTAAAATAACACTTGGTTTCATATTTTAGAACTTGATTCTGAGGACCCTGTTTGTTTAACATCTCCTTCGGTTATAGAAAAGGGTATAAGGTCTATGGGGCGGCCGCTCATTGTTATTGGCAATTGGAAGATGCACAAAACGGTTGATGAGACGCTTGCGTTTGTCAACAAGCTTCCCAAAGAGATACTCGGCCATAAGGATGTGCTACTCGCTTTGCCTTTTACCTCTCTGTATGCTGCTCACAAGGCGGTAGGCTCTTCTTTATGCATAGGTGCGCAGAATGTGTCTGAGCACAAAGAAGGGGCTTATACAGGAGAGATCTCTGTGAAGATGATACGAGGGGCTGGAGCTAGCTTTAGCTTGGTGGGGCACTCGGAGAGAAGAACGCATTATCATGACACAAATGGTATCGTAGCGCTTAAGGTCAAAGCTCTTTTACAGGAAGGACTGACGCCTGTCATATGCATTGGTGAAACAGAAGGTGAGCGTATGTCCCATAAAACAGAAGCCGTTTTACATAGCCAGCTCAGCGCAGCGATTGAAGGTCTTACAGAGCAAGATGTAGCCAAAGTTATGGTGGCTTATGAACCTGTATGGGCTATAGGAACGGGAAGAGCTGCAACTGCAGAGATGGCTCAGCATGCGCATAGAGCATGCAGAGAGGTACTTAGAAAAAAATATTGTGAAGAGCTAGCACAGAAGATTCCCATCTTATATGGGGGATCTGTAAATCCCTCAACAATCAGGGAGTTAATTCAGATGCCAGATGTAGACGGAGCTCTTGTGGGAGGCGCTTCTTTAGAAGTTGACTCCTTTGTGAAAATTGTAACTATTGCACGGGAATATAAATCATGACATTTCTATTTTATTCGATGATTTTTTTGTTTCTTTTATTATGTGGCATTTTATGCCTAGTTATCCTTTTGCAAGAGAGTAAAAGCATGGGTCTTGGAGCCTCTTTTGGTGGGGATGCAGGAGATTCTTTGTTTGGGACATCGACAGCAGAGGTATTGAAAAAGTTTACCGGGTGGCTTGCTGCGATCTTTATGGTTGTCTGTGTGGTTCTTTCTCTATGGTCAGCGGGTATAGGCAGATCTTCTGTAAAGCAGCTGCCTTTGAGCATTGAGGAGGCGCATGAAACTTCTCAGATTGATGATACTACCTACGGGCTAGAATAAGGGTTGTATGCATAGGAAGCTGATTTACTACGGAAATCCCTTACTGAGAAAAAAATCGGAAGAGATCAAAGAGATCACAGATGAGACAAGGCAGCTAGCTAAAGAAATGATCGAGGTTATGGATCGTACTCACGGAGTGGGTCTTGCTGCTGTGCAGATCGGCGTGCTTCTTCGGATTTTTGTATGCAATATTGCTAGAGAACCTAGTCCAGACGGGGCATACGTGATAGAAAAACCTAAAGTATACATTAATCCTGTGGTTACGATTCTAGATGATACGCAGTGGGTTGATTCAGAAGGGTGCTTGTCGATTCCTAAACTTTATGAAGAAGTACCAAGACCTACAAAAATTAGGGTAGAAGCTTTAGATGAGTGGGGAAAACCTTTTGCTGAGGAAAGAGAAGGGTGGGCAGCAAGGCCTATTTTACATGAAAACGATCATCTTAATGGGGTTCTTTTTTTTGATAGGATCCCTGAACACCGCAAGAAAGCTTTGCAACCGCAGTTAAAAAAGATCAAAAAACAGTATCATCAGTCAACGCACTAGATTAAGCCCTATGCCAAAGTGGCTTGCGCCACGTGTTGTATACATATACGAAAGTTTGAGTTTCCAAGCAGAAGAGATTAAACCCAGAAGATCTAATTTTGCCTCAGTGTAGCCAGGTTGATCTCTTCTTCCCCAGCCATTATGCATCTCTACTTGACAGGTCCATAAGGGGGTGAGTTTTACCTCTGCTTTAGTTAATAGAACATTTCTACCATCGGAAAGAGGAGAATCGACCATAGAAGGGATAGATTGTGTAACATCCAAGATGAAATTTTGGTGATTCCCTTTACGCCAATCAAATCGGCTTCTATGTCTAAACTCAATACTTGCTGCTACGTTTGCATTAAAAGTGTATTTGAAGATGATATTGGAAAAGTCAAGGACACGGTTATTAAAATTCCATCTGACATCACAGTTGACATAAAGATTAGCTAGGTTCCATGTGAAATTGGCGCCAGCTTTAGGGAAAGTTTTTCTAAAAGTGTCATCAGCAAAAAAACCAAGAGCATAGAGATCCAAAGAGCCCATAGGAGTAAAAGGGGAGCTGCGAAGAGAAAATAGTGTGTTATGAATCCCAGCCTTCAGTTGATTTAAAGAGTGGTATCCGTCATAGATATCAAAAATATAGACTTTTCTATACTCATGTAAAGGTTTATAAAGACCAGTGTACGTAGCGTAAGGGGTCATTACATGTTTATAGTGGGAAAAAGTTTTTGTTACAGTAGCTTTTGCCTCTCCACCATAGGTAAAGACGAGTTGGTTGATAGAACGGCTATCAGGGCTGTTATTATATAGGATGCCAACAGCTCCAATATATGGGGTCAAAGAGACGCCTCGACGTTTTATGGGCATAAGCAGCTTTTGATGAGACTCCGCGCGTACAGCATGGAAATCTCTGAGTACTCTTGCGATATTTGTTGGCATATTGACGAGCTGATTAGAATAGACATAATCAAGATAGGCGCAGGTAAATTCGTTGCTAAGGAGCAGTGGAGAAGATCCTATTTTATAAGTCTTCACATGCATTTTTAAGGTAGGGAGCTCTTGTTTAAAGCCATCGAAAGGATTGATTCTAGGTTGCACATTAAAGCCTGCAATAAAGCTATCTTGAAAATAGCGAGCTGTCGCCCTTGTTTGACGAGCTGTATTGAGTTCAAAATCGTCAGATTTGAAATCTCCAGGTAAGTTTTTATCGCTAATTTTATCATAGACAACGTCAAGGTACCCTTTACCATCTTGAGAACGTGTTTTGTACAGCCCTTGCAAACGAAAGCGTGTTCTTTTTTTATTGGGGTTGTCATCGTTATAAAAAGTGTCATGTGCAATATAGTTTTTAGATTGGAACTTGGTGATCTTGTCAGGAGAAAGATAATCCATTTCCAGTGCGCCACCAGGTCCTCTTGCATATCTGTAATCGGCTCGTAAATAAACAGCAAAATTTTGCCATGAGTAGATGCGGTATCGAAAGCTGATTTTAGGGCCTTGGCCTGTATCCCAAGAAAGGGCGTAACGTAGAGGGGTGTCGGGAGTGCGTTTGAGGTTTGCCTTGAAATAAGGAATCCAAAAAACGGGCATGTTAAGCGCTTTAAACTGGATATTTTTTGTGACTAAATGGTTATCCGCAGATACCAAAGCGTGATCTGCTGTCATAGACCATACGATAGACTCATCATCACTTGTTGTTACACAAATCTCTTGCACTTCAAAGCTTTTATCGGGATGTAAGAGGATTTTTTCACCACTGATAAACCATACACCGACAGCAGTTCTTCCTTTGAGAATACAACCTGTCTCTGCAACAAAATCGTATTCTAAGGAGTCTCCAAGGAAGATTTGGCCTCCATAGTCAAGCATAAGGTGGCCTTTAGCATAGACTTTGTGGATCTCAACCCCTCCTTCCTGTTTTTTGACATATTGAATATGCTCACCCTGGAGCCTAAAACCTAGACCTTCTAACAGACCTCCTTGGCTTGTGCTCATAACACCCTGTTGATAAGAAGGTGCATTCAGCTGCAGAGTCAGTTCTTTTGGCAAAGCAGAAAAAGCTGCTGGTATCATGCAGCAAAAGCCAAGCAAAAACCAAGATGATGAACTAGATATCCCGTATAGCATGGAGCAATCATAGCTTAATATCTTGTTTTTTTGGCATAGAGCATTTGCTAAGGTTACGATCTTTTATTCGAGGGCTTTCATGAGAAGACCTGCTATAACAGGTTGATTATTAGGGTGGCCATTACGCAATACCTCAAGTAGAAGATCGATGCTTGCGGTTTCATGGGCATGAGCAAAAAGCATAAGAGCTTCTACAAGAAGGGCAGAATTTTCTTGAGGTGTCAGCTGGTAGTTAAAAGAAGTTTCAGAGGCTGTTTTTCCCGTCAAAGGACGAAATTGAATCATCTCTGTATCTTTTTGCGCTCGTACCCAAGCTTCGATCCTTCCTCTATAAGGGTTGTCGATATGTAGTTTGGTGAGCGCAAGAGAGGCGTAGTTTCTGATAAAAGGTGATCCAATCTCTTCGGCTTTAGCTTTTAACAGAGTTATGGCGGCATCATTGTTTAGATTGCAAAGAAGTTGCATGAGAAGAGGGATAAGGTCTTTCTGAGGGGTATTAAGGATGGTATGAGCTACATCAAAAAAATACGAAGGCTCGAGTTCTAGGCATTGGGCAAGCACCTGCTCGCGCAGGGCCAAAGAAATAGCAAGAAGAGAGCCATCTTTATCTTTGCTTGCATAAGCAGATACAGAGCGTATGCATTTCCAATACATCCTTGATCTTCCAGGAGAGTATTGAGGAATAAATCCCAAATCATCTTGCTTAGATAGCAAGATTTGCTTGATTACAGGAAGACACTTAGGGTTTCTTTTTTCTAACAAAGCCAAGGCTGCATTAATACGCACATTAGTATCACTATGCTGGAGTAAATCACAAAGAAGATCGTCACCCCCTTCTTCGAGCTTGGCGAGGCTATAAATAGCAAATAAGTGATGCTTTTTTGCAAGAGCTTTGATCTCTTCTACTTTTTCTTTTTTTCCAAGATTTATAAGAGCCCAATGAGCAGCTAGCTTAAGCTCGTCATCTGTGGACTTGGCCATAGTTTCCAGCAGAGCTATCGAATGAGAATCTCCTAGAATCCCCAGAGCACTTGCACAAGCTTCTTGCTCTGCTGGGTTAAGATGTGTTGCTGCATTGCGGATATCAAAGAGCAAATCATCTCTACCATGATGCGCTGCAGCAAGAGTTGCAGCGATTCTTGTATAGAGCTCTGTTGCATGGATCATCTTTTTTAATACGTTGACAGCATCAACAGAGCCAATTTGTGCAAACATTTCTGAGAAAAAACAATGAAAGAAAGGGGGGAGTTTATTCATAAGAGATTCAATATAGCCAACAGAATGTTTATGCTTTCGCAAAGCAAGATAAGCAGCAGCTTCCATCCGAATCCCCAAAAAATCAGAGTTAAAAGCTTTGCAGAGAAGAGAGCTAGCTCTATCATCTTGCAAAGCACCTATCATCTGAATAGATGTGAGCTGTGTGACAGGGTGTTTGCTTTTCATTCCTATTTCACATAGGTCTAGCAAAGAGTTTACCCCAGCAAGGCTTGCGCCGTACAGGCTGATAAGTTGTTTGCTCTCTTCAGAACTTGCCATACCCTGATCTAATACAATAAGAGCCATCTGTTCCAAGATTTCGCTATCATGAACACCACCAATCTCTTTTTTGTATTCTTGATAGAGGTCAATAGCAGAGGTTATTTTATGGGATTTAACAAGATAAAGGATGTGGTTTTTGTTAACAGTTGGAGAAGTTTCTTCTGCTACAAGAGCTGCTCCTAGCAGAAAAAGAGCTAATAGGTAGCGTACTCCCATAAATCAATGCCAAAGGTTTTTAGTAGTTTTGCTAAAGTCTGTATAGGAAGA
>Ga0172364_10003111_pt1 | contig 13245 bp, 14 predicted proteins | sample LakKivSesite10cm_FD_114545 | JGI IMG/M metagenome (GOLD analysis project Ga0172364, IMG submission 114545) | Sediment microbial communities from Lake Kivu, Rwanda - Sediment site 10cm | ecosystem: Environmental > Aquatic > Freshwater > Lake > Sediment | place: Rwanda: Western Province, Lake... | reverse complement strand
GCTGGCGTTTGAGAATGTGTCGGGCGACTGGATGACCATCAATTCGATCACCCTGAAGTGGGACAGCCATGTGGCGACTTTTTTCCTGTCAGACGATACCTGGGGGGAAAAGCAGGCAAGCTATAGCATGGATGCGGAAGGAAAACTGAAGGCACCTGATGGCGGTGACCTGCTTCCCTTTGAGACCTACCGTACTAATTTTGCCATCGCAAAAGAGGACAGTATCCCGCTGATGGTGCAGGAATTCGGTGTGTACAACAAGACCCCGCACGAGGTGACCCTCGGCTTCCTTTCAGACCTGGTAAAATTATTCGATGAGAACCAGACAGGATGGGCGCTGTGGAACTTCTCCGGCAGCTTTGGGATACTTAACAGCGACCGTGCCGATTGCAAATATGAATATTACCAGGGGTACCAGCTCGACAGGCAAATGCTCGATATCCTGCTCCGGTCAGGCAGCACCCGGGCATACGCTCCCGGTGAGAGAAAAGTCCTGGCTGTCTTTCCCTCTCCTGCAATGGATTACCTGTGTATTCCTTCCTGCGGTTTCTCCGGAGAGACTTACATTGATATAAGGGATATCTCAGGAAGGCTGCTGAAGACTTTCAGGCAGGTTTGTGACGGACAGGAAATACTGCACCTGGATATTTCTGATGTCAGGACAGGTTTATACTTATTATCAGTGACAAATAACGGTTCGCTGTTTTCCGGCAAAATAATCATCCAGAATTAAGAATAGCTGACACTGCTGATCCCTTTTACCTGGTAAACAAAGACAAAATGAAATCGAATGATCAGCGTCTGAACCAGACCCGTTCATACCTCGCTTTACGGAAAGTGGTTGGATGGATAGCTATCTTATTGCCTTTTACACTTATAGCCGGTGAATCCCTCCTGTTCAATGGAGAAAGGATACTTTTTTCTATCAGTCAGTATTACTATTCCGGCATGCGTGATGTTTTTGTCGGAGCATTATGTGCTATAGCGTTGTTTTTGTTTTTTTACAGAGGCCATGATAAACGGGACAACTGGGCAGGAAATATTGCAGGGTTTGCTGCCCTGGGAACAGCTTTTTTCCCGACACCGGAGCATGGTGAGAGCAGCTGGCTCGGGGTTGTTCATTTTATCTGTGCTTCCTGTTTCTTCCTGACTCTTGCCGGATTTTCCCTGTTTCTGTTCACCAGGAAAGATACTCATCCGACCAGGGAAAAACTGAAGAGAAACAAGATCCATGTGGTATGCGGTTCATGCATGATCGCTTCCATGATAGCTATCATCATTTATTTCAACTTTTTCCATGCCGGGAATCAGAAATCCAGTTTTGTCTTCTGGACAGAGACCTTTGCACTTGTTGCATTTGGTATCTCCTGGCTCACCAAAGGAGGGACTATCTGTCCTGATAAAAACAAAACGGACGCATCCTCCTGATAAAGAAATCCATCTGATATAAAAAAGCCATGAAACAAGGACAATTATTTATAGCAGCATTTTTTTTACTGATCATCTCCGGATGCGATAAGGAAGAGCCTGTCGCCGATAAAAACATTAAAGTGTCATCGGCTTCATTTACAGGATGCAAAACCGAAACTAAATCGATTGTCCCGGAAGTTCCTTCCATAAGGTTGACCGGACAAACCGGCGACATGCTGCAGGTTGATTGGAGCAACACGGAATTCTGCTGCGGAACAGATTCCATATCCATAAGCAGCACGGTCAGCGGCAATGATATCAATGTGGAGATCATTGACCTCGGACCATTCACCTGGTGTTATTGTCCCCATGATCTGTCCTTCTCCATCGGTCCTTTAAATAAAGAGGGTTATAACCTGACATTGATAGAATCGGAACATTCCTATGTGAGAGATACGTTCCTGTTGTCTTTCGACTATTCCCAACAGCTTGATACCACCATCACGGGTGAGGACCAGGTCAACACGATCAGCAATAATCCGGTAAATTATGCAAAGACCATTAAAGGAGGCTGCAACGATTTCTCGTTAAAATCCGAAACCTTTGATGATTTGCCGGAAAATGACACGGTGATCGTTTATGAACTCACCGACACCCTGCGGATATTTGTCGGCCTGCACCTGTCCTGCTGCATGGAATTTGAGCCGGAATCTTATGTGTCAGGTGACACCCTGTTCATGAAGATTGTGACGGTGAATGATGAATTTTGTGATTGTTTCTGCTATTATACCTTCGACTACTATTTTGCGGACTATACCTCACAGGGCTTTTACTACCAGTTTTTTGTGGATGATTACAAATGGTTTGAGGGAAACCATAACCTGCCATGAAAGGGCAGGCAATGATAACGACTAATACCGGACAAAAACAGCTTTAACCTCACCTCCCCCTGCTTCATTAAGGGAGGCACCTTCACCGAAGAAGCAAATTCATCCATAAAGGAATTGCACCAGACACTGAAAAGCATTATTACCAAGAAAGATTATAATTGTTGATTGAACCGCTTCACTTCCATGCCGGTTCCGAGTGTATTTCATGCCTGCTGAGCAGAAGGTTACAAATATCCTAATTGCTCCTGACCCTGTTCATCACATTGAAGAATAAATAAAAAGGGTTTCCGGCCTACTGAACTTTTACAAGATTTTCTTGACACGCATGTATCAAATTATTATATTAGTAATTAACAGTACATACGTAGATAAAGCATTGATACTTATTAAACCAGGAAAGTCAAACAGATGAAGAGGTTACTTGTCAGCCTGATGGTCTCAATCCCTTTAATTGCTTCCTCCCAGGATATGATAATCTTAAGGAACGGTGATACATTAAATTGTACGATTAATAAAATCGATAGCTCAAGTATTCATTATAACTTTCAAAAGGGAGACCGGATTATTACCAGTTTTGCTGGAATGAATGAAATCCGCAGTTACCGATTCAGCGTTTTAAAAAATACATTGGCCAGTCCGGGTGATTCTCTTCAAACTGTTTCAGGCAATCCTGTTATAGTAGACACTTCAGCTTATGTCAGATCCTCATTCAAATGGATTAATATGATAACCTATTCCCAGAGATTTGGATTGCATGCCAAGGGCTGGTCAGTACAGTATTATGGATATGCCCTAAAGGATAATAAGAAATGGGTAATTCCCTGTGGATTTGGATTGGAAAGCTTTAAAATCAGTACGGAATATTTTTCACAGTTCGACTATCAATCAGCGAATATTAATTACTGTCTTGCTGGTATTAGTCCGTTCCGTAAACTCTTTCAAGATAAGATCTGGTTAAATCTGGGCCTTCAATTAATAATAGGTACTGAGAACCTGATAGACTTTTATGATAATAAAAGCAGTAATATGATATATGGCATCAATCCATCTCAGGGTATATTTTTCATTTCTGAGTCCAAAATCGGTATCACATGCGGATTTGGTTTTTATGAAAAGTTAATGAACTCTGAAGTCTTTAAGAATGACCTGGGATTTAAAATTGAATTAGGTATCAAATTCTAAGAGAGAACCAATAATATTGACTTTAACAACCCATGCTATGAAAACACTTATTTATTTATTCCCATTATTTCTAATCAGTTGCACCGTTACACAAAAGGTCATCTATAAAACAGATGACCTGTCGGTTCAACCCTCGGTAAGAACTTATCCCATACGGGTAGAGGTGCGTATCCTCACAGACAACAGGGCACATATTGATGAGAATAAGATTTTATTTTCTGATCCAAGGCAAACCACGCTGAACGGTAAGAAGAGCTGTATAAACTCAGAACAACATTATAAACCAGATTCAGTAGTAAGTCAGGTATCAAGAATGATAGCCGAACATTTTAACAAGGCAAGATTATTCAACTTATCATTTTATAATCAGAGCCCCTATAGCGGATATTATCTTACGGGAACATTAAACAGTTTTTATGGCCAGCAGGAATTTTCCACCGGTGCATTGATCGGTGCCCAGTTTGGTGTAGTTGGCGCTATTGCTACTTCGGGACTGAAAACTCCAGGGAAGATCATTATTGAAATAGCAGATATGAAGCTTTACAGGAAAGACGGCACATTAATTAAGGATCTGGGAAATTTTTATAAAGAATATGAGGAAGATTTACCCGTTGATGCCTCTTGCTGGTGCATTTATTCGAATGTTAATGAAAAGCTAAAGGATTTTAATTCCCATCTTGTTGAAAAGATAAGAACAGATCTGGCAGATGTCACATTTGAATAAGCGTTGTTGCTCAGGATCAGATTGTTATGACTATCAGCCGCAATGATATAGAAAATATTACTCAGATCTACCGATACTGTAAGTTGTTAATAATGAATATTTTACATGTTTCTTTTAAGTATATTGGGTGCAAAGGCATATAAATCAGACAATTAACACCATAGCCTTTTTTAGCAAAATGATTTTTAATAATTTCCTTTTATTATTCTTGATTTTAAAATTTAAATATGAATTATCAGTTAATCAAAACCTTAATCCTGATTTTTTTATTTATATCAGGATCCGTTAATGCACAGACAGTAAATATGGGATCCCATGTGGAGAGAAAATCCTTAGGGACAAATCCAAAAAACAGCATGCATGAAATAGGCTATCCTCAAAACACAACCCTCTCTCCCAACTGCTGGCGATGGGAAAGACTTAATCCTTCAGGACTGGAAAAGGCTGTCAAAATCTTGCCTGTTGCTTACCTGGTGATCAGTCCTCTTGAATGGCACGGGGAGACCCTGCCATTCGGGACAGATCCGTTCACAGGTACTGCTATTGCGGAAATGGCATGGGAAAGGACCGGCGGCGTGATGATCCCTACCCTGTATATCGGCTCCGAGACTGAATATAAGGACTGGACCTCCGGGGGGCTGACCAGTTACTGGGGCATGGAATGGATCACAAAGGAAAGAAATCCGGGCTCATTGTACGTCAGTAATTATGTCATTGAACTCCTTGTTCGCGATATGCTGTCAATGATCGAGCGCGAAGGTTTTAAGGTATGTGTGCTGTTCAGCTGGCATGGTGCCACCGAATATTCGAGGATACTGAAAGGCTTGGAAGAGTCCTGGGAAGGCGAGCCGATGAAGGTGGTCTACTCCAATTTTGTCGAGGTGCAACGGCCGGAAGGCATAGACTTTCCCGGCTCAGGAGGACATGCAGATTATGAGGAAGTGAGCATCATGGGTGCCGTCGATTCGACACTGGTTGATCTGAGTCTGTTCGGCAAGTCTGATCGTGACCGGAAAATCGGACTGTCTGATAAGAACTTGGATAAAATCGACTATGCAAAAGGACGGGCGTTCATCAATTACAAGGTGGAACAGATTGTTGCAACCGTGAACAGGTACCTGGAAAGTTTACAAAGCACAAAGTAAACGGAAGACAGGTTCCGGTAATATTATCCGGAAGGCATAGTTTTAAATGATTTACCCAAAAGAGTCCTATTCTCATTTTTGCAATCACCATTGTTGCATGCAAAATGAAAAAAATAATCCTTGCTGCCTGCATCCTTATTTTTCCAAACCTCCTCACTTATGGTCAGATACATGAGACATGGGGAGATCTTTTATTTGAAGATACCCTGTCAATGAACCCGCTGAACGAGTGGATAACCATACCGTTCCCTGATGAGAACGGCTGGCAAACAGGTGAACTATACAAAGACTTCTTTGATAGCACACTTTCGGAAAATCATTTTATTATAACTGACACGTTAAATAGCTATCCTGCTGCTGCAGATTTTTATTTTGAACTGACACTGCCCTATTGGGACAGTTCGTGGGGGGAAGGGATATTATCCTTTTACCATATCTATCAAACCGACAGTTCCTGCGACGGGGGCTTTATTGAAGTTTACAATTACGATGAGGGCATCTGGGAGAATATCATTTCCGCCACTTACCCGCTGGAAACAAGATGCATTGGTTTATACGACCCGGATGATACCATCATTGGGAGTATCCCTGCATTCACAGGCACATCCGATGGCTGGACTTATGTTGAAATATACTGGTTCTGGCTTGGCCTTACAAAGAAGTCGGAACCCGGACAGACAGGTGCCAGTCAGCGGATCAGGTTCAGGTTTAAAAGTGATGCTGTCAATACCGGTAAAGACGGGTGGCTCATAGATCAGATGGTGTTCAGGGGATACAGTGTCAAGGGTTCCGTCGACCACTATCCTGCTGCTGAGATATTTGTATTCCCAAATCCGGCACCGGATTATATTAACATTTATATACCGCACAACATAGGTTGCGACAGGATAAGCATTTTCAATACACAAGGACAGGTTGTGCTGCAAAAGGAGATTTATTCATCCGAAACATTAGACCTGTCAGCTCTTACAGAAGGTATTTATCACTACTGCCTGTATCATGCTGAAAGCCTTATTAAAGCCGGCAGCTTTGTCAAAAAATAATATGGTATTAACCTCAGGGCAAGCTACATATTCATAGATAAATAAGAGTTTCAGGAAAGTTTTGTATTTTTATTTATCTGCATATTGGTTAACAACAAACTGAAACCAAAAGGCAACCGGTAAGATAACCGGTATTGGCAGGCAAATAAAACACAACATTTGAAAACAGGGCTGACAACCCAACCTTATAAAAAATTTGTGGAGTCCGGAAACCACTTAAAAACGGGGTGAAATCGAAAAACCACAAGAGTAGAACAAACAAAAACCACTGAAAGAAATGAAAAAAAACCTATTGCTGATCGCTGTGCTCGGATTGATGCTGGCCTGCTCAGGAAAGCAGGGCCAGACTGATGCCATGAAGGAGCAGACTGAAGCCATAGAACAGTCAACACAAAAGCTGGACTCGGGTGTTAATGCTTCGGATGTACAAATTGATACCCTGCAAAGCCAGGTCGATGAGTTGTTAAATGACATTTAATCCATTAATCATGAAAAAGATACTTGTTTTGATTTTAGCTGTATTCACTGTATGCTTCCTGGCAACTGCCCAGGAACATGGGAAAGATCAGCATCCTAAAAAGGATAAGACAAACTCAGCAATGGTTGAGAAAAAGGACAAAGGAAATAAGGAAAAAGACAAAAAAGCTGAACAGAAAAGCGGGGAAAAGCAGGACAAGGAAAAGGTAAAACAGGAAAATGCTGATACAACAGCGGGAGAAACCGGTAAGGAACATAAGGTAAAAGAGGAAAAAACTGACTCCACCGCAGGGGAAGCTCATGCCCAGGGTCATGCCTATGGTAAAAATAAAGGAGAGCTGAGTGGCAAAGAGTTTGGCCAGCAAAGGGCTGCAGAAGCAAAAGCTGCTGCACAGGCTAAAAAGGCTGAGGCTGAGCAAAAGATAAAGTCTCAGGAAGAACAGATAAAAGCCAGTGAGGAGAAGATAAACCAGGCGAAAGAGAAAGTAAAGAAACAGGAGGAAAGCAAAGCAATCACTGCTGAAGAGGCTACAGCGAAAAAAGAAAAAATTGCAAAGGCAGAGGAAAAAGTGAAGCAGATGAAGGATGTTGTGGAGAAAGAGAAAAAAGATCTCCAGGAGCTCAATAGCGAGATAGGTGGAGAGGAACAGCAACAATAAAAGTGTTGTTCAGTAACCCTGTACAGGAAGATAAATGGGATCCTGAGGCATCAATGATTCAGGTACTGTTTCTCCATCAGGGGCCGCCATTTCTCCATCAGTGTTTTGTTCAGGTCCAGCGGCGGCTGGGCATCGATGGGAAGGAATGGCTTATAGGGATGATCTTTTATATATTGTTCGAACTCTGTCCTGATCTTCCCGAGCTCTTCAGGGCTGGTCAGGAGGTCAATGGCAGAAGCAGCCATAGCTTTGGCACCGGCGTTGAGGCCTTTCCATGCTGTCGATCCGTAATTGGCTGTCACCGTTGACCAGTGGTGGCCTATGGCTCCGGGTACCTGCCCTGGAAACTGGATGGTAGCGGTAGGTGCTATCAGTGACACCTCTCCCACATCTGTCGATCCTCCACCGATGAATTCACCCACAGGCTCTTTCAGGCTGTCCGCCTTCCCGGGCAGACCTTTCTCTTCAACACCCAGCTCTTTCTGTAAGGCATGTGCAAACGCCTGCTCCTCTTCCGTCCATACAGGCATACCCACCAGCTCGATATTCTTCTGGAACAGCAGGGCTTCGGCTTTATTGATATGCTTCTGGTGGACGGCTGTCAGGCAGCGTATCTCTGACAGCTCTGTGTCTGTAGCCAGTGCCGCAGCTTTTGCACAGTTGATGACCCTCTGGTACATATCCTCCACCCGCTCATCGGTGTTTCGTATGTAGTACCATACGCTGGCCCTGTCAGGAATGACATTTGGTGCTTCCCCGCCATCCAGTATCACATAATGCAGCCTGTAGCTTATGTTCAGGTGCTCACGGAGGAAGTTAGCCGCGACATCCATCAGCTCGACAGCATCGAGGGCGCTGCGGCCGCTCCACGGCGCGCCGGCACTGTGGGCTGTCTTACCCCTGAAGGTAAAAATGGTGGAAAAGACGGCGTCGCCCTCCACTCCACAGGTAGTGCCGAAGCTGCTGCTGCTGTGGTTATCTATGATGGCATCCACCCCTTCAAACAGCCCGGCCCTGATCATGTAGGGCCGGCTGATGATGATCTCCTCGGCAGGTGAACCGAACAGCTTGATGGTCCCTTTTATGCCATTGGCCTCCATCGACCGCTTCACGGCAATGGCAGCCGCAGCGGCCGCAGCGCCCATGGCATTATGTCCGCAGCCATGACCTGGCGCTCCTGCTATCAGCGGATCCTGCTTTGGCACCCTTCCTTTCTGGGAGAGACCGGGCAAGGCATCAAACTCGGCAAGGATACCGATCACAGGTTTGCCTGATCCGTAAGTGGCTACGAAACAGGTGGGCATGCCCGCCAGCCCCCTTTCCACCCTGAATCCCTCCTGCTCAAGAGTCTCCGAAAGCAGCTTCGAAGAATTGAACTCACAGAGACCAAGCTCGGCATAAGACCAGATGGCATCAGAGATATTACCGAATCTTTCGACAACAGCCGGATGACTCAGGTAATCCAGCACATACTGCTTTTCCCGGCTGACAGTGCTGTCTGCCGGCGGCTGGGAAAACAAATTTATGGGAATATACAAGGAAAACAGTACCAGAGATCTTTTAAGAACCAATGAAGGTTTCATGAATATTTATTTTTATGATAAGGCGCGGATATCTGTTCATGCTCAGTGTATGGAGCCCTGACTGATATATTATAGCAAATAATTTCGCCACCGGACAAGAGAGTCCCTATTTCCCCGTGTCAAGCTTCCATCCCCTGATTTTTGTCTCTTCAAGCAGCTGCAGCCATGCAGGCTTATCTGTGTTGTTGTAATTCCTCAGTCCCAGGGTGGACAGGAACTCAATAAATGCAGGATCAGAAGAGCTGTAATATTTCTTCCATTCCTCAATCTGCTCCTGCGGCTGGTCATGCAGCCAGTTAATCTGGATATAGCTTATGTTCTGGTTGAAGGTATCCCAGGCTTTGAATAATTCATGATAGAAATGGCCCTGCATGGTTTTTGAACTCCCGCAATATTTTGAACCTGACTGGTACCCCACCTCAGTAAGCCATATCTTCTTGCCCCTGAACACGCCCACAACCTCCACTAAATGCTGATGGACCATCTCTGGCTCAAATACCCGGAAGCTGTCATTCTGCGGGTAATAATTCAGCATCACCACATCAGTGTATTGATTAAGTATCTGTATATCTGATCTTTCATTGCCAAGGACTCCGGACATGATGGTGGTCTTGACTCCGTATTTGGGTAAAGAGTATTTGTTTTTCAGGTAGCCGACCACCTCCCGGTAAAAAGTAGTATAGCTGTCCCAGCTGTCACCCTCAAGGAAAAGATCCACCTCGTTGCCTATGCTGACTCCCAGTATAGTCACATTCTGCGGGATGTGCGTCATCAGCCAGTCCATCATGTTTTCAAAAGCGGTAATGAATTCCGGGTCGTCATAATCATAAGCTGACAGGTATGCAGGGGCTGTCCTTTTCACAGTGTTGATGACTGCAATGCTCAGCATAACCTGGATGCCTGCTGCCCCGTAATATTCCGTTGCTGCGAGCCAACCGGAAGGATCGACATACTGCCCCCTGTCTTCCTCAATGATGTCCCAGGGCAGGTTAAGCTCCGCTACCTGCACACCTGCCTGCTGTGCAAGGACAAATGCTGAATCAAAACCGGCCTGGCTTTCGGAAATGGTTACGCCAAACAGCCTGTCCTTTTTCGGTACAATATTTTCCGGCTTGAGAATCTCATAGGGTTCTTCAACAACTGGATCTGTCCCGGTGGTATCGCTATCTCCATCCTGATTGCGAATGTCTTCATAGGTATTAAAAAGACTGATTGAAAGCATCAGCCCCGAAAGGACAATAAGTAAATGAAACAGTCTGTTCATCCGTTGCTTTTAATCCGATATGGATGAAAATTCTTATGAATAAAACATAAAAAAATCAATCCTGAAATTTACTATCTTAGTAATATAAAATCGCATTTTTATAGTACAATTTTTCTGATTTTTGATAAATGTTTGAGATTTTTCTTCCACCAGGTGCAGGCGATGTATTAATATAGTCAGTATTTATTTCCTGGTGGAATGTCCGGGTATCTTTCAACAGGATTTTCAGGCATAACTCTGATACAGTGATGATCAGGTACAAATAAAGATTAATTTGAAGAAACTATCGATAAATTTCATTATCAATTAATTTTGTATAAAATTATTTTCCAAATATGCGTTTAAGGACTGGTCTGGCGCCGAAAGTATGAAAATCCCGGGCGCAACCAACCGACAATTATTATCATCTATGATTTATCAATGGTTTAAGATGAAATACTTTAAACCAATATTACTGCTTATTCCTCTGCTCACAACCGCCTGTGAGAAAGATGATAGCGTGATTTTTGATAATTCCGGTAGCCCTTTATTAAAGCAGATATATCGTGATTCAGTACTTCTTTGGGAATATGCCTATAATGATGCTGATCTGATAATTGAAGAAAAGAGTAAATTATATTATACAAGGCATCATTATGATCACAGAAATTTGATTACCTCATCAGATTATTATTATGACAAAAATTTATTCAGCAGCTACGCTCCTTTAGCTGATTCAGCCTTCAACAGAAAAGAATGGGTAAATCCGGAAAATACGGGAAAAAGCAGCTCCCGGACATATACCTATAATGACCGGAATCAATTAATCAGATCATCGATAAATTCCGGTTACACAGAATACACCTATAATGCAGATGGAAGAATAAGCTGTGAGACTTTTTTCTATGAACAAAAGAAATCCGGATTCATTGAATACCAGTATGATGGGAAAGGGAATATGATCAGAAGAAGTCATTATTGGGTGCTCACGTCAGGAGAATCTGAACTTGCGACAACGACAGAATACAAATTCGATAACCATCCTAATCCATATTGGGTATTCAGGTGTCTGATGATACCCGGGATCAATACCAACATTAATAATATAACGGAAGAAACTTATACACTTTTTATTGAAGTTGATCAGACTATTGATAAAGTTCAGATCACCAGAAATTATTATGAATATAACGACATCGGATTTCCGGTAAAGAAAAATGGAAATGTCGAATACAGGTATTATCAATAAAATTGAGAATATACCAGCTTATTCTGTAAACGACATGCCCCGTAGCTATTCTGCAATGTGATGAACACTGAAATGATAAAAAACCAACAGGTCATGAAAAAACTGTGTGAAGTTCTTTGTGTTTGGTTCTTCCTTCCAGCGATATTGATGACTGCCTGCGAATCCGGGGGAGAAAACAATAGCTCCGGCAAGCTCAGTTATGCAGGGACCCTGGCAGGTGGCTGCAACGGAAAGCAATTCACCGGTCTGAAAGCTGAATCTGCCGGAGAACAACCTGATACTGTATGGTACAGGGTGTCGGGTGATTCGCTTGTATTCTTCTCAGGATTGAACTATATCTGTTGCACGCCATTTACCACCATTGCAGATATCAGGAATGACTCGCTGATAATGACTATTACCGACACCTGCAACATGCTTGAGGATAACTGCTACTGCAGATGCATGTGCTATTATACATTTGAATTCATCTTCCTCGGTTATTCAGGTGAACATTATTCCTACCTGGTAAGCTGCTATAATAAGCTAGCACAGGAACTAATCATTCTCGATAAAGGACAGCTCTGAAAAATATGGAACAGAAAGATTACCTGATGCGGTATTTTGAACAGCTGGGCATCGTGCTGGCTGCCCTGCTGGGATTCAGGAAAAAACGTGATGGCAAGGGTGGGTTACAGGCGATCAATGGCGCCCTGAAAGAGATGATTGGTCTGGATTCGCAGGCGATCAACGCAATACCTGAAGATCAGCTGGTCAGCGAACTGACGGGAAACAGTAATCTGCTTCCCGACCAGGTCAAATTCATAGCAGAGATGCTGTTCCAGGAAGCTGAGTTTTACGGTATGGACAACATGCAGGAGGAAGCCATGCACCGGTACCGGAAAGCTTACCGACTGCACCGGTACATTGATGACAGGGAAAAGACCTGGTCACAGGAGCGGACAGAAAGGATGCAACTGCTGGAACGCATTACCGGTATGGCTGGCAGTTAGTCAAACCTTTTGCACGGCAGGCATAGGTTCGATTAAACATTCGCATTCAGCCGTTTCCAGTCGAGCTGTTTCATCAGCTCATACTTCTCTTCCAGGCTGAACAGTTTACGGGCATTGCCGTGCATGATGTAATCGGTGATCTCCAGAGCGGCATCAAGGCCTATCCATCCTTCCTCAACGAGCTCCGAGAGCGCCAGGGCTATGCCTCTCCGGGCTATTTCCGCATGCCCGTAAACCAGCTCGACAGGCAGATAATCACCTCCGAAGGTAACAATCTTATTCAGCGGTACCGTTACGATAAATTTTTTCAGGAAGTCTTTGGCAGCCAACGGATTAATGATCCACGCCCAGCACATATCCATATAAGCGTTCTGGTATTGTTTGGCAACAGCCAGTATGTCCTCATAGAAGGGATAACAGATATGAAAGAAATCGAATTTCGTTTCAGGTGACAGCTTACAGAGGTCACAGGCTGCAGAAGCATTACCTGCCACCCTTCCCAGGGGCATGCCGTTCCACCCGGCATAATATCCCGTATGCACCTTAACAGGTAATCCCATACCTGTAGCTTTGTCCACACAATACCAGAACAGGTGGTCCTCAAGCATTTTCCTGTCCTCTGCAGAAAGGACTTCTCCCCTTATCTTT